>Ga0302320_10016013_pt1 | contig 15354 bp, 12 predicted proteins | sample Bog_T0_3_FD_202130 | JGI IMG/M metagenome (GOLD analysis project Ga0302320, IMG submission 202130) | Peat permafrost microbial communities from Stordalen Mire near Abisko, Sweden - Bog_T0_3 | ecosystem: Environmental > Terrestrial > Soil > Wetlands > Peat | place: Sweden: Abisko, Stordalen Mire... | reverse complement strand
GGGACGGGCGTCTCGCCCGTCCGCTCTCCCCCGCAAACCGCACCAGCGCGACGTTGATCCCATCCGCCGAAGTGCCGCTCATCACCCCAGCCACAATCATCCGCGTTCCTTCTTACTGGCCGTCCGCCGATCGTCCGTCAGATGTTCCGCCCCACGACCGAGCGCAGCCAGCCGCACTTCTTCTCCGAACTCCCACAATTTGCGCGAAAGTCGTTCCGCCTTCGGCGCACCGCGCGATGGCCCTTTGCCCTTGAGAAACACACCAAGAAGCCTTTGTCGTAGCTTTTGATTCCGCCTCACAACTTCGGCCACGCGTGCCGAAAACTTGCGGTCCCGTTCCACTTCACGAACCAACGCTTCATACGCCCGCGCAATCATCTCTTCCTGGTGACAGATCAACGCGAGATCTCCGCCGGCGCGAATGTGTCGCACGACCGTCTCCTCGATCGGAGCAAACTTCAGCACCGCTCCCATCTCCAAATCGTCGGAGGCGATCAGCCCGTTGTAGCCGACCTTCTTTCGCAAAATGTCTGTGATCCACTTCTTCGACAACGAAGCCGGCGTGGGGTCCGCCGTAACCTTCGGATACGCAGCGTGCGAAACCATGACGAAAGGCATCGCCGCCCGCAACATCCGAAAGGGATAAATATCCTCCGCCCACATCTTCTTAAGCGGCTTCTCGATCACCGGCAGCTCATGATGGCTGTCGAGATTGCCCTCGCCAAGCCCCGGAAAGTGTTTGCCGCACCCCAGCACGCCCGCGTCGCGCAGTCCACCCAGAAACTCACGCGCATAAACCACGACCCGCTTCGGATCATCCGAAACTGCCCGCGAACTCAGCACCGAGCGCGAAGCCTCACGCACCAAATCAAGAACCGGAGCAAAATTCACGTTAAACCCAAGCGCCCGGCAGTTCTCCCCGATCACCCTTCCATGCTTGCGAAAGAGCGCGCGGCTCCCCTTAGCAAACACCTCCGCCGGAGAAGGCGCCGCACCCAGCACCCTCCGAAACCGATCGACCGTACCCCCCTCCAGATCGACGCAAGTAAACAGCGGAGTCGCCACCTGCTTCCGGCATTCCCCCAGAAGCGTCTGCGTCTGCTCGGTACTCTCGATATTGCGCGCAAACAGAATCACCCCCGCCGGCTGAATCTTCCCGAGCAGGGAAGCCAGCCGAGCAGACATTTCCGTTCCATCGAAGCCGATGATCAGAAGCTGACCGATGCTAAGTGTCGAGTTCCGCATGTTTGTTTGAGTCCGCTAAAAACCAGCTTCCTCTTTCCGACCCTCCGCCACGGCCCGAAGAGTGTTCTTGACCCAGTTCGCGAAACATTCCTTGTCCGGGGTGTTAGGTTCAGCTAGGGCTTCGGCCGATCTGAATTCATCTAGAGCGCGAGAGAACTCACCTCGGCTGTACAGAACTTCTCCTATGTGGAAGTGCGCAAGTGCGACCAGCGAGCTATCCAGCGGCCCGCAAAGAGCCTCTTGGTATAGTTTCAGAGCGCGATCGTGACGTTCAAGGAGTCCATGAGCCACCGCCTCCCGATACAAAAGTTCTGATCGTTCTTCGGCGGAAATGTCTTCCGATCTGAGAGCAGTGGAGATTGACAATGGCTCGATAGCGTGGCCAACCATAATTAGGTTTGCGATCAGACGAAATTGAATGCCACGTCTGAACTGGATGAATTCAGCCGAAGATTTCAAAAGATCCGCGTACCTCTGAAGGAGTGACTTGAACTCCTGCACTGAGAGCCCAAATTTTCCTTCGCACTCGTGACAACATCCAAGACAAAACTCTGCGTGCAATCGGCTCGGACTATTCTCTGGGATCTGGCTTACAGCCTTCGAAGCCGCCTCGGTCGCTTCGGCGAACCGTCGTAGATCGCGATAGGAAATCGATTCTCCTAGAAGTATCGAAGCTATTTCCTCTGCATCCGTCGCGCTCTCGCGAAGGACCCTGAACTTCACCAGGGCTTCAGCCGGACGGCCTGATTCTCGAAGCGCGTTGATTTCGTGATACCGATTCCAGTCGATCATTCGGTCATGCTTTGCTAAGGCGATGTTCGATGCGTCTCGGCGGTTAGATTTCTTTCTTCAGCTCCGCCAGCAAGTTTAGCGCCTCGAGCGGCGTCAGGCGGTTCAAATCCACCTCGCGAAGCTTATCGAGCACGGGCTGCGACAGCGGAGTAAAAATCGTCAACTGTGTCGGACGATCCGGCGCCGTCGACGCACCCGGAGTCAGATGCCCCGTCAACCGGTGCTCCGACGACTCGTGCTCGGCCAGCACTTCCCGCGCTCGTACGACGACTTCGTTCGGCAGCCCCGCGAGTTTGGCGACCTCGATTCCATAGCTGCGATCCGCCGCGCCCGGTTCCACGCGCCGGAGAAACACCACGCTTCCTCCCGCTTCTTTTACGGACACGTGATAGTTCTTCACTCCGCTGAGCTGCTCGGCTAATTCGGTGAGTTCAAAGTAGTGCGTAGCGAATAGAGTCTTCGCCCGAACCCGCGCATGCAGATATTCGACCGCAGCCCAGGCAATGGCCAATCCGTCGTAGGTCGAGGTACCGCGGCCGACCTCGTCCAACAAGATCAGCGACCGTGCCGTCGCCGTATGCAAAATCGCCGCCGTCTCCGTCATCTCGACCATGAATGTCGACCGCCCTCGCGCCACGTTGTCACTCGCACCAATCCGCGTAAATACGCGGTCCACGATGCCCATTCGCGCCGACCGCGCCGGAACGAACGACCCCATTTGTGCCATGATGACGATGAGAGCCGCTTGCCGCAGATAAGTGCTCTTGCCGCCCATGTTCGGCCCAGTGAGCAGCACAATATTCTGCGAAGACCCCGCCGCCGATTGACCAGCGCTCAGGGGCGACGAATTCAAGAACAGATCGTTAGGCACAAAGCGGTCGCCCGCCACCGACATCTCCTGCAACTCAATTACGGGATGCCGGCCCTCGACAATCTCCAGATCTCCCGCATGCTCGTTCGCGGAGTTATCCACGGACTCAAACTGCGGACGGCAATAGTTGCGCAGCGCCGCAATGTGCGCCAGGCAGCCGAGCACATCGACCTCCGCCAGTGCTAGCGCCGTTTGCCGTATCCGCTTGGCTTCGGCCGCGATCGCCGAGCGCAGCTCGCTAAACAAACGTCGCTCAATCTCGACGATCTTCTCCTGCGCATCCAGAATCTTCGACTCGTACTCCTTCAGTTCAGGAGTCGTGAATCGTTCCGCATTCACCAACGTCTGCTTACGCTCGTAGTCCGCGGGCGCAAGATGCAGGTTCGCCTTTGAAATCTCGATGTAGTAACCAAAAATAGAATTGAACTTCACCTTGAGCGACCCGATCCCAGTCCGCTCGCGTTCGCGGGTCTCCACCTGCGCCAGATACTGCTTTGAGTTTCGGTTCAGATCGCGGAGTTCATCCAAATCCTTGTCAACGCCAGGGGCTATCACGCCACCATCGTTCATCGTCAACGGGGGTTCCGGAACCAGCGTGCTATCGATCCTTGCGCCCAAATCGCTCAGCGCATCGACCAGCTTGTGCAAAGCCGACAGCCGCGATGCCGGCAGTCCCGCCAGTATCTCTCGAACTCTCGGGATCCGATTGAGCGAGGCCGCTAGCGCCAGCACGTCGCGCGGATTCGCCGTCTCTAACGTGACCCGGCTAAGCAGTCGCTCCAGGTCAAGAATGCCGTCCAGCGCCCGCCGCAACTCCTCCCGCCGCACCGTGTCTTTGACCTGGATTGCGACCGCGTCCAATCGCCCCTCAATCTCGGTGCGATCAAGCGACGGCCGCAACATCCATGTGCGCAGCAACCGCTTGCCCATCGGAGTGACAGTAGCGTCGAGACAGCGGAATAGAGTGACGCCCGAGTCCGTCCCGGCAAAGAGCGGTTCGATCAGTTCGAGATTTCTCACCGTGACCGCGTCCAGAACCAGGCAGTTCTGCCGCTCGTAGAACCCGATGCGGTCGACGTGATCCAGTGTGCCCCGCTGCGTCGAGCGAATGTAATAAAGGATCGCTCCCGCCGCTGAAGCCGCCGCCTGCTTGCCAGCCAGCCCGAAGCCCTCCAGTGAAAGCACTCCAAAATGATTTTCGACCAGTGGAATCGCATGATCCGGGGCAAAAATCCAATCGTCCAGCGGAGTCTCCGCCCATCCCGAGCCGGAAATCCGAACAATGGGCGCTGGACCCGTTGACGGGCCCGTAATGGTGTCGGCCTGGGAGCCAAGTTGCAGGCGCGTGTCCGCAACACTTTGCCCAGCCAAACTGCCCGCTCTACCCGTCACCGCCAGTTCCAGCAACGGCGCCGAAGACCCATACAGCATCTCCTTCGGACGCAGTTGCTCCAGTTCGTCTTGAATGCGCTGTCCCGCCGTTTCGCCGCGAAACTCCGTCGCGCGAAATTCGCCCGTCGAAAGATCAAGCGCTGCAAAACCGACGCGATCTCCCACCGTCGCCACCGCCGCCAGAAAATTGTTCTCCTCCGCGTTCAGCGAAGAATCCGCGGCCGTTCCCGGCGTCACAACCCGCGTCACCTCTCGCCGGACAAGCTTCTTCGCCTCGCGCGGATCCTCGACTTGTTCACAGACTGCAACCTTGAATCCACGACGGATCAGCTTCGCGATATAGCCTTCCGCGGCGTGGTAGGGCACGCCACACATTGGGATTTCCAGGCCCTTTTCTTTGTTGCGCGACGTCAAAGTGATCTGCAATTCGCGCGCCGCCAGCACCGCATCATCAAAGAAAAGCTCGTAGAAATCTCCCAGCCGAAAAAAGAGCAGAGCATTGGGATGATCCTTCTTAATCGCGGCATATTGCCGCATCAGCGGCGTCGAGAACTCGGACATGGAGGAATTGGTAATTTTGTAATCTCTAATTGGGTAATTCGCAATTCTATGCTAACGGTCTGAGCGCCGGCACAGTCGACGCGAGAGCCCATCGCTTCAATTGCAAATTACCAATTGCAAATCATAGATTGTTTTGTTCTTCTTACTGCCATGGAACTTCGGAAAGATCCGATCACCCGCTCGTGGGTGATCACCGGCGACGATGTCATCGAGCCCAAGCCACGCCCGCAAGCCTGTCCCTTTTGCGATCCCGCGACTCAGCCAACGCAAGTAATCGCCAATATGCCCGGTTTGGATGGCTCGACCTGGTCGGCGCGTTCTATCGTCCATCCCCATGCGTTCTACCACATCGAAGGCGAAGCGGAACGCCGCGGCGACGGCCTTTACGACCGCATGGGTTCCGTCGGAGCTCACGAGGTGCTTCTGGAAAATCCTCGCCACGACGGCCACATCTGGAATGCGAGTGATTTTGAAGTCGAGCAATTCTTGCGTCTAGGCGCGCAACGCATCCAGGATTTAAAGCGCGATAGCCGTCTAAAATACGTCAGCATTTTCAAGAATCATGGAGATGCCGCCGGACAAGAATTTGAGCATCCCACCTCCCAGCTCACGGCCACAACATTTGTCCCGCGCCGCGTCCTCTACGAGCTCCGCGCCGGACGCGACTACTACCAGAGCAAAGAGCGCTGTGTCTTCTGCGACATTCTGGCGCAGGAGGAGCGGCAAAACCTGCGCATCGTCGAAATTCGCGGTGACTACCTGGCCTTCTGCCCCTACGCTCCGCGTGTGCCGTACGAAACATGGATCATCCCCCGCAGTCACGAATCATCTTTCGAGCGTACTGGCGCCTCACGCGTCGGCAACGTGACCGACCTCGCAGCGCTCCTGCGCCGCACTCTACAAAGGATTCGCTCCGTAACCGAGGCCTTTCACCTCGTCCTCCACACTTCGCCCAACAGCCAGCATCCTTCCGAAACCCTCGGATACTGGAAGACACTCGACGACGACTATCACTGGCACATCGAAATTCTTCCCATCCTTGAGTCCAAAGCCCGGTCGTACACCTTCAAAGAGATTTACTATTCTCCCGTAACTTCCGAGACAGCCGTAAAACGTCTGCGCGAGGCAAAGATCTACTAATGCGAAACCTTCTGTTGCGGAAAACAATCGTCAGACTACTTACCTTTTCTTTGGTTGTCATCGTGATTGCAGCTCTGGCGGGTTCACTCTCCGCTCAAACTTCCCCTCCACCGCCAAGCGAAAAGCAGCAAGTTCTCTGGATGAAACTCGAAAAGTCGATTCTTGACGTGGATCGCAACCTCGACGGCGTAATGGGTGTGTCCATTGTCGATTTAACCGACGGCCATAAGTATCAGCTGCACCCGAACGACGTCTTTCCCCAAGCCAGTTCGATCAAAATCTGCGTTCTCGCCGAACTCTACCGCCAGGCGCAACAGGGGAAGCTCAAACTCACCGATCTCTACACCGTCAACTCCGCCGACCTCGTACCGGACAGCGACATCATGGGCGGCCTAACCCCCGGCGTTACGCAGATCACTCTCCGTGATCTCGCAACCATGATGGTCGCCGTCAGCGACAACTCTGCGACCAACGTCCTCATCGACCGCGTCGGCATGGACAACGTGAACGCTTTCCTGTCCGCGCAGGGCCTGCACGAAACAAAACTTCGCCGCAAGATGATGGACCTCAAAGCCGCCTCCGAAGGCCGCGAGAACGTCTCGACGCCCAACGAAATGACCAGCTTGTTGCAAGCCCTCTATCGCGGCCAGATTCTCAATAAAGAGATGACCGACGACTTCTTCAAAGTTCTCTCGACGCACAAAGACAGCTGGATCCCGCGCGACCTTCCCGACGATCTCAAAATTGCGAACAAGCCCGGCGCTCTTGAAGGCGTCCGTAACGATTCCGGCGTGATCTTCGTGGAGAAGCGCCCATACATCCTCTGCGTGATGACAACCTACCTGCATCGCGAGCGCGATGGGGAAGAAGCCATCAGCAAAATCTCGCTCGAAGCCTGGCGAGTCTTCGATCGCCTTGCGCGCGCCAGCGATTATGGACGAGTCATCTCTCCCGGAAACGGCAGCCGGTAGTGATACGTTCCGGGTGAATGGTTTTTCGCCGATAGCGTCAGCCAGCCACGAGCGAACGACGAATGGCGAACGACCAACGACCAACGACCAACGACGACTCTCTATGACCATCCGTCGCCTAAAGACCTATACCGGATCGCAAGGCTACGTCTACCAGTACTACTTTGTGGGGAAACGCTCGAGCGCGCCGTCTAATGCGTCGAGTGTTGGACGGTCCGAAGCCGACGAATACATCTTCGATGTAACCAGCGACCGCAAGTTAACCTATGCCGTCAGCATACTTCTCTCGCGCCAAGTCGTAGCCGAGTGGGCCAATGTCCACGGCCGCCCCCTCTCCGATTCCGAGCAGTACGCTGCCGTCAAGATGCGCCTATTTCGCGCTTTCGACGAAGTCCAAGACCCACAGGCTCACGGATGGCGACTGCAGATCGATTCTCCGTCACTGGAAGAATCGCTCGCCTCTCTCGGCGTCGAATAGCTAAAGCATAAAGATAAACAAAGAAAAATGGCGGAAGCCATGGCCCGCTCCCGCCATCGATTTCAACTATCGCTTGCACCTAGCTACCCGGCGTAAACGAAACACCTCTCAGCACCTCTTTAAAACCGGCCTGACGAATCGGAAATCGATTTCGTGAGCGAACGGCGAAAACCTTCTTTTTTCGACAGCCTAAGGGAATCGCGCGCGCTGTGGATTTTGCGGAATACGAAATAGGAGAGCTTTGTCTGCGTTAAGGTCGTGAGGGCCAGGTGCCCGTTCCCTCAGGGTTGTGACCAAGATCACATATCACTGTGACCGCCTCCGTTTCCCCGTCCCTTGGTCCCCCGGCAAACTATAATCACCCGAGCGGGGTGGGGACGTAACGAACCGGCCCGGGAAAGCACTAACAACAAGCAAGCTTTGTAAATGATGACTTTAGTCTGGCTGCGGGTCGCGCTCGTCTTTTATGCCGCGGGATTGCTCTACGCCCTGGTGGCGCTCACCCGCACATCTGAACTCCTCGGCAAGATCGCGCTCCACGCCTCGTACCTGGGAATGGTCTTTCACCTCGTTTCTCTGACCGAGGCGATCGTCCAAAATGGTCAGCTCGCCACCGCCTCGGTGCACAATTCGGAGTCGTTGCTGGCTTTCCTGATCATGGTCGTTTTCATGATCGCCTATCTGGTATACAAGACCACCACGCCGGGCATCGTGATTTTTCCGCTCGTCTTCCTGCTCACTTTCATCGCCGCCACTGGCCAACAGCCCTTCGTCTTCTCCTCCGACGTGGTTCGACGGGGCTGGCTGGACGTGCATATCCTCATGATCTTTACCGGATACGCAGCGCTCTTCCTGAGCTTCGGTGCCAGCATTCTCTACCTGATGCAGGAACGCGCTCTGAAATCGAAGAGCGGCAGCGGGATGTTCTCGCGCCTGCCCGCGCTCCAGGTCATCGACGATATCGGCTACAAGTCGCTGATGCTGGGATTTCCTTTCATGACGCTGGGCCTCATTGCCGGCACTGTGGTTGCTGAATCGACCTACGGACGAGTTGATTTTTCCGACCCGAAAATTTTGCTCTCGGTGCTGATGTGGGCCGTCTATCTGCTCATGGTCTTCACTCGCCTGACCGCCGGATGGCGAGGACGTCGCGCCGCCTGGCTTGCGAGTGCCGCCTTCGCCGCGGCGATTGTGGCTTGGGCTGCGAACTACTTCAGCGGAATGCATAGGTTTATTGCCTCATGAGATTCCAGCTCATTGGCGTCAATCACAAGACCGCGCCGGTCGAAGTGCGAGAGCGCCTCGCCATCCCTGAATCGCGTCTGCCCGAGGCCTGCAAGCGTCTTTCTGAGCATCCAGCCGTTGCCGAGGGCATGATCGTCTCGACCTGTAATCGCGTCGAGTTCATCGCCAACATGAAGAACGGCACCGGCGATCTGCGCGAGTTCATGCGTGAATATTTTGAAACCGACCTCGCCCAATTCGAAACCCACCTCTACGAATTTCGCGAGGATGAGGCCATCCGCCATATCTTCCGAGTTGCCGCCAGTCTTGACTCGATGGTGGTCGGCGAGCCGCAGATTCTAGGCCAGGTCAAAGAAGCCTATGCGACAGCCCGCGCCGTCGGAGCCGTCCGCGCCCAGCTCGACCAATTGCTGACCCGCGCCTTTGCCGTGGCCAAGCGCGTCCGTACTGAAACCGCCGTTGGATCCTCCTCGGTCTCCATCGCCTCAGTAGCCGTCGAACTGGCCAAGAAGATTTTCGGAAGCCTGAACGGCAAGAGTGTCTACCTTGTCGGAGCAGGGAAGATGAGCGAGTTGGCCGCCCGCCATCTGATGGCGCACGGTGCTGCATCTCTCTTTGTCGCCAACCGCACTTACGATCGTGCGATTCGTTTAGCCCGCCAATTTGATGGACAGGCGATCGAATTTCACCGCCTCTACGAAACCTGCGATCGCGCCGACATCGTCATCACCTCGACCGGATCGCCCAACTTCATCTTCAAGCGCGAACACGGCGAGAAGATGATGGCGCTGCGTAAAAATAAGCCCATGTTCTTCATCGATATCGCCGTTCCCCGCGATGTCGATCCGGATATGAACAAGGTCGACGGTCTCTTCGTCTACGATATCGATGATCTGCAGCAGGCCGTGAGCTCCCACGTTGCCGACCGCAAGAAAGAAGCCGAGCGTGCCGAAGAGATCGTCAACGGTGAGGTCGACAAATTCCACGCACGCTTGCAGACTTTGGATGTCGTTCCGACGATCGTCAGCCTGCAGGATCATCTCGAAACCATCCGCCAGGCCGAAATCGATCGCGTTCGCGGCCGCCTCGGCTCCATGACGACCGACCAGGAGCTCGCCGTCGAAGCCCTCACCCGCGGCATCGTCAACAAAATCATGCATACTCCCATCAGCACCCTTAAGACGGCGGCGCGCGATCCTGAATCCACCACCGTCATCGATCTCGTTCGTCGTCTGTTCAACCTTCACGACGACCGGCATGCCGAGGGCGCTGAGCCGGCGATTGCCAGGCCGGCGCGCGGACGTGATTCAGATAAAACTTCCGGAAAAGGAGTACGAAACTAGTGGCCGTCCTCCGCATCGGCTCCCGTGGTTCTCAACTCGCTCTCTGGCAGGCCCACCACATCTCCGCATTGCTGCGTTCGCAAGGCCACACCGTCGAACTCGAGATCATCAAGACCACGGGCGACAAGATCACCGATGTAGCTCTCGCCAAGGTCGGCACCAAGGGAATGTTCACGAAAGAAATCGAAGAGGCCCTCGTCGAAAATCGCGTGGACCTCGCTGTACACAGCCTGAAAGATCTACCCACTGAATTGGCCGCTGATTTCGAAATTGCCGCAATTACGACCCGCGAAAATCCCCGCGATGTTTTTTGCTCCGTGAATTTCGCTAGCATCGAAGCTCTGCCTCAGCGCGCCAACGTCGGCACCAGCAGTCTGCGGCGTCAGGCGCAGTTGAAGGCGATTCGCCCCGATCTCCAGATTCATCCTCTCCGCGGAAACGTCGATACCCGCCTGCGCAAGCTCGAAGCCGGAGATTACGACGCCATCATCCTCGCCGCCGCCGGGCTGAATCGTCTGGGCAAGACGCAACTCGTTCGCCAAATCGTCTCGGCCGACGTGATGACACCAGCCGCTGGCCAAGGCGCTCTAGGAATCGAAATTCGCAACGGCGACAGCACCACGCGTGCTCTACTGGCGTTCCTTGACGATCCTGCCGCCCGCGCCACCACCACCTGCGAACGCGCCCTGCTCAATAAACTCGGCGGCGGCTGCCAGGTTCCGATTGGAGCCTTCGCCGAAGTCCACGGCACCACGATTCGCCTCAATGGACTCGTCGCTCATCCTGATGGAACCAAGGTGTTGCGCGAAACCCGCGAGGGTGACGATCCCATTCGGCTTGGCGAGGAAGTCGGTGAAATTCTTCTCCGTCGCGGCGGCGATGTTATTCTCGAAGAGGTCTACGGCGAAGGTTTTGCCCTCCCGCAACTACCCTGAGATCGTGCCCAATTAAAATCGGCCTTCATTTAAGATTGTCATCTAAGCCGCGCATGCCCAAACCCAACGAAAAACGCCCTCTCGCCGGAACCCGAATCCTCGTCGGACGCGCTCGCCATCAGGCTGGCGGACTCTCCGATGGCCTACGCACTCTTGGCGCCTCGGTGATCGAGATTCCCTTCATCGAGATTCAAAAGCCGCAATCCTACGTGCCGCTTGACGAAATACTGACGAACATTAGGAACTACGACTGGCTGATTCTTACCAGCGTGAATGGCGTCGAGGCCCTCTGGAAGCGCGTTCGAAAACTTCGTGTCTCGCTCCGCAGCCTCAAGCGACTCCAGATCGCCGCCATCGGCCCGGCCACCAAGCAGGCGATTGTGAAGCACGGCCTGAAGGTCAAGATGATGCCGGAAGAATACGTCGCCGAGTCCGTCGTCCAGAAGCTACGCGATCAGGTCAGCGGCAAGCGCGTCGCCCTGGTACGCGCAAAAGTTGCGCGCGACGTGATCCCAGATGAGTTGCGCGCCGCCGGAGCCCTTGTCGATGTGGTCGAAGCCTACGAAACCGTAGTGCCCGAGAAATCGCGTGTCCGCCTGCGGGCTCTCATGAAGAATGTATCCCGCCGTCCTCATGTCATCACCTTCACCAGTTCTTCCACGGTGAAGAATTTCGCCGATTTGCTCGGCAAGCAGAAGCCGAGCTCATTCAAGAACATTCAATGTGCTTCGATTGGTCCGGTTACCTCGGCGACGCTGCGAGAATTGCAGTTGCCGGTCTCAATTGAGGCCCGCGAATATACGATGGGCGGCCTGATTCGGGCCATTGTGATCGCGCGCTACGCAGAACATTCCGCCTGATTTTCCTGTCATGCGTCAAGCTGCACGAATCCAACGATTTCCAGCTTTAGAAACCTACTTCTCTTTCGCGGCAGAAACTCCCATTTGCGGATCAATCGCGTCGAGATAAATCTGCATTCGTTCTTTCACGTCGGTCGGCATGCCTGTGAATTCAATTCCGTTCCCCACTCCCGGGTCGCAGGTCCGGACCACCGCCGTAATCTTTATATGTTCGGAGTCGAGCCAGAAATCCAGCCGCAGCACGGTGCCCAGCGGAAACGGCAGCATGTTCTCGACGTAGCATCCATTACCGCTGACATCCGTCGCGCTGATACGACTAGGCGAGTTCACCCGCTCATCGCGAATTTCCAGGGGCAGAGAGAGCTTATGCCGGTGCCAACGGCGCCGATTGGAGGCGGAAATCGTCACGGTAGCCCCCTGCATCGGCAGATAGTTCTTCCAGGGACACTCCTGATCCGCCACCAGTTTGACCCCAACCTGGTTCTTCTTGACCGGACCGGTGTTCATCGCCCAGACCACGATGCAGCGCGTCTTCTTCTCGTCGCACTGCACCCCGATGATGTCGCCCACTTTTAGTTCACTATCGATACCGGAGATCAACGCGCCCTCCGAACTGATGTTCTGTGCGCGCGCGTGTTGCGAGAATGGGCGTCCGTCCGCACTCATTCCCCATATCCGTACCGGAAGATCGACCGTCAGGCGAGGATCGGTTTGTTCAGGCATAGCTTGGCGTCATTCCGCATTCCACTCGAAGCGATCATACCGCCCTCCGGCGTGGCCACGCATCATAAAGTGTGGGGATGGCAGTAACGAGCGAAGCACTACTTTCGGAACTTGTCGATTTCTATGGAGCGGCGATTTTGCGCGTTTTTTCCCCTGATTCCTCGATAAAACGTCGATATCCGAGCAATTCGATCTTCTGCTCTGCAAGAAACTGGCGAAATTCGCGAGAGATCAGCAACTCGCGTTCCTGCTCTCGCGAGCTGCGCAAACGGGTTCGCACCGCTCCCAAGTCGGCGTCGTTATAGCCGGGATGACACACCAACTCCCACGTGCCGCCGGGCAACCCGGAGATCGTCTGCCGCAGCAGCGCGGCATCCACCGTCCCCGTCTCGATCACGCCGATCACACCATCGGGCGCGTAGATTCCGGCGCGCTTGGTCTTGTTCTGAAACTGTCTTGAGAAAGTATGTAAAACGCGCACCTGACTGTATCGCTTCCACAGTTCACGCTTGCCCTTAAACAGCTTGGCGGGCAACGCTTTTACCGGCACAATCGGGTTTCGAATGGCTCGCACGCCGCAGATGCGCGCCGCCCGTAACAGCGCCGTGAGAATCTCAGGAAACATGTGTGCGTGCTTGTGGGTGTCGAGATGCGTAACCTGCAAACCTGCAGACTGAATCTTGCGAATCTGCGCCGTGATTTCCGTAACCAGTTGATCCTGGTCAAACCCTCCCAACATGGCACGCGCAGCAAACGCAGACAGGCTGGAAAAGAATTTCTCCGGTTCGGCCGAGCGAATCGCGACCAGCGTGTCGATCGTGTCGGGAGGCGACACCGGCGTTCCATCCACCAGAACGACGTGACATCCTACCGAGAGACCCGGCGCCAAACGCGCTGCTCGGACCGCATCCTCGAAAGCCGCGCCGGTCGCCATCAACGTCGTCGAAGTGACGACTCCGCTGGAGTGAGTTTCGACAATAGCTCGATCTACGCCGGCGGTGAGTCCGAAATCATCGGCGTTGACGATTAGCTTTCGCACTCAGAAAGTGTAGCAGCCGCGGGGAACGTTCTTCGCGAGTCAACCCGAAACGAGAGCGAAAATTCATGCGCGGAACGCGGATGCGCAAGGATGACCGGGAGCAATGCTGTTTGACCCGGAAGCAAACGCTCCAGTATCCTCAGCATAAGTTTGGCTGACAGCTTGAGTCGGCGGAAGCCAGGCGCAATTCTATTCGCGCGGTTGGGGCGGTTAGCTCAGTTGGTTAGAGCGCCTCGCTTACACCGAGGAGGTCGCAGGTTCGAGTCCTGCACCGCCCACCATCACTCGCTCGGCGTTGGCTCCAGTCCGCCTCTGTTTTTTGGATTCTTAAACGAAAGCATCATTGAATCTCACACAAAGTACTGTTGTAGAATATTTTAGGGGTCGCCAGTACGACTGAATTTTAAGTTCACTGGAGTCCACAAAACGAAATTGCCAGGCTAACAAATACGATCAGGATGAAGCGACAAATTACACCCTGCAACGCATCCCATTAATCGGCGTCTTGTTCCAGGACTCCGGTTCCAGCTGAAAATCGACTCCCCCGAGGTGATAGCGCAAATGCGACTGCGCGTTTATCTGTTGGCAACTCTGATTCTCGCAGCGTCCGGCATTCTCGTCAGTTTGAATGGCTGCGGAGGCACTGTTGGCGGTTCCGGACAAAACCCTCCTCCGCCGCCCGGCAAGATCCAGCATGTGGTGGTCATTGTTCAGGAGAACCGCTCCATCGACAATCTGTTTCAGGACCCTAACCTGATCCAAGCGGGCGCGCACATCGCGCAGAGCGGCATCGACTCCCACGGCAACACCATTCAGCTCAAGAAAGTCCCTCTGGTCGTCGACTACAATCCCGGACACGGGCACGATTCATTCGAAGACATGTGCGACCTGAGTTCTTCCACCGGCCAGTGCCAGATGGATGGTGCCGACACAGTTCCCGTGGCGTGTGAACCCGGAGCGCAGGACTGTCCCGCGCCCGACCTCACGTTTGGCTACGTCGATCCAAACGATGTGCAGCCTTACTTCGCTCTGGCAGAGCAATATACCTTCGCCGACCAGATGTTTCAGACCAACCAGGGACCGAGTATGCCCGCGCATCAGTTTCTGCTCTCCGGCACGTCCGAGCCCTCGACTGGAAGCAACCTGTTTGCCGCCGAGAATCCGCTGACCAGCGGTCCGCCCGATGCGGGCTGTGACGCTCCTCCTGGATCGACGGTCACGCTGATCGATCCGAGTGGCAGCGAGACCTCAAACGCTCCGATCTACCCCTGCTTCGAGCACAAAACGCTCACCGATCTGCTCGAAGCAAACGGCAACACTTGGCGCTATTACACCCCTTCAGCGCCCGCGATCTGGACCGCTCCCGAAGCCATCAACCACATCTGCGGACCGCAACAGACTCCGAACGGCGTGCAGTGCCAGGGTGCGGATTGGACCAATCACGTCGTCCTGAACCAGAAGCAGATTCTCACCGACATCGCCAGCAACCAGTTGCAGGACGTCAGCTGGGTGGTTCCCACGGCCGACGACTCCGATCACGCCGGCATGGATACAAAAGGCAACGGTCCCTCGTGGGTCGCATCGATCGTGAACGCCATCGGCAACAGTCCTTACTGGGCCAACACGGCAATGTTTATTACGTGGGACGATTGGGGAGGCTGGTACGATCACGTCGCGCCGCCCAAAGTCCTGATCGATTGCGCACAGTGGGGATGCGGCTATGTCTACGGCTTCCGCGTGCCGCTGCTCGTGGTTTCCG
>Ga0302320_10016010_pt1 | contig 15355 bp, 15 predicted proteins | sample Bog_T0_3_FD_202130 | JGI IMG/M metagenome (GOLD analysis project Ga0302320, IMG submission 202130) | Peat permafrost microbial communities from Stordalen Mire near Abisko, Sweden - Bog_T0_3 | ecosystem: Environmental > Terrestrial > Soil > Wetlands > Peat | place: Sweden: Abisko, Stordalen Mire... | reverse complement strand
CAAAGCCTCTTCGGTATGGCGCGTCAAAAATAAATAGCGCGGGTCCGGATTGACGTTGAACGGATTGGCCCGCAGTCCATAAAAATCTTTGTACATGGTCTTGGATTTCTATCCCTACTAAACTTTCGCAGTCTCCTCGTCAGTTTTTTTACGCTTCCAGAAACGGCCCGGACCGTCCCCGTTCGTGGGATCGGCCTCGACTACCCACGGCATGGCGACCAGCATAGGCAGACCGAGTGCGGCTTCCGCGTCCGCCTGCGTGCGGATGGACTTATCGCGGAACTCGAGCCATAACGCGAGCCCCAGACCGAGCCCCAGACCAGCGCCGAGTCCGCCACCGGCAAAGAGGAGTCGATTGGGAAAGCTCGGCAAATCGGGCAAACTGGCAGGGTTCAGCAGGACCATCTTTTCCCCCTGCTGCTGCTGTTCCGCCTGAGTGGCCATCTTGGACGTACTCTGTTTCGCCAAGTCCTCCTGATACACCCTTTGTGCGTTGTCGTAATCCCGGGCCAGTTGCTTGTATTCTTCCTCGATGGCCGGACTGGAAGCTACGCGGCTCTGATAAACCGTAATTTCTTGCTGGAGCTTTTTCTGGTCCCGCGTCGCCTGGGCGATCAAATCCTGGTACTGGTGAATCTGCAAACGCAACTGGCGAATTTCCGGCGGGTCCGATCCAGACTCTTTTTCGATTGCGGCATCGGTTGCCTTCGAGGAACTATCTTGAATTTCCGCCAGCTTCTTTTTTACCTGGGCGATGTCCGCCTGGGTCTTGATCACATCGGGGTGATCGTCGGTGTAGCGCGCCTGTTGATCGATTAACTGCGCCTGCAACTGGGACAATTGCTGCTGCAGAGTTTGGGGATTGTTCGAGGACTGCGTCGTTTTCCAAGCCGCGATCTGTTGCGACAGCATCGACTCGGTATAGGACTTGTCTTGCGTGGCGCGGTTGAGGGTTTGCGTATTGGCGTCGAGCTGCGAGTTCAGCCCCATCAGAATCTTGAGATTGTTGTCTTCATCGCCGGGCAGTTGGCCCATGTGCTGGTTCTTGAAAGCGGCAAGCTTTTTATCCAGGTCGTCCAAGTTGCGCTTAGCGTCTTCTACCTGTGTGGTCAAAAACTGCGTTGTGCCCTGCGAAGCATCCTGCCGGGACTTGAGATCTTCTTCCAGCAACATGGATGTCAGGTCGGAACAGATTTCCTGCGCCTGACGCGCGGTGGGCGCTGCGTAGCCCACATAAAATCCCGGAACCGTACTACTTTGGTTCGCCTTTTTCTTGCCGTTCGCACCCAGCTGGGACAAATCGGTAAGCACCGGTTCGATCGTCATGTTGACGCGGATGCTTTCCATAACGTCCTCTGCGGTTTGATCTCCCTTGATCAATCCCAACCGGTCCACCATCGGCCGCAATCGGGCTGGGCTCAGCACCTGCTGTTGGATGGTGGCAATGTGCTGCGTCAAATCTTCGGTGAAGACCTGCTGGACGACGGCATCGGGAATCTTCGGCGCTTCCATCAAAAGGAGCGATTGCGAGGTGTATTTGGCGTGGAAAATGTAGGACACCAGATATCCTGCAATCGGCGCCAGCAACATCGGAATCACAATCAGCTTCGCCCGGCGGCGCAACATTGCCAGATAGTCGTCTATCGTTAGTTCGCGATTTTCCATATGTTCAAATACCTGTTCTGACGGCCCCGATGGGCCATGCTCAAAATTTAGTCAATCCGCATGGGGCGTGGAGTCCAATCCAATCCAACCGTCCCGACGCTGCGTTGCGAAGTGCGGTTGCAGGGACCAGCAGTCGTCCCAACGGTCGCACTGCAATACGAACTATCAAACGTGAGGTCATTAAATTGATAGCTGGCAAAGGCATGGAAGGTATGCCCAAACATGCGATGAATCCCGGCGCCGGCAAATCCATACTGGTAAACGTTGGCAGAAGTTCCGGGACACGGAGGAGGGTTTTGATTCGTCAGTGAGGGGCTGCATCCCGCCAATTGTGTCGCCGTCAAAGACGAAACCCGGCTGTTGCGGGAGTATCCAATGTCGGAATATACGGACCAAATCCGGTTCAGCGGACGGCTCACGCTTACGCGGGCGATATCACTTTCAGCGCCCGCGAAAAACCCGGAACCGCTGGTCAGGTAGTGGTCATACGTCACTTCCAGGCTGGCTTTGGGAAACCTGTAGCGAAACAAAGCCCGGCCGGCGGCCGAGATGCGAAGATCGTTTTCCGGGCATTCCAGGCTGGCGCTGGTTGCCGTAAATTGGAGGACGCAAGGCGGCGTGGTATCCGCAGCCGTAGGGTTGTTCACGGTCGTAAGCAGGTTATTGATCTGAGTAAACTGCGGGCCGGCGCTGACCACGAAATCCATGCGTCCGGAAATGCGATGTCCCCACATGGCCTGGATGACGTGGCTGTGGAAGTCCACGCCCGTGGAGAATTGAAATCCCTGATAGCCATAGACCAGTGCTCCCTGGTCGTGCGGGCCAAGAACGCGGTCATACCCAATCTCGGCCGATATCTGACTGTTCCCGATAAATGCGGCGTTGGTGCCAAGCTCATTTCCGAGGAAGTGCACAAATCCGTAACCGCCGGTAACGGTAATCGCGGACTTAGGAGTAAGATTCTCCACCGCGTCCAGCAGCGTCAAGTTCATGATTCGCGGAACCTGGCCCAGCGCACCGAGCGCGCTTCCGCCGTTGAAAGTGCTGGTTCCGGCCAGGCCGGCGCCGGTTGCGCCGATGCTTCCGTAGGAACTTCCAAAGGTACCCTCGGGCTGGTAGCTGAAAGCATCGCGCACGCCGAGATAGCCACGTTTCCAGCTGACCTTCTGGTTGACGCCCAATTCCTCAATTTGCTTCAGTCCCAAGCCGGTGGCCTGGTAGTAGCCCACGCCTCCGAGGTAGTCGAGGGTCAGATCGTAGTTGCTCCACAGACGCTGCAACTCCAGGCTGCCTAAGGCGCGGGTGATCGTCGAAAGCGACGAGCCGCCCAGGGAGTTTTGGATATTTGAATCCACCGATTCGCTGAAATGAGCTCCCGCCTGCAGGTAGCTGAGGGGCGCGCCGTGAGGCTCAAGGTTGGGCAAATCCAAGCCGGAAATCGGAGGATTCTCCGAAGCCGGAAGCAGGGTGGGATTATCGGTCCCAAAGGCCGGCACGGGCGGCTGTGGCGCGGGCTCTGTGGGCGTGTCCTGGGCGGCTGCGCACACAGCCAGAAGTATCAGCCCGAAAAGAGAAATTGTGAGTCGTTTGCTCATCCCAGTTATTACGGAACGACTACTGTGTCACCCGGTTTCAGCATGATGTTTTGCTCCGGACGACGGCCTTTCACGACTTCCTTGTAGTTGAATCCAATCTTGGTTTGCTGGCCGTTTTCGATCCGCAACAGATAAATCGATTTCAGATTGGCGAACTGAGTGAATCCCGCGCTGGCAAGGGCCTGCAACACAGTCATATTCGGCAATAACGCCATCGCTCCCGGCCTTGCCACCTCGCCGGTGACGAAGATGCGTTGGCTGTTCATCGCGGTCACGACGACTGTGACCCGCGGGTCCGCAATGTACTTCTTAAGTTTTTCCTTGATCGAGTCTTTCAGCTGCAACGGCGTCAAGCCTGCCGCCTGCACATCGTCCAGTAAAGGCAGCGAAATTTTGCCATCGGGCCGCACGGGCAAGGTGGCACTCATCTCCGGCTCTTTCCACACCGTAACGTGAAGTGTGTCATCGGGGCCAATCACATAGTCGGCGGGAACCACAGCTGGCACCGGAACGGAATGGGTTTGCGGGGCAACTGGTTTGGCGGGCTTGGCCGCGCTGTCATCATTGTCCTGGGCCCACATGCTCATGGTCACTAATCCCAACAGTGCCATGCAGGCCAGTTTGATCGCTCGTTTCATGCGTCTCCTGTGGACGAAAGGGCCCCAGATTCGGGGCAGCCAATCTGTTTCAGCTCGTATGACAGAGCCTTGTAACTACTCTGCAAATCCTCCGCATCCCGTCGTCGATTCCAGCGGGTCCGGGTCACAGTAATTGTGCTTTTCCATTCCCATTCGCCAAAGTGTATTTCCATCAAGAAGAATGGCTTCCGTGACACGAAAGCCCAAGAATCCACACTACTCCGGTGATTCGGGGTGCACGGCAACTGCCATCCAGACACTTTTTCTGGAAGAGCTCTCAACCACCTTTAACGCCATGTTTTCTAAAACATGCGAGCCAAAACCGGACCCCGGGAGGAGTAAAACCTACTCCCTCAAGGCTACACCTTTCCCTCCAAAAGGGAAAGTATTTGCCCACTCCGGGGTAACCACATTTACATCAGTCCGTTTGGTTTTGTCGGGCAGCCCTTGCCATCCTAGACTTTCAATTGCGCACGCCGAAGAGTTCGCATATGCTGGACTTTATCCCCCTATAGAGTGATAAAGTGCTGTTCCAGTGAGCCAAGTCTTGCAATCTGCGCCACTCCGCGCAAGAGCGCCGGCGGCCCCGATGCCGCCGATGTTATGGCAAACCGCCGTTATCGGCGGACTTTTGCTCTGGCTGTACCTGCCTACGCTTTCCCACCTGGTCGGGCAATGGTGGAGCGATCCCAACTTCTCCCACGGCTTCTTCGTTCCACTTTTTTCCGCCTTCGTGATCTGGCAAGAACGCTCCCGCCTGACCGGCATCGCCCTGCGTCCCACGTGGTGGGGAATCCCCTTTCTTGGCGTGGGATTATGTTTGCTGGTCCTCGGTCAAATGGGGGCCGAGCTATTCCTCTCGCGCCTGTCGCTTCTGATCGTACTGGCCGGTCTGATCATCCTTTTCCTGGGATGGAGTTTTTTTCGTGCGCTCCTCTTCCCCTGGGCGTTTTTGTTCTTAATGATCCCTATCCCGGCCATCGTCTTTAACCTCGTGACCTTCCCCTTGCAGCTCCTGGCTTCGAAGGTCGCCAGCGTAACCCTGCCGTGGATGGGCGTTCCGGTGCTGCGAGAAGGCAATGTCATCCTGTTACCCGCCATGGCTTTGGAGGTGGCGGAAGCCTGCAGCGGAATCCGCTCGCTGATGTCCCTGGCGACCCTCGCCGTCATCTATGGATATTTAATGGAGCGCCGGACCGCGGTGCGGGTATTTCTCGCGTTGGCCTCGGTGCCCATCGCTGTGGCCGCGAACAGTTTGCGGATTGTGGGCACCGGATTACTGGTGCAGTATTGGGACCCGGAAAAGGCGCAGGGCTTTTTTCACGAGTTTTCCGGATGGCTGATTTTCATGGTGTCCCTGGTCATGCTCTATCTTCTGCACCGGATCGTTCGCATTATCTGGCCGGAAAGCGCCGTTTCATGAAGGCCTCTGGAACACTTCGTTTCGCGGTATCAGCCGCGCTGATCGCGCTTACCGCGCTGTTGTTGCAAGTCCGCGGCCGCAGCGAAGTGATCCCGCCGCATGCGCCGCTGTCCGCCTTCCCGTCGCAGCTGAACCATTGGGACAGCACTTTGATTGAGCTGGACAAAAATACGCTCGAGGTTCTCGGAAATGGCGATTTTATGGAGCGCGTCTATCGCGATCCAACCGCCAGGCTGCCGGCCGTCGATGTTTTCCTCGCCTATTTTCCCAGCCAGCGTACCGGAGATACCATCCACTCTCCGCAGCACTGCCTGCCCGGCTCCGGTTGGAATCCGGTAGAGAATGTCCGCGTGACTCTCTCCATGCCGGGTCACCGACCTTTTCCGGTAAACCGCTATGTGATTTCGAAAGACGGGGCGCGCCGGCTGGTTTTGTATTTTTTCTGGGCCCACGACAATGGCGTGGCCAGCGAATACTGGGCCAAATACTATCTGGTGAAAGACGCGATACGCATGAATCGCAGCGATGGTTCCCTGGTGCGTTTTGTCACTCCGATGTTTCCCGGGGAGACTCCGGACGCTGCGCAAGAGAGGCTAGGTCCGTTTACGTCCGCAGTATTGCCGCTTCTGGATCAGTACATCCCGCGCTAGGCTTTCGAGCGAACCGAGGCATCTCTCTAGCCGGAATATTTTCGTTCCGAAAATGTTACAATGCTTACAACAGTTACATAAGAGAATCAAATGTCTTATGGGGTCCAATAACTCCATCGTCATCAGCATGCGCCTGCCGTCCGCCAGCGGAAAGCGCCTAAAGCGCATGGCAAACCGCCATGGTTGGACTGCGAGCGATGCCAGCGCGCGACTTGTGGAAGAAGGCCTGCGCCGCTCGGAGTTCGCTTTTATCGACTTTCGCGATTCCGCCGCAGGCCGTCAAGCCTGCCTTCAGGGCAGTACACTTGCCGTGTGGGAAGTCATGCTGCTCGTCGATACCTATCGCAAGAATGTCTCTGCCGCAGCAAGGCACTTAAAGTGGCCGGAAGCCAAAGTCCAAGCGGCGGTAAACTATGCCGCGGCGTTTCCCCAGGAGATTGGCGACGCCCTCGCCGACAATTCGGCCATAGATTTTGAAACCCTGAGGCGCATGCTGCCCCAGGCGATCGAATTCCTTCCTCGGTCCGCTCCAAAGAAATCAGCCAAACGAAATGCTCAAGCTTCTTCTCGATGAGCACGTATCGCCGAGAGTTGCGGACGGTCTGAGCGGGCGCCATCGTGCGGTGCAGATTCACGCTCTCGTGGAATGGCACAATGGCCGGTTCTTGGGACAGAACGATGCTTTGTGCTTGCGAGAAGCCGCCGAACATGGGCTAACCCTGGTCACCTATGACCGCAGGACAATTCCTCCGCTTTTCAAAATCTGGACAGAAGAAGGACGCGCTCACGGCGGCGTGATTTTCGTCGATGAAAAAACCATTTCGCCCGCGGACGTTGGCGGTCTGGTCCGGGCATTGACTGCGCTGGTAAGAGAAACAAAAAACTGGGATTGGACCAATAGAATTTACTACCTCCGGCGCTGACGCTGAGCAGAGGGTTCAAAATTCGCTTGAGTTTTTCTCCGTACCTCAGTCCCTGCGGGCCTCTATCTTGGACGTTCAAACTCGATGATGACTTTCCTGACCATCTCCACGCATCCGATGGGGTACTCGCCCACTGCGGTTTCAGCCGCGAGAGTTACTCCATGCACGCCGTCGGCCAACGTATTGTAGATGTCGTTGATTTCCGCCAGCGTCGGCACCGGCGAGTGAACCATGGACTCCAGCAGATTTGTGGCAACGTAAACGGGTCGCCCAATCGCCTTCACGCGCGTGATAATGTCCTTCTGCTGCCCCGGGATTTGCTCCAGTTCCACTTCTCGCGACAGGTCGCCCCGATCGATCAAAATAGCATCGGACAGGCGGGCGATTTCCTCTAAGTGCAGAATACCGCTCCGCGATTCAATTTTTGAAATGAGGGTGGTCTTGGGACCGATCAGTTGGCGCATCTCGCGTACGTCACCCGGACGATTGGCAAAGGACAGCGCGAAATGATCGACGCCCATCTCTCGCCCAATGTCGATTGCCAGACGATCCTTCGCTGTAATTGCGGGCAGTTCGATTGGGCGATGTACATTGCAGGCCTTGTTGTTCCCCACTCGGCCACCTTTTCGGATGCGCAGGACAGCTTGCTCGTCCCCAATTTCGATGACCTCAGCGGTCACGGAATGGAAATCGATGGTGATAAAATCGCCCACTTCCAACAATTCCAGAACGGCTGGAGGCGTAACGTTGAACCTCCGCGCGCTGCCGCGAACAGGATGACGGTGAATCTGAACGACACTGTCTTTTTTGAGTTCGGTGGGCGCTGCTGTGAACGTGCCAGTTCTAACCTGCGCCCCTTCGCTATCGAGGCATATCGGCACCGTCGAGTGTTTTTGTATCAAGGCTATCGACGGGCGAACCTCTTCAAGCGCCGTATGCGAGAGGTTAATGCGAAACAAGTCCACGCCGAGTTGCTGCAGACACCGGATCACTCTGGGCTTAAGGGACGCCGGCCCTAGTGTGCAGATGACTTTTGTACGAAGATCGGGAATCTTGTCCGGTTCAGCCAGTATTGCCGCCGGTTCCAGCCAATCAGAAACCTCGACGATTTTTTCGGGCATAGCCTTCACAGAATCGATATTCATCGTATTTTTACGCAATTTTAATCTTTCTGTAACAATCAATTACAACACATCTATGTCCATAAGTATAGTAGCCTATTAAAGGCTAGCGTTCCGTGCGGCCTGCGTGCAATCCCGATCGACTATCAGCGATTACAATTAAGCGACGTTGAAGTGTTCCCTGCCCTAATGATCCGAAGCTCCGCGCCAGTATTCGTCATTGGTTGTAGCCGATCGGGCACGACGCTGCTTTACCACATGCTGCTCTCCTCGGGTAATTTTGCGGTGTACCGGACGGAGACGTTCATCTTCGCTTTGCTCGAACCGCGCTTTCGCCCCCTGAACCGGCCGCAGAATAAGCGTGCGATGCTCGATGCCTGGTACAAAACCCGTCTCTATCCAAAATCCGGGCTGGAACCTGCTGACATCGAACCCAGAATCATGGCGGAATGCCAAAACGGCGGCGACTTTCTCCGCATCATCATGGAGGCGATTTGCCGCAAGCAAGGGGTTCAGCGATGGGCGGAGACTACTCCGGAGCACTTGCTCTATATACCGCGCATCAAGCAGACCATTCCGAATGCACTCATCATTCATGTAATCCGGGATGGCCGTGACGTCGCGTTGTCGTGGGAAAAACTCTCCCAAATCCGCCGCTTGCCCGGGGACCGAAAACGGGCCGCCATGGCGGCCGGAATCTACTGGGAGTGGTTCGTAAACAGGGGGCGAGAGGCGGGTCGCAGCCTGGGCGCGGACTACGTCGAGGTTCACTATGAAGATCTGGTTCGCGAGCCAGCGCGAGTCCTAAAGAATCTAGAACCCTTCATTGAGCACGAACTTGACTACCAGAAGATAATACTTGCAGGGATCGGTTCGGTGAGTGCTCCCAATACCGCGTTCAAGGGTGAGGAGCGAAGTCCGATTGGCCGGTGGAAGTCGGATCTTTCGCCAGAAGATCTGGCGACCCTCGAAAGCTTGCTAGGCGGCACGCTGCAGGAGTTGGGATACGAACTCGGCACGAAAGCGTTGAAGCGCTCGGATCTCGCGAGAATGCGCTCGATGTACCGCCTCTACTTCGAGACCAAGCAATACTTGAAGACGCGGACGCCGGTTGGGAAATGGATGGTGACGCGCGATTTGTCCTGGATATAAGTATTCCGCCCGTTTAAAACTTCGACAGGACAAGGAAAGGCAGAATATGTGGGGACAGCCGCCCTGGGCTGTCCGTTGGGCGAAGCCCAGCCGCCTCGCCCTCTAAACCGGTGTCGCAGTTTTCCTTGCCGGATTAAAAAACGGCATCGGCACGACCTTCACGTTCGTTTTCAGCCGGGCCGCCTCGATCGTAACTTCCATCTGCAACTGCGTCCCGACCTTCGCGTGCTGCGTCTCGACGCTGGCCAGCGCAATCATCTTCTTCAAAATCGGAGACCAACTCGTCGTGGTCGCTTTCCCCACCTGCTTGTCTCCGGAATATAAAGGCACCGAGACGCGCGATGCCTGGCTCGGTGCGGCAGGAGTAAGGCCGTAGCGTTCGTACAAAGCTTCTACATCAGTCCAATCCACTTCGACGCCGACGAACTGCCGCGCCACGCCATTCTTCGCATCCTGCTGCAGCGCCCGCCTGCCGATAAAATTTTCTTTTTCGAGATGGACCATCTTGCCGAAGCCCAATTCATACGGCGAAAATTTCTGCGATGGAATTAGAGCCTTCTTCGAACTCGTGTAATCCACCTCAATCAGCAGAAGCCCAGCCTCGACGCGGGCTACATCCAGCGCCAGCATTCCGGCCGCGTGCAGATCAAACTGCTTCCCTTGCTCCCACAGAGCATCCCAAACTTTCGCAGCGTCGCTCCACGGAATCCAGATCTCGTATCCCAAATCGCCGGTATATCCCGTGCGCGAAATGTCGACCGGCACGCCAGCAATCTTTCCGTGCGTCACGCGAAAGTATTTCAGACTGGCAATGTCGGCTTCAGCTACAGACTTCAACAGCTTCGCTGAAGTCGGCCCCTGCAGTGCCAGCGCCGCGACCTTCTCTGAAATATCTTCGACCTGCACATCCATGTTCAGGCCATTCTGCCGGAACCAGCGCAAGCTGGGATCGGCCGCGGTCCAGCGATAAACATTTTCCTCCAGCCGCGAAATCGTTCCGTCGTCAATGACCTTGCCCTCTTCATCGCACCAGCAACAATAGATCACCTGCCCCACTTTCACCTTATTAATGTCCCGCGTGATTACGCGGTTCACCAGTCGCGTCGCGTCCTTGCCCGTAACCAAATACTTGTAGAGCGGAGAGATATCGATCAGCGCCGCCGCATTGCGGATGGCGTTGTACTCGTGCTCGTGATGCACTTCATAAACGCTGACCGTGTAGTATCCCGACCACTCGCGGTAATTCAAGCTCTGGCAAAGCGGAAAAGTTCGTTCGTGAAATGCAGTTCCAATGGGCAAGGGAGTGGCCTCGATGAATGATGAATGATGAATATTGAACGCGAAACCGGATTATACGCCGGAGCCCTGTTCGACGGCGTCATTCCGAAGCCACCGTTCCCTCTAATCTTGCAGACAAAGTCTCGCGTTCCGGATAGAATCTTTCTTCGATGCCTTCATTCATCCCAGTCTTATCGAATGCCCTCCGTAGCTGGAGCGTCCTTCCCAGCGGCCTCTGATTACGCGCGCCTAAAATCTGCGCTATCGTATTATTCATCCTCACTCTCAACCAGCAAGCTCGCAGCTCAAAGCTCAAGGCTCAAAGCTCATGGCTAACTCATACGACGTAATCGTGATCGGCGGCGGCCACAACGGCCTGGTCAACGCCGCCTACCTGGCGAAGGCGGGCAAGAAAGTTCTCGTGCTCGAACGCCGCCACATCCTCGGCGGTGCCGCCTGCACCGAAGAAGTTTTTCCCGGCTTCAAGTTCTCCGTGTGCTCGTACGTCGTCTCGCTCCTGCGTCCGGAAATCATCCGCGACCTCGACCTTCCGCGCCACGGCCTTGAAATCCTGCCACTCGACGGCACCTTCACGCCCATGCCCAACGGCGATTATTTGTGGCGCGTGAACGACCACGGCAAGACCCATCGCGAGATCGCGCGCCACTCCCGCGTGGACGCTGAGGCCTATGACGAGTTCGGCAAGGCCATGCAAGCCATGTGCCGCTTCGTGAAGCCGATCCTCAGCATGGTGCCACCCGATCCCAACACGCTCAATCCGCGCGAACTGATGAAGCTGCTCTTCATCGGCAAACGTTTTCAGGGCATGTCAAGCTACGACAAATACAATCAGGTGCAGCTCATGACGATGTCCGCCATTGATTTTCTCGATCAATGGTTCGAGACCGATGTGCTGAAAGCAACGATGTCGGCTTCCGGCATCATCGGAACTTTTCTCGGCGTGCGCTCGCCCGGAACCGCGTACGTTTTGCTCCACCACTACATGGGGGAAATCGATGGAGCATTCCGCGCGTGGGGATTCGCCCGCGGCGGCACCGGCGCAATCTCGAACGCCATTGCCGACGCTGCCCGGGAAGCCGGAGTCGAGATCCGCACCCAGGCTGCGATCGCGAAAATCATCGTCAAAGATGGCAAAGCTAAGGGCGTCGTCCTCGCCAACGGCGACGAACTTTTCGCCGACACAATTTCCTCCAGCGTTGACCCTCGACTAACCTTCAACAAATTTATCGAGGCCGAACACCTCCCCGCTGACTTTCTCGAAGACATCAATCGCTTCAAATATCGCGGATCGTCCGGCAAAGTAAACCTGGCGCTCGACGGCCTGCCGAACTTCAAATGCCTGCCGGGAGTCGGCCCGCACCTACGCGGCGCAATGTCCATCTCTCCCTCGGTCGAATATATGGAGCGCGCTTACGACGATGCCAAGTACGGTAACTTCTCGCGCCGTCCCTACATCGACATGGTGATCCCCTCGCTCACCGATCCGTCGGTCGCGCCGCCGGGCAAGCACGTCATGTCCTGCTTCGTGCAGTACGCGCCCTACAAACTTCGCCCCGGCTTGCATTGGGACACAGAGAAAGAGGCCTTCGGCGACACGGTCATCAACACCATCGCCGAGTACGCGCCCAATATTAAAGACATCATCCTGCATCGCCAGGTCATCACTCCGCTCGATCTCGAACGCGAGTGGGGATTAAGCGAAGGCAACATCTTTCAAGGCGAGCTTTCTTTGGAACAACTTTTCTTTCTGCGCCCAGCGCCCGGCTACGCCCGCTTCCGCACGCCAATCCAAAATCTCTACATGTGCGGCTCAGCCACGCATCCCGGCGGCGGCATCATGGGTGCCCCCGGCCGGTTGGCCGCGCTGGAGATGCTCAAAGATAATAAAAGCGCAGTCTAGGTAAGGGCGAAAATTGACGAAAGGGCTATAATCGATGAAGAAGGAGAGCGCATGCAAACGCTATTCGATACCGTTTCAACTCACCGGAAGCTTTTCCTCGCCAGCCCGCTCTGGGTGGCCGGAATTCTGCTCGCTCTTTCTTATCTCGGCGGCCCGGAAGTGCAGCGCGTTTTACAGTTCATGGCACCCTTCTCCGCTCGATGATGAGCGACCGATCGCGCTTTTGGTGGGGCATGTTCGGCTCCGTCCTTCCAGAGTTCCTGCGCTTCGTAAAAATAGTCTTCGCGGGCAATCCGCTCCCCCATCTCAACTGGATCATGTACGGCCTTTTCACGGTGGCACTGGCTGTGTTCGGTGGACTTTTTTCGATTGCATGGGAACCGGAATCGCGACTAAAAGCGGTCTGGGTGGGAGCATCGTTCCCGACTCTAGTCGGCACTCTGATCCAAGCCCCTCCGCGACTACCGCTTTCTTAGTCGCTTATTCCCTCAGAATTTCACGAAGGGCGGCCTGACTATGGCCGACTCCCGCGACGTCCTCATCATCGGCGGTGGCCATAACGGCCTCGTCACCGCTTTCTACCTCGCTAAGGCCGGATTCAAGCCGCTAGTCCTCGAACGCCGCGCCCAAGTTGGCGGAGCCGCCATCACCGACGAATTCCATCCCGGCTTCCGGTGCTCTACGCTCGCGCACAGCGCCGGCCCGCTTCGCGCCGACATAGTCCGCGAAATGCAACTGGAAAAACATGGATTGAAGTTCATCACTCCCGAAACCTGCGTCACCGCGCTCTCGCCCGATGGCCGCGCCCTCTCGCTCTACACTGACGAAAACAAATCCGCGCAATCCATCGCTGCCTTCTCGCAAAAGGATGCGGCCAAATATCCCGAGTTCGCAGCCTCCCTTGCCAAGATCAGCAAAGTAATCGCGGAGGCTCTCGCCACCACTCCTCCGGATATTGATCACCCCAGCAGCGGCGATCTCTGGAGCATGCTGAAGACCGGCCGCGCCCTGCGCAACCTGGGCAAGCGCGATATGTACCGCGTGCTGCGCTGGGGACCGATGGCCGTCGCCGACCTGGTCGCGGAATATTTCGAAACAGAATTGCTGCGCGCCGTGCTTGCAGCTCGCGGAATCTTCGGAACCTTTCTCGGCCCCTGGTCTGCGGGGAGCGCGCTGCAGTTGCTGATCCGCGCCGCTGGCGATCCTCATCCCGCGGGCTCGTCGTTCTTCGCCGCCGGAGGAATGGGTGCGATCACGCAAGCGATGGCGTCCTCCGCGAAAGCCTCAGGCGTCGAGATTCGCACCTCCGCCGAGGTCATTGAGATTCGCGTAAAAGACGGCGCAGCTACCGGCGTGCTGCTTGGGACGGGAGAGGAAATAAGCGCCAAGGCCGTCATCTCCAACGCCGACCCCAAACGCACGCTACTCAAACTCACCGACCCCACGCATCTCTCCCCCGACTTCGTGCAAAAGCTGCAGCATTACCGCGGCAACGGCACGGTCGCGAAAGTGAACCTGGCGCTCTCCGGACTGCCAACCTTCACCGCGCTAAAAAACGCAGATGCCAGTGCACTCAAAGGCCGCATTCATATCGGTCCCGAAATCGACTACCTCGAACACGCCTTCGACGAATCCAAGTACGGCAACTTCTCACGCCAGCCCTATCTCGAAGCCACCATCCCGTCGTTAACCGATCCCACCCTCGCGCCCGACGGCAAGCATGTGATGTCGATCTACATGCAATTTGCACCTTATAAGTTGAAGGGTGACTGGGAAGAACAACGCAAAGCCTTGGGACAAACTGTGGTGGAGACGCTGGCCCAATACGCGCCCAATTTGCCCGAGATGATCCTCACTCACCAGATCATCACCCCGCTCGATCTCGAAGAAGTCTACGGCCTAACCGGCGGCCAAATCTTCCACGGCGATCTAGCTCTCGACCAGTTCTTCACCATGCGCCCCCTGCTGGACTGGGCACGCTATAAGACGCCGATTGACAATTTATATTTATGCGGCAGCAGTACGCACCCCGGCGCAGGACTGACCGGAGGCTCGGGTGCTAATGCAGCGCGAGAAATCTTGAAGAACTTGAAGCGCTAGCCCTCCGGACTGCGACAAAGACTCTGACTGCGCGCGGGGATGGCTGGGACCTCCAAAACCCGCATCCTTGTTAATTGTTTATTCTGATCGAGGACAGGAGCAAAAACATGCGGCTGTCGATGGCTGTGAATAAGAGCAATCCCATCGTCGCTAGGATAGCTGGTCCGGGCTACCTTAGCGCTCACCTGAATATGACCGACCGCCCCAAGGATAACGATGAGAAACGGACCGTAAGACTTGTAGGAATAGAAACAAGGGAAACTGAAACTGTTCACTTAAACTGGCCAAGTGTTGAGTTAAAAATTGGTGATGTTGTCGAGGTGGGGGTCTTGCCGGAAGGGGAGGGGAACGAACCGACAGAAGTCCGCAGGTCCTCCGAATCACCAGACAATCTATTTGCAAATTCCGAAATGGCGAAAGAGCTTATTCGGGCTGTTTCAGACTTCGAGAAACAGGTCGGCAAACTACTCGAGAAATCCAAGGAGTTGGAACCAGCTGACGAGCACAAAAAATTCGCTAGTGCGTGGGGAAGCGTGGCTTGGGAACTCGGTCAGAACCTCCTGAGCCCTGTGTATAGGCGGCACAAGGAACTCATTCCTGAGGCACTGAAGGGAGAGCTCTTATGAATCCAGGTGCCGCTGCGGCATGAAATCCTCAGCCATCCTCCTAATCTCCTGCCCTGACCAGAAGGGTGAAGTAGCCACCATCGCCGACTTCGTCTATCGGCACGGCGGCAACATTCTGCACGCCGACGAACATGCTGACGAGGAATCCGGCCTCTTCCTCATGCGCGTCGAGTTCGATCCCAAAGACTTCGACATCGATCTAACGGATAAAGCTTTCACCGACTTCGCCAAACACTTTTTGCCCATCGCGGAAAAGTTCAGCA
>Ga0302320_10016009_pt1 | contig 15356 bp, 17 predicted proteins | sample Bog_T0_3_FD_202130 | JGI IMG/M metagenome (GOLD analysis project Ga0302320, IMG submission 202130) | Peat permafrost microbial communities from Stordalen Mire near Abisko, Sweden - Bog_T0_3 | ecosystem: Environmental > Terrestrial > Soil > Wetlands > Peat | place: Sweden: Abisko, Stordalen Mire... | reverse complement strand
CGGTCGGAATTCTCCTGCAAGAAGTGCGGCCACACGTCCCATGCGGACACAAACGGTTCACAGAACATCCGCCTGAAAGGGCTGGAGGTTTTGAGAACGGGCGCTTTCATACGCCCACACGCGGAGGCCACTACTTATGCCAACTGACATGAGGTTATCCATCTGCAATCCCGCCGTTCACGGTGGGTCTATGAAGTTCGATTCCTTCTGGCACCCCGCACACGATCTGCGCCAGCTGCTGACCGAATGCAGACGAGAGCTGAGGTCGAAGTATCGCATCAAGAAGCTGGATGCAAAAGCCGGAACGGCCGACGGCATACCCCTGGAGATCATCCCCACGTCAACTTTCCCAGAGGACAACTTTACGGCCGCCGACCTCGGAGCGCCTCAGGGATACAGGTACTGGCAGGTGCTCCCAGATGCCGGGAAAGTTAGGCTCCTTTCAGTCTGGGCTCACGACCAGCAGCATGTGGACGACCGCAACAAGATGGGCAGGAAGATCGCGGCCGATGCACGAGATCGAGGAGATTTTCGGGTGGCCCCAGCAGGATGAGTTGGTTCCCCTCGTCTTCAAGAGGCGCATGCCGCGGAAAAACTCCAAAGCAAAATTTTGGGAAGCGGATGGCAGATTCTTCGCCCAGTCAGAGAAGGTTCTATACCGGCTGCTCCACTATTTTTCCCCGCTCCAAATCGCTGATTTCTACAAAGGCCGTGTGCTCCGGCTGCATCATCCGCAAGGGTTGGCATGGGCGGATATTGGAACCTTCAAGTGCGCGATGGAGATCAGGCTCTTCGTGGACAAATCCATCTGCACGCAGGTCAAACCCGCGAGTTGTATCCGTGAAGGCCGGCCAGGCGCGCAAAATGACGAAATCTCATGCCCAGAATTCATCAAAGCGTGGTACAGCCTCCTGACAACACTTCTCGAAAGCAAAACCATGATCTACGGGGGAAACAATTTCGAGGTCTGAGGAGGCTTTTCCTGGCTGCAAGCCTGCATAGATATCGATTGATCTCCAGTGGCCTGAGTATCCAGCCAGTTCCCTGCAAAACATAAGAACATATGAGCATGAGAGAAAATCCAGGTTCAGGTTACGTCGTAAAGCTGGATGACCTCAAAGAGGCCATCATCAAGGTCCTGCCAGAGGCGGAGAAGGCAAAATTCACCGAGGATTTGGACGCCGCCATCGGGGATCCCGATGCCGTGATCGAAGCACTCGCTCCATGCATGGAAGGGATGCAGCTACCGGTCCCAGAACACGTTTTTGAGCTGGGCGCCGACGACGAACCCGACGATGAACTGGAGCGGAATACGTGGTACGTGCTGTTTGACGAGTCGGAGCTTTATGTGCGCACACCGACAGCGGAGCTCACCCGGCTGAAAAGCCTGAAGGTTGAGCCCAAGCTCCATAACTGGGCCATTTTTGGTTAAAGACCGCCGTCACCATCCAGAACAATGAACGCCCAACCTTGACGGCTGATCGACAAAACCATACTCTCGTCCCCACGACCGGCGTCGGCGGTCACCTTCGGTCCCGGGGGCAGCAGGAATTTATTCCTGGGAGTCGGCCAAGGATGCCATTTGTTCTTGGAACGAAAGCAGGCCCTTTTGCTCCTGGAGAGTTAAATGGCTGATGCCCTTGTGGAGCAGGCTATGGCGCGGGTTCCGGCACATTTGGCATGAGCAGCTTTTCCTGTTCTGACAGTGCCGATTGACAAACTGTTCACGGATGCGGATCAGTTCATTTTCGGGCAACTGCAGGCTCACCTGCTGGTAGGGAAAATACAGTTTAGCCAGCAGAAAGGCTTTCCGCCGGCTGCGTTGGACATGAAGAATACGTTTAAGTGTATGCACATTGGGTTACGTCACAGCTCGTTGCATTACGATCTGTCACATGACCCATTTTCCTCGAAATGACATACCCCATTATACATCGAATGGTCCCATCTGCAAGCAGCTCCGCTCATAAAATTCTCCAACAGGCAAGATGCGAGTCGCGTTAAAAACAAAGCCCCTGGTCATCTCCTTTGAGAAGACCCCGGATGGAAACTACCAATTGGTGCGGGATGGCGACATCGATGCCGACACGCACTTCGGATTCGCTTTTGACATGGCTTGCAAACGGCTGAATATTTCTTACAAAGGCAGAGGATATTCCGGAAGCGCCACTCACAGCTCATCGACTTTCGCGTTTGCGCAGGAGGTGCCAGAGGAAGCGCTGATGGCTGCCACCGTCGCTCTGGCAGAGCTTCCCACGGCGGAACTGGCGCGCCAACTCATCGAGGGTGGTGTCTTTGGACCCCGCGCAGACGAGCCCGACTTTTCGCAATTTGACGAGCACACGGATGCAGAAACCCTCAAAGAGTGGGCCATCGCCTACTACCAGGCCAACCGCATCGATGATCCTGAAAGTCTGGCCTGCCTGGAACGGAACACGCTGTTTCGGTTTCGACAGGTCGCCGTAGCGGCCCTGCAGCACAACCTGCGGGGAGCCTACAACACGCCCATCAAGGTCGACGCCTACCGGCAGATTTTGCAGCGACATATCCCAATGCCTCCGCTGATCTGCCGGCGCCGGGGCTGGGAGCTTTACGAGGGCTACCACCGGCTGGCAGCCTGCGTCGCAGAAAACCGAGAAACAGTGGCCTGCGTGGTCGTCGGCCGCACCTGATTTCATGAACGCAGAAACGCAATTGCATCTCACGAGCCTCCAGAGGGCCGAGGATCTCCTCCGGAAGATCGCCCATGGAGACCAAAACGCCCTCAACACCGCCGGAGATTTGGCGGATGATTTGGAAGCGCTTCTGCATGAGTCGGGTTGGCGAACGGCCGCTGAACAGGCCAGCGGGGACCATCCTTTGCCCGACCTCGGTTTCCGATAATTGCTGTATAACAATCTTGGAAGGACACTGCCATGACATTTCGACAGTTGCTCGCTAAAGTCCAGGCTGAATGCCCGGAGAAGCTGTACGCCTATCTTTTCTCTCGCGATAAAGACGTCGCTTTTCGTCGCGCCGGCCAATTTGAAGCCGCCGCCTCAGACTTGCGGAACTCCAAGTCCGATCCCCCGGAGTCCAGGATGGGAGAAGCAACCCCGGAACTGACAGCAAAATCTTACTCCAGAGTCATCCAGGAGCTGCTTAAGAAGCCTCGCTCCCGGGCCTATCGGTATCCCATCCTCGTCAGGATGACTCGCCAAGGCGGAGAGAGTTACGCGGATGTGTCCCTGTTTAACACCAAGGCCGTGCCTCCTCCCAAAGGCCTGCGCCCCTGGGGTGGCAATCCGCCCAAAGGCTACTACAACTGCAACCTGAGCAAGTACAGCCCCCGCTTTGCTTTCGGCTACACCAACTGGAGCAAGATCATCGACACTCCGGTGATCAATCGCGCCCGGCTGAAGAACCACGAGCTGCTGGCCGTGATCCTGTGGGAGTTGACCTTTAACGGCTGGACCGAGGAGCAGTGCCGCGATTCAGTGAAGGTGCTCAATGAAAAGCTGGACGAGGCAAGGAAGGGCATCAAAGCCGCGAAGTGCATCGTCCTCCCCAGGAAGGGCGAGAAGGGCTTTAACCCCGTCATTCCCGACTCGGTCCGCGATAGCCGCAAAACCGAGAGTTAACAGGGAGCGATGACCACTGGCAAAATTATGCGTGCAGTTGCTTGCCTTGACTGCGATGCGTACTTTTCCTCGATTGAGCAGCGGGACCGCCCTGAGCTCAAGGGGAAGCCCGTAATCGTGGGCAGCCCTCCCAATAAGAGAGGGGTCGTGTCCACATGCAGTTACGAAGCCAGGAAATTCGGCGTCCGATCCGCAATGGCAAGCTCCGCGGCCAAGCGAAAGTGCCCCGACGCGATATTCTTGCCGCCCAGGATCGATTACTACCGCCAGATTACGGAGCAGATCATGCAGGTGCTGGCCAAGTTCAGCCCGACGATCGAGCAGGTCTCCATCGACGAAGCCTTCTTCGACTTGACGGACGCATGCTCGCCCGCAACCGACCAGGATGAGTTGCTCTACAAGGCCGTTCCCATCGCCCGCGCGATAAAGGCGGCAATTCTGGCCGCGACTCAGCTAACGGTCAGCATTGGCATCGCTTCCAACAAGTTCCTCGCCAAGGTCGGAAGCGACTTCGGCAAGCCCAATGGCTTGACCGTCATCCCGGAAAGGGACAAAGTCCTGTTTTTGCGCGCGCTTCCGGTGAGAACCATCTACGGTGTGGGGGAAGTCACCGAGGAGATACTGATCAAGGCCGGCCTCAAGACGATCGGGGACGTGCAGGATTACCGAGGCGACCTCAGGCTGCTTGTGGGTTCCTGGGCCCCGACGCTGAGGAAATTCGCCCTGGGCGAGGATGAGCGGCCGCTCGACCTCAGCGACGAGGTGAAAAGCATTTCGACCGAAGAGACCTTCGAGCAAGATACAGACGACCGCAAGGTGCTTAAGCAGTCCCTGCGGAAAGCCTCGGAGGAAATCGCGGGCGAACTCTCCGCGCAGAAAGTGGGTGCCTGCACGGTCCAGGTGCGCGTAAGATACGGGGACTTCACCACGTTGACCCGACAAATTACTTTGGGGGAGCCTACGGACAGCGCCAAGGAAATCTATCGGCTGAGCTGCTTTTTGCTGGCTAAGCATCGGCTGGTCTGCCGGCCGCTGCGCCTGCTGGGCTTGGGAGTGAGCCACTTGGTCGACCACACGGCCCCGCAGATGCCGCTGAACCTCGGTTAAAGCGCAGTAGCGAAAATCCGGCAATCACGTAACAATTGATTATACTACTTGTATGCATTTTAACCGCCAGCGGGTGTTTCCGTCCCTCCTTATAGGCGCCGTTTTTCTGGCCAGCGCAGCCGCGGGCCTCTTCATTGGCAGCCGCTTCTTCAGCAGCAGCCGCTCTCAAAAGCCGGCGGAGATAAAGCTGGCCGCCCCGTCCCGGCCCTTCCTGCAGACCAAAGCCGAGCTGCGCATCAACTACGGCCAGCCCGCGGCCGGCAGGGCTCAGATTCTCAAGCAGGCCCAAGGGCTGTTGTTCCAATCGGGAAAAGCGACGATCAACGCGGAGCTCCGCGGCGACGAGTGTCACTACATCCGTTACGCCTTGCCGCAGCCGTGGTCTGGAGAACAAATCAAGGAAGCCCTGCTTCAGAACGGATGCAGCTGGATCATACCATCCCCAGGCGGGTGTGGCTGGACCCCTTTGGCCGATTTTAAACCCCCGCCGCCAAGCCAGACAGTGGAGTATAACAGCAAGGAGGGGCACTATGCCAAGTACACCGGCGCAACGCGCTGGCTCGAGGTATGGTCAAGCAGGCCGGCAACCAGGGCAGAGGCCCCCGCTCAGATTCAAAAGCCCGCGGTGGTGAAAGCACTCATTTCCCCCCTCCCCTTGCCGCCACTGAATTCTCTCCGCCGCAGGTAGCAGCGTTGTCCCCGAACCTCTGCCGTCTCCAGGGTCCGGTTGACGACGGGCCCGACGCACCCGCTGGTAAGAATGAATTTTGCCGAGGAATCGAGGCGCCGTTTATCCAGCGCTTTCAGCAGAACGTTTTTGGGCTGGTCGGCACGAGTGTCACCGCAAGCCAGCTGGGGGACGTTGTGAGATTTGGGTCCATGGCGGTGGCCGAGACACATCAGCAGAGCCAGCCGGCATTGGTCAAGCTGTGAGCGCGCAGCTTTATCAGGATCGGGGCACATCGCAGCCTTGTACTTAGAGTATGAAATTGTCGAGCGAACTCCACAGCGGCAGGGAAGTTGCACCGGCCGAGAATCTGCCAGCCCGCAGTTATGCTGAGCCGGCTCTGGGCTATGCACAGCGTCATAAGAATTTGCGCATGGGTTCAAAGTGAAGCAGTGTTATAGTTGTTCAGAATGGTTCGAACTGTTAAATTATCCTATACGACAGTGCCTCAGGCTATTGAGATTATAGCCCAGTGGCGCAAAGCCCAGTCTGTCGTCATCCGCACTGCCTATAACCGGGTGCAAGAAGGCAAGAAAGACAAGGAGATTCTTGATCTGCTCCGCACCATGCCGCAAGGAAAGTTGGACTCCTGGTTGACGTTGTCGGCCTTGAAACGCGCCCGCGCTCTCCACCGTGCCAATCCAGGGCGAACCGTTGTTTTCGGCGGCAAGCATAATCTGCAACTGCGTGCCCAGGGAAGGATCACGGCCCAGGAGTGGAAAGCCAAACGGCTGTTGCCTCTATACTTCGAGGGACACGCCAAGAGCCATGGTGAACAGGGAGGCAACCATCGCTTCGTGCTGGACATCAAGAACAGTACCATTTGGTTTTACCCGAAGGCCAAAGTGGCTCTGCCACTCCAGATAAAACTGGGCAAGAAGTCCAATTACCGAGAACTGTTGGAAGCACTGCAATTTCGTTGCACCTGGCACCGGGACGTTCCGTTCACGGTTTCCTTGACCGCCACCCACATCTCGATTTCTTGGGATGAAAAAGTGGAGCCATTGAAGCGGAAAGCCAATCCCGACCGGGTACTGGCTCTGGATTTGAACCCCAACCGGATTGGCGCCGCGGTAATCGAGCGGGAGGGTGAGGCCTGCAAGCCCCTCAGCTGGTCGATTTATGATTATCCAGAGCTAAATCGCAGGCTGAGAAAGGCATCCGATCATCCGGACTCCATCCATCAGCGTGACAAGCGGGTGTACGAATTGTCCTGCATCGCCAGAGAAGTCACCGATTTAGCAGTTCACTTCCGGTGCAGTGGCGTCATCACAGAGCATCTGAACATTCAGTCCCAGGACCACGGCAAGGGCCGCTCCTTTAACCGAGCTGTGAATAATCAGTGGACTCGGAAGGGATTCATCCTGCCACTGGTCCGCCAGCTGGAGGCCGCCGGCCTTCGGCACATGGAAGTGAACCCGGCTTACAGTTCCAAGCTGGGCAACCTGCTTTGGGGCTGGCCCCTATTGATCCCCGACCCGGCCTGCGCGGCCGTGGAGTTGGGCAGACGATTTCTTCAAGGAGACCCGAAAAGCTCCGAGCGCATGAATGGCGGAAACCAACGGAAGGAAGAACGCCAAGCGCAGGCATCGCAAGATACCGAGGCTCGCGCGGAGTGGAAACGGGTCTGGAATCAACTTCACCCCCAATCTGGTGATACACCCAGATGCACGCTGCTTGCCTTGAGGCAGAAGTTCCCAGAAGCGTGTCCAAGTTCGAGCCCGTTCAAGGCGCCACAATCGCTTGTGTCACGCCTGGGACCCGCTCGGATAGCGTCCGATTTGCGCATTCACATGCGCAAAGACTTATGACGCCGTGTATATTACATCCTCAACCCTTCCGAGCTGGAGGCTGTCGTAGCCAATCCTCATCTCATCTGCATCATCGATATGCAAGCCGAGCTCGGCGCGTACGACTGCAAGGAAAGCATCTATGCCATTCGGCAGAGCCTGCGGAAGCAGCCAGCCGGCCAGGTCATCCTTTTTGTGCTGTGGCCCGGCGCTGGGCCTGTCATTCCCGAGCTTGCGTTTGCTGAGGGCGTTCAAAGCGTGGCGGTTCAAAAGGAACGAGACGGAGGCGAGGAGATGTTTCGCTTTTGGGAAGACCACGGCAGGCCAAAGAACATCCAAATGATGGGAATAAACCTCAATGTCTGCGTTTACAACGCTGTGGCGGAGTTCCTTTCGTCCTGCGAAGCGGCCGAGGCGGTACCGCCGCTGATCCACTTCCAGAAGTCCACCCTGGCGGACACCAACTACCTTGACGACCCCGGGTTCGGGTGGGACCACTTCCGCCATGTGATCTCCTCGTATTGCCGGCATCAAAAGCCTCCTGAAGACACAGAATACGTTGCGGCAGATCAGACACCGGAAACGGTTTGAAACCCGATTTTCTTGTTTCAATTCTCCGCCGAGCCTGCCAAACTCAAGCTCATGAACGTGAAGGCACCGGGAGAATTGCGCCCCCACAGCTGCCGGGTTGCTGACCAGGTCGGTGCGGGCGATGCAGCATATTTAAAGTCAGAAGTGAGGAAAGCCTTATGTTGAGATCGCCTCTTAAATATCCCGCCTTCTTGAATGCCAACTCGAGATTGCCGCAGATGCACCAGATCCGGAGGAGCATCCTGGAAAAGCTCCGGTGCAGGATCGAGGAGGAATCGTCCAGCCCTGAACCCGCCCCGCATCTGAGATCTCGGCGTCCGCAAGCAGTCGGCCTCCAAACACAAAGCATATGGCACAAAAACAAAAAACCGTAGGTTTCACGAAGGAAAAGGACACGAAGAACACCGTCCGCTTCACCGAGGATGCCGTCCAAGGGGAGCCGCCGATCATCGGTACGCTTTACGTCCAGAAGTGGTTTGTAGGTGACGCCTCAAAGCTCAAGGTGACGGTCGAAGTGGAGTAGCGCCTGTATCGGGGAGCAGGCTACGCCACGTTCAATCCGGCAAAAACTGGGCGGATGAACATCCTCTTCGTCAGGGTCTTTGCCGGGCCAAACCGCTGGTTCCTGCGGTGTCTGCGGCGCCGGCGGGCATGCGGCGACGCATGATGAGCTTCAAAGGGCTTGTCTCCCAGACATGAAAACAGAAAGCAAAACGAGTGTGTTTGACCGGCGCCGGCCCAAGATTGCCAAGCAGCCACTCAGAGGCACGATGTTGGTGCAGCCGCAATGGGTGGGATGACCAAGGGTGAGGCCCGACAGTTCTTGCGAAAGATGGGACGGTCAGCAGAGCGAATGCTGAAGCTCGAACAGCAACCAGCCTACTTGGATTGGTTCCTTCTGAACAGGAGGATGTAGGTATCGGACTGGGGAGCGTATCCAGGCGCCTCGTCGTCCCACCGGTAGGTAATTTGATCAGCCAGGTGATCGATGGCTCCCACTCTGTGGTAGGCGCCAGCCAGATAGCCCCCGACCCAATCGAGGACAGCCTTCTCGGCATCTCTTGAAGTGGATAGCCACGACATTCTGTTACGGACGAAAACCACGTATTCCGGTTTGGCTGTTTCAACCTCGCGAATCATTTTCTCTCGCATCCGCTTGGCATAGGTTTGCCTGGAAACAAGGTCGTACATGCAGATGTATGCACTGGCGGAGCGACGATCCGAGTAAAAGTAGATCTCCGGCTCAGAGCCAAAAATGGCCACGCGGTCGCTGTCCGAAGAATGAGTGCGTATGTAGTCGGCGATATGCGGGGCCTCGATGAATGGATTCCCCTGATAAGATTGCTCGCTTATCTGCGCGGGGGACATCTCGAAGAGATAGTCGCGCTGCATTACGAGCACGGAGGCCAGGCAGGCAAGGAAGACGCCCGTTGGCAAAAAAGCGTCCCACCCCGCGGGGACCTGGGATTTCAAGGCCTGGCGGGCAACGCTACAGCCGCCGCCGATGAGGAGGCCAAGAGCCGGCAAGACGAGCACGAAGTAGTGGCGGTGGAAGTAGAACCCCAGGCCAACCGCAAAGAAGGAAAAGAGCAACAGGCTCAGTACGGCCGCCTTTTTCCAGAGAGGAACCGCGCGCGCCGCAATCACAGCAACTAGGCCGATGAGCGCGATCACCCAGAACAGCAAATCATACTTTACCCGCGTCTTGAAGTAGTCGGGCAGGAAGTTTGCAGAGAATGGGATCCAGTGGCCGCTGGCATAGACGAACGTCCACCTCCAAAAGCTTTCGAAAACATTCGCCTTCCAGAGCAGCAGGCAAGTCAGGCCAAAGGGGGTGACGGCCGCCAGGGAAAACAGGGCCAGCCGCTTCAGCCATAAGTTGGTCCCGGTTGATCCCCGCGCGCAGATCAAGGCCAACCCGGCCCAGACCCCAAAAAAGACGCCAGGCTGCTTCATCATAAATGCCGTGCCAAACAGAAGTCCGCTACAGAAGATGGGCCGGAGCAACGCGGACTTCAAACCCCGCAGCAGGCACCAAAACCCACCCAGGGCCGCGAGAACGACAAAATGGGTGGCGTGGGCTGCGAAGCCGACCACCGCGGGACTGATGGACATGAGTGCATAGACGGCGCTCGCTATCGCTGCCGCATAGTCATCGAACAGATCTCGCACGCACAGGAATACGAGCACGATGGCAGCCAGGTTGATCATCAGCAGACCCAGGTGAACCCCCGCGGCAGTCTGTCCGAAAACTGCCATGAGAAGGGCATAGGCGGCATCGACGCCGGGCAGCTTTATGCTGTAGGCCAACTGGTAAGGTGGAACCCCCTGGAGCATGAGGTGCCCCATGTAGGCAAACTCGCCCTCATCCCTCTCCAGGGGAACGGAGACCAGCCGCACTCGGACTATTATGACGAACAGAAGGATGAGGCCCAGGCAAAGTCGCGGCCACAGCGGGAACCCTTGCGCCGTCTTTTGCACTTTCCTGATCATATCGACCTCACCATAACATGATACGCCGTTTCCAGTGAGGCGCCGCTCCGTGTAAGGGACTCGGGAACATCCACCATCAGCGAGAAAGTTGCCGCAGATTGGACAAGGCACATCGACGTCAAACCTGTCAATCCCAGTTGGCTGCTGCCGCTAAGGCAAGGGCAGTGTCCACGACCGATGTCAGGCTGACGGCAAAGGCCGCGACACGGTTCTACAATATATGGATGTGCATCGCGCGATTACGGGAGAAGCCGCGGTATGGGAGCGCCCTCCGTTGGGGAGTGGCAGCGCTTTCGCTCGTCACAATCCTGACCTTCATCCCATATCGGATCGCCGCATTAAGGTACCAGCCGACCCCTGATGTGCAGATGCACATTGGCAAGGCAGCCGGCGGCAGGGCCTGGAGCGAGATATTCCTGCTCCGGCCGGGCGCAGGAGCGGACACGCAGCCGGGATATCACATCGCGGTGGCTCAGGCAGCCAGGCTCCTCCAAAACCCCGCGAGCCTGGCATTGGCCTTGGTGATCACGGGGTTCGTGGTCTGGTGCCTGGCATCCCTGCTGACTGTGTGGAATGCGGAGGCGTGGGTGTGGGGCCTTTTCTTGACGGTATTCTCCACCCGCTTTGCCGGTCAAATGCTGTCCGGCGGCCCCTCGCTGATCACTGGGATCGCGGTAACATGCCTCCTGATCTGGTTTGACAGGCGCCCCAGAAACTGGGGGCTCGCAGCCCTGACGATGGGGTTGGCTGCCGCCACGGACGCATGGGTATCGGGCGAGTGGTACATGCTGTTCCCTCTGGTGCTCGCTACAGGAGCTTGTTACAAGAACATCGGGGCCAGGGTGGGCTTAGGCTGGCTCCTCGGATCGCTGGTAGCATGGCCCCTGCTCTGGGATAGCCTCCGTTACCTGGCGGCGGATTTTTCGGGACACGAGAACTGGAGCAACGTCCTGCATTTCCCACTGCTGGAGCGGGACGCCTGCGCCCCGCTGATCATCGCCGCGGGCATATTTCATCACCGGGCGCGTGGATGGCCGTGGACGTGGAAGACGCCTTCGTTCTGCGTGCTGGCAATGACCTGGGCCGGGGGAATGATATACCCCAGGCTATGGGAAACCGTGGGGTGCCCGGCTCTCCTCGTGTGGCTAATTGGAATGGCAGCTGAGAACCTCGGCAGAGCAAAGGCGGCGGGCATCAGGTGGCACACTTTTGCCCTGGCCACGGCCTTTGCGGCAACCGCACTTTGCCTGCGGGCATCGGCCGATGGGAACGGATGGTCCAGCAGGCAGTATGCCAGCGGGTTTGGGCCTAAATTGGTTCTCCCCACCAAGGGTGTGGTGTACACCCTGGATAAGGACTTTGCCAGGGGCGCGCTGTTCAACTGTCCGATGTCGAGATGGCGGCTCTCGGCAGGCTTCACTGACCAAGACGCTGAACCCGAGGTTCAGGAGGCGCTTTCAATGTCCCACAAGGAGGCGCAGACCTGGCAGGCAAACAGGGCGCTGGCACGGATGGTCACGCCGGAGGACTGCCTCGTAGTAAAAGACAAGCATTACGGTCCTGGCGAACTGGCAACGAACGTCCCGGGATTTAGCTGGCAGTTCATGGATGCCCACTGGGTGGGCAAGAGGGGCCGGCAATGATTGCACCCCGACGCCCAAGACTTAGTCCAGCTCTGATCCTCAGCGTAGCGGGCTTTTTGCTCCTTCCTTGTATCATCCTCGGCAACTTGCATTACACACCGGGGGACGATGCCCTGCGGCATGTGGCGAAGGCCATGACGGGGCGCCCGTTGACGGATGTCCTGATCATGAACGATGGGTACCCGAACGATCACAACCCGGGATGGCACGCGCTCCTTGGTCTGGCGCACAAGCTTTTCGGATTGGGCAGCGTCCCGCTCTTGTACTTCTCTATCCTGCTCCTCTACGGCCTGTTCATCTTCGCGCCGGCGCTGTTTGCAAGGGATAGGGTCGCATGGTTTGTGGCCACTGGAGCAACCCTGCTGACCAGCCTCATCTGCTATCGGACCATGCAGGGGAGGCCCCTGCTGGTCTCCTGCACGGCGGCGCTCATTATCTTTCTCATCTGGAGCGAGCGGCGCGAGATTGGACGTGTCAACCTCGCATTCATCACCGCATTCCTGATAGCTGCATCCGTTTGGATCCACGGAGCGTGGTACCTGTTCGCGCTGATACCTCTCTCATATCTGCTGGCGGGAGCGGCGGCAGATGCGGGCGCCATCGCGTTGTGCTGGATCGTTGGCACCCTGCTGGGCGCGCTGCTGACAGGGCACGCAATTCAGTTTTTGGTCCAGGCGCTGCGCATGGTTGCCGACTGTGCCCATGTTCCGGAAAGCCAGCTCCAGACCGAGTTCAAGTCCGACATGGAGACCTATCTCATCGCGCTTCCGATCTGCGGCCTGCTGCTGGTTCGCGTGACAGGGGAAAGGCCCTTGCGGCACCTGCTTCGATCCCCCGAGTTCATGCTCCTCCTCACCTGCTTCGTGCTGGGTCTCAGGAACAAGCGGTTTTGGTCCGACTGGGGCTGCCTGGGCCTGCTGCTGCTGATCTACAGGGAGGTGCATTGCATCATGGAGCAGGACCGCAAAATGAGGGTGCTGTCAGTGTGCCTGTTCGTGGGCCTCCTGTTCTGCGTTCCAAGAAGATTTGAACCAGCGGGCAACGGATCGATATCGAAGTACGTGGACTTCGGCGCCAAGAGCGTGGCCCCGTGGTGCCCGGCACCTGGAGGAACGGTGTACTCTTGCAGCCAGGATTTCTTTTACACCCACTTCTTTCGCTTCCCAGAGGCAAAGTGGAAATATGTCCTTGGGTACGAGCCCTGTACCATGACCGAAGAGAACCTCAAGGTCCTTCGGGCGATACAGGAAACACGAGAGGCGTGGGAAGCAATCGTCCCATGGCAGCAAGCAATGCGCCCCGGAGACATCCTTGTGCTCAGCGGAGAAAGGTACAACCCCTCGTGGGAGTTCCCTTCGCTCGTGTGGACCAACGCGGGCGGCTACTGGGTGGGGGCCATCCCGAGCCAAGCCAACCGTCCCTAATTGCCTCCGGTTGAAGTGAGAAAACAGCAGGAGCGGCCGGGCATGGACTTGGATTAATTCGAACAAATCCTCACAGGCTGGGAAGCGCCCCGTAGCGGGTCTTCCCCTCTTACTTCAGTGATAGCCGTAAAGCGGAACTCCACTCCTGAAAGCTGACAAACGCTCCTGACGAGGCGTTGGATTCGCTTATGCAGGCAGCGCATTTGGGTTCTCCCGTGGCGTAGCGAACCTTAACGCCCGGCTTGCCGCACGCGCACCTCGGCCAGCAAACAGGGCACGCTCTCGCTCCGGGCATCGGGGTACCGCAGACCATGCAAAGCTGCACATCCAAAGTTGATTCTCTCGGCATGGACTAACCTTACCCCGCCGAGGCTCAAGGTCAACCCTTCAGAGGTTTGACGCGCCGTTTTTACCTTGAAATCTTGACTGGGGCCATCCTCCTGCAGCCGTAGCGGCCCGCTGCACCCCAAAATCGCCCGCGCGCTGGTCGAGCGACTTTTTCCCCGCCGCATCCTCGCAACACGCGCCGAGCACGATAATTCGCTTGGAAAGAGCAGGAATTCATGATGCAGTGTACCGAGTCAAACAAAGATCAAGCATGGCGTCAAAAATTACCTGGTGTGTTCAGCATCGTGAGGGATGGTGCGCGGTTCTCGGGACCGATCGGCCCGTGGAATCAGCAGCGAATGTCCCAACGATATGCGGCCATTTTGTCATCATGCCCTTTGGTATAAAACGGCGAGTCCCCACTTGCCCGGAATGCCGCGCAAATCAAAGCAGCCATGATTCCACGGCCCCAGAAGGAAAGCGCGCCTTCCAGAGGTGAACTTAAGGGCCAGGAAGCAGTTCAGATGCTGACACCGGCAGGACGGCAGGTGCCATTTCCTAACGCGAAGGTCTTCACGGGCACAGGACTTTTACGATATCGGGTCAACTGGCAAATACACCAGCAAGCACCTTGGTTTTGCCAGCATGGATGCCGCCATCGCGATTTTCCCGCGGCGGCGCCGACCCAAATGCCCGTCCGACAATAAACTTGCATCACCATGCGCATCACAATGCGATTTGTGATGAGATCATTACCAGTATGAAATCCGAATCAGAAAATAAAGGGCCCGTGCCAGGACCAGATGCAAGCGCAAGCTGCACATCCGGGATCGGGATAATCGTTCCTTTCACCCAAGCGGCGCTGGCCTGGTTGAAGGAACACTGCGCAACAGAATCGTGGCAGTGGAACCACGACATCTTGTACGTCGACCGGAGAATGATGGAGGAGATCGTTCAAGGCATGACGTCCGCCAGCCTGATCGTCTCCTCCGAGCGTTGAGGCTTTGGATTTCGGAAGTCGAGGCAATAAGCCCGCAACCGGCGGTTTATGCGCTCGGCCAGCAAAGCGACCAGTTGCCCCCGAATCAAGAGTAGCTGGCTCCCATTACTGGGTGTAAGAAATGGCGAGATCGCTGTTCATCATCGAAGTGATACCCCAAGCTCAAAGATGTGTTCCAGACGCTACGGCTGCTCTTTCACCACCAGCCCTTGAAGCCTCCCCGCTATCGGGCGCAAGCTGCGGGCCAGAAGGAAAGTTTGCCAAACACCAAAAAACGGAAGCAGAATTGAACCTGATTGTTATGGCCGACGCCCCCAAAAACTTGTCGATTGCCGAGTACTTCAAGCTGAAGGGCCTGAGGGACGCAAAGCGCATCGAGGTAACCTACGAAGATGGCAGCAAGGCCGCCATCGAAGGGCCAGTTGCCTCCAGTTGGTGGAGATTCGTGCATATCTTGGTCAAAGACGCCGAGCGCAGCCGCCCGGACGTCTACAATTTCAGGCCGGTCGATGCAGCCGGCAACCTGCGGGCGCTCACATTGCAGGAGATGATCGCCGAGCATGACTGGAGCACTGGGTTTTGCTCGTTTGCCGGCCACATGAGGAGAGCCTCGTCGACCTACCAGGCCATCGTC
>Ga0302320_10016005_pt1 | contig 15358 bp, 14 predicted proteins | sample Bog_T0_3_FD_202130 | JGI IMG/M metagenome (GOLD analysis project Ga0302320, IMG submission 202130) | Peat permafrost microbial communities from Stordalen Mire near Abisko, Sweden - Bog_T0_3 | ecosystem: Environmental > Terrestrial > Soil > Wetlands > Peat | place: Sweden: Abisko, Stordalen Mire... | reverse complement strand
CCGACCATTGTGTCGTCACCAGCAACGCCGGCGGTGATTGGTCCATCGCCGAAAACGCCCGCCTCGTCCGGATCGGCTGTTAATTTCACGCTACGACGCCACGACCGCCACGCTTGAGCATGGCATCTGCTTTTCGTTGCGTGAAACCCATCCTGTATTTTGTTTAGCCCGCCGATCAGGATAGCGGATTTTTCGCGCGAACGCTTTTCACCGAGGTCCCGTAAGGACGGTCTCGAATTTATTTCTGACTTCCCGCAGGAGCAGACGCCGGAGCCGGAGCTGCTGCCGCTGGAACTGGAATCGTCATCGGCGGCTGCGCGGCCGCATCCAACTGCTTCAGCTTGAACTGCGCCTGCTTCACGAATGGCGAGTCGGAGTCGAGGCCGGCGGCTTCGGTCAAAATCTTCCGCTCGTTGTCCTTGTCGCCACGCTCGTCATAAATCCGCGCCGCGGAAGCGTAGGCAAAAGGCGCATAAGGACTCTTCGCCCCGCGCTCCGCCACCTCGAGGTAAGCCTTGATCGCATCATCCGCCTTCCCGGCCGCCTCCTGCGCCGAGGCCAGCCCGAGCTGCGCCGAGTCGCGCAGGTCCGCGTTGCCTGCCACATCGTCGATGACCCGCTGATAATCCTTGATCGCCGCGTCGTAATCGCGCTTGCCGAAAGAACCATCCGCCGCGCTCAACAAAGCCAACGTCCCCTGGTCTGCGCCGGGAAATTTATCGGCCACCGCGACCAGTGCCTCCGGCGTCTTGGCCTGAAGCATTGCAGCGCGCGCCGATGTCTCGAGGTCCTCCCGTTGACTCTGCAGATAAAAGTAATAACCAAATCCGCCCACCGCGACGACCAGCGCCGCCAGGATCGGGTAGACGACCATCCGCCAGTTCGTCGTTTCCGCGTCCATAATATTCGCCTCATCCGTTTGCAAAGTAGCCATCCTAATAGGCTGTCCCAAAAGTGGGCGCGGGTCACGCCGAAAGAATCGGGCCTTTGTCCCGGGTCGAACCTATAAGTCCCCAAAAGCCTATCCGCCTCACCGCAGCGCCGCCAGCGCCTTCGCCTCCAACCGAGCAAACCTCTCCGCCACGGCGTCATCCGCCGCCTGAACCGACTTCCCCTCCGTCGCCAGGAAAAAGAGAAAATCGTACAGCCCCTGGATGTCCCGCAGCGAAATCGACTCCGCTCGCACCGCCGTTCCCGGTCCCATATTGTGATAATTACTCAGGGCCACGCACAGCGCCCCGGTCGGCAGCCCCGCCCGGTGAAAAACCGACCCCTCACACGTCCCGCCGCCCATCAGCAACCGTTGAAAAACCGCGCCTGGCCGCGACACCTGCAAATCGCGAAAGCCCGTGTCGAGCCAATGCGTGATCCGCGAATCAAAAACGCTCATCCGGTCACCCACGCGCACGATCGGACCCGCATCCACCCGTGCAAAACCCCGCGCATTGCTCGTCTCCAGTGACAGCGTTGGCATCGGCTCGATCGCCGTCTTCGACTTCAACGCCGCCATCGCCCCGGCAAAACCGACCTCCTCCGCGCGCGTGAAAAGCGCGTGCACGGCGCCCTTCGCCCCGCTCAATGCCAGCCGCCGCAACAGCGCCAGCACCGTCGAAACTTGCGCCAGGTCATCGCAGGCCGGACTGATAAACAGCCGCTTCGAACACCGCGCTCGTGGCAGGTCCCACATCGCGAAAGTCGCGTCTGCCGGAATCGCCCGGTCGATCTCCACCCGCTTCGACTCCCCGGAAAACGCCGTTCCTGTGATCAGAGCCTGCCCCAGCCGCTTCCTCGACTCCTCGCTGTAAAAAACGATCCCCTTACCCGCCAAATACTTCCCCTCCACGCTCCCCGCCAGATGCAGTTCCGCCCCGCCCGCGCCCCGTTCCACCACGAAGCCGGGATGATCCATGTGCGCCACCACGCGAAATGCCTCGCGCCCCGCCGCCTCGTGCACATAACTCGCGTGCAGATTCCCAAACTCATCCATCCGGGTCGTCACGCGCGGCAAATCCTTCAACTGCTCCAGCAGACACGCCCGGACATGACCCTCGTGCCGCGCCGCCGTCGGACACGCCGCCACCGCGATCAACGCCTGATAAAGTTCTTCGTCAAGAATATGCATTTGTTTTCTCTCTCCGTCTTCCCCCAATCCCATTAATCATATTAATCCTATCAAAAAATTCCCCTGCCTTTTCCCTTCAAAAAAATTCCGTTAATTCCGAAAATTTGGTAATTCCGTCAAACCTCGTTCGCCTTCGGCTTCTTCAGCAACGACGCCACCACCGCCACCGCCAAAATCCCCCCCACGACCAGCAGCGATAGATCGGTCGACACGTGATAAACTCCGCCGAGCACCATCTTCGCGCCGATGAACACCAGGATGCAGGCCAGCCCCGCGCGCAGATAGACCAGGTGCTTCACCGCCCCGGCCAGCACAAAATAGAGCGAGCGCAGCCCGAGGATCGCGCAAACATTCGACGTGTAGACAATATACGAATCGGTCGTTACGCCGAAGATCGCCGGAATCGAATCGAGCGCGAAAATCAGGTCCGTCATCTCCACCGCGACCAGCACCAGAAACAGCAGCGTGAACTTCAGCCGCCCGTTTTCCCGCACCACAAAGCGCCCGCGCGAAGGGCCCGAACTCAGCGGCAGAAAGCGCCGCGCGAACTTCACCACCCGCATCTTCTCCACATCCAACTCCGCCTTGTGAAAAAACATCGTTACGCCCGCGTAGAGAATGTAGGCGCCGAAAAGATAAATCACCCACTCGAAACTCTCGATCAGCGCCACCCCCGCCCCGATCATCGCGCCGCGCATCACCAGCGCCCCGATCACGCCCCAGAATAGCAGCCTCCGCTGCTGGTCCGGCGCCACGCGGAAATTCGAAAAAATCAGCACGAACAAAAACAGATTGTCCATGCTCAGCGAATACTCGATCACATAGCCCGTAAAAAAAGCCGAGCCCTTCTCCCAACCCACCTCCCGAGCCAGCCAGAACCCGAAACCCACCGCCAGCGCCACCCACACCAGCGTCGTCAGGATCGATTCCCGCATCGATGGCGTGCGCACCTCCTGATGCAGCATCGTCAAGTCCAGCACCAGCAACACCACCACCGCGGCGTTGAACCCAAGCCAGAAGCTGAAAGGCGTTTCCATTCCGCGCCATGCTAGCGGCTCCCCCGGTGGCCGTCGACCGTCATACGTGTGTGCCGGGCGATTACCGACTTGGTTTACGTTGCGCGCTTAGGGGGCTACGCCGACGATCACTAAGGGGACGGCCGGAACTCCCCTCCCATTTCTCACAACGTTATACAGCTCACCTTCATAGTATCCCGGTCCACTACTCATCTCTGACTGCATACTCTTCATCGCTAGAATTTCTATTCCAACATCAATCTCGTCCCTGATGTAGAATGCCAGGTGCTTTACGAAAAGGTCGTAAGCTACAAAACTATACTTTCCGAACTGGACTTCAACTGCAACCCGGTCTTTAACGAAATCCGTTTGGTTGTAACTCAAGATTGGATCGTGTCCGGCGGCGACGATTTCCGCCTTCTGCTCATCAGCCGTTTTGGACATCGTGGCCCGGATTAATTTTGCATCTTTGGTTACCCAGTAAGTAACTCGGCTTTCAGACCATCCAAGTTCGTTAAGTAGCGCGCAGAATCGCTTATTCAGCTCTATCGGGGCGTACTTGAGTTCCCCTTGCATGCCCTTTTCCTTACTCTCTTTGGTCTTACACGCTTCAGCGTCTACCTGCGCGATTACCCCCTGAATCTCTTTCCAAAGCCTGCGCTTATGTACCTTAAGAAATTCGAGACCGTTGAGATGAGAGTAGGTTTCTTCAATCCTCATAAGGGCAGCAACCATGGAGCAGTCGTGAGGCTCTTGCCTGCATTTTTGGGGTCGAAAACTGGTGTATTTCGTTCCCGTTTCGGGAGAGTACCCTGCATGGCTTGCTGAATGCGATCGCAGGCTATTTTATGATACTCCGCAACCACCTCGGCGCCGGCTGTCCTACGTCCATTTAAGAGTGCCGCCGCTTGTGTCGTACCCACGCCCATAAACGGATCAACCACCAAGTCGCCCGGCTCTGTGAGGGATAAAACAAGCCGCTCAACCAATTCTACCGGGTACTGGCAGGGATGCCCGGTCTTTTCCACGTGATTGCTTTTCACGTTCGGGAAGACCCACACATCACCCGGATTCTTGCCGAGAGGGTTACAGGAATGCTGTCCCGCTTTCGGCCCCTTGAAGTATTTTTTTCCGGGATATTTTTGGGGAACCCGAATCGGATCAAGGTTAAAGAGGTAATCTTCCGTTTTCGTGTACCATACGATCACTTCGTACCGTCCAGAAAGCCTCTGTGAACAGTGAAGGCCATGCTCAAAGTGCCAGATAATCCGGTTGCGCATCTTCATTCCCAAACGATCAAAAATAGGATGCAAGAGCAGGTCGATCGGGAGGATGGAACCATTGTTAACGTAATTTCCAACCTGCCAGCAAATGGAACCGTCGTCCGCCAAGACGCGATGACATTCCTTGATGACGCTTTCCTGCCAATCAATATAATCCTGAACGACCTGTCGCTTTTCGTAGGCCTTCCCAATGTTGTAAGGAGGCGAGGTTATGACGAGAGAGGTTGCTTTACTGGGAAGCGAGCGAAGTAGGTGGAGGCAGTCGCCTTGGTACGCGGTAACTTTTGCATCGGGCGCGTAGACTGAAGGAATCTCAAACGATTTGAACATACAGCAATGGCTCACGTTAACGTCCTTCTCGACGCCTCAAAGCCAAATCAGGAAGAAACGTTATTTGAAAATACCACCTATCGGTCGAAGTCAAGGCATTGCCCTATAAAACCACGAGGACAAGAAAAAATACAGGCCTCTTCCCTCATCCCCAAAATACCGCCCTCCGCAGGAGTGGCACGACTCTTGCGGAAGGGGTCAACGATTTCCGGTTTACAACCGGCATGACCCGTCCACTCTTGCCTTCGCCCCATGTCTACCTTACCTCCTGAAAGCACCCCCGACTCCCTCTCGGCGGAAATCCGCCGTTTGGGCCGCATCCTCGGCGAAATCATCGTCAAACTCGAAGGCAAACCCATCTTCGACCTCGAGGAAAAACTGCGCCTCCTGGCCAAAAGCAGCCGCGCCGGCGACATCAAGGCCGAAGCCGACCTGGGCGCCGCCGTCAAAATACTCACCCCCTCCGAGGCGGCCAAGATGGCCATGGCCTTCACCGTCTACTTCGAGCTCGTCAACCTTGCCGAGGAAACGCACCGCGTCCGACTTCTGCGCAAGCGCCGCCGCGCCCAGTACACCGTCCCCGGCACGCCCCCGTTGCGCGAATCGATCGGCGCCGCCCTGCGCGAACTCCGCGCCCGCAACGTCCCGGCGGAAACCGTCCAGACGCTCCTCAACAAACTCAACATCGAGCTCGTCTTCACCGCGCACCCCACCGAATCCAAGCGACGCACCATGCTCACCAAGCTGCAGCGCCTCGCGCATCGCCTGCAAAATCCCGGCGCGCTCCTCGAAGACGAAGTCACCGGCATCGAAAACCCGCGCGTGCTCGAACGCGAAATCACCGCGCTTTGGCTCACCGACCGCTCCCGCGCCGCCCGGCCCGAAGTCACCGACGAAGTCCGCACCGGCCTCTGGTATTTCGACACCGTCCTCTGGCAAACCGTCCCCCTCCTGCGCGACGAACTCGAGCGCGCGCTGGCCGAGACCTACCCCGGCGTCAAGGCGCCCAAACGCTGGATCACCTTCGGCTCCTGGATGGGCGGCGACCGCGACGGCAACCCCAACGTCACCCCGAAAGTCACCGCCGAGGCCCTCATGCTCCACCGCCGCCTTGCCCTCGGCAAGATTGAGAAATCGCTCCGCACCCTGTCGCGGCAAATCTCCGTCTCCACGCGCCTCGACGGCATCTCGCCCGACCTGCTCAAAATCATCCAGGACGAAACGGCCCTCGACCCCCATCTCGAATTCATCCGCGACCGCTATCCCTACGAGCCCTACCGCCTGGCCCTGATCGCCATGCGCGACCGGGTCGAGAAAGCCTACGAAACCGAAAAAGCCGCCATGCTCCTCGATTTCGAAGGCAGCGGCACGGCGACGATCCAAACCAAGGACGTGGCGAAACTGCTCGAGACCATCGCCGAAAGCCTCGCGACCCACCGCGCCTCGCTGCTCGCGGAGGGCGAACTCTACCGCTTACGCCAGCAGGTCACGCTTTTCGGCCTCAGCATCGCGCGGCTCGACCTGCGCCAGCATTCCATGCGGCACGAAACGGCCATGACGGAAATCCTCAAGGCCGTCAACGTCACGCCCGACTACGCCGCGCTCTCCGAGGAGGAAAAGCTTCATCTCCTCGACGAAGTCCTCGCCGCGCCCGCGCCCAAGCTGCCCGACACCTTCACACCCGAGACCGGCGACGTCATCGGCTCCATTCGCGTCCTCAAACGTGCCATCGAGCTCTTCGGCCCGGAAGCCGCCGGCGTCTACGTCATCAGCATGACCCATGACCTCTCCGACATCATCGAGGTCCTGGTCTTCACGCATCTCGTCGGCGTCAAACTCGACATCGCGCCGCTCTTTGAAACCCTGAGCGATCTTGAAGCCGCCCCGACCATCCTCCGGCACATGTTCAACTACGCACCCTACTGGAAACACCTCGAATCCCGCGGCAAACACCAGCAGATCATGCTCGGCTACTCCGACAGCAACAAGGACTGCGGCTACCTCACCGCCAACTGGGCTCTCTTCCAGGCGCAAGAAACCATCAGCAGCGTTTGTCGACTGCGTGGCCTCGGCCTCACTCTCTTCCACGGCCGCGGCGGCAGCATCGCCCGCGGCGGCGGTCCGGCGGCCAAGGCCATCCTCGCCCAGCCCTGCGGCTGCTACGACGCAAAGATCCGCGTCACCGAGCAGGGCGAAGTTCTCTCCACCCGCTACCACGACCCCGACCTCGCCTTCCGCATCATCGAGCAGATGGCCTACGGCGTCCTCCTCGGTGCCGAGGCGGCCCAAAAGGAAGTCGAGGTGCCCGCCGCGTGGCGCACCGCCATGATTGAGATGTCGAAGCTCGCTTACGGCGCGTACGAAGCGCTTGTCCACAAGGACCCCGAGTTCATCGAGTTCTGGAAAATCGCCACGCCCATCGAGGAGATCGGCGGCCTCAAGCTCGGTTCGCGCCCCACCTTCCGCCGCGCCACCAAATCGGTCGAGGACCTCCGCGCCATCCCGTGGGTCTTCTCCTGGATGCAAAGCCGCTTCGTCTTCCCCGGCTGGTACGGCCTCGGCAGCGCGCTCGAGCAATTCGCCGCCAAGGGCCCGGAGCAGGCCGAGCTTCTGCGCACCATGTACCGCGAATGGATGTTCTTCAAGGCGACCATCGACAATGCGCAGTTGACCCTGCTCAAGGCCGACATGCAGATCGCCTCGCACTACGCGCAGCTCGTGCCGGACGAAGCGATCCGCACACGCATCTTCGAAAAAATCTCGCAGGAATTCTCGCGCACCCAATCGGCCATCCTCACCATCACCGGCCAGAAATCACTGCTCGAGCGCGAGCCGGTCCTGGCCAAGTCGGTGCAACTGCGTAATCCCTACATCGACCCGCTCAACTACATCCAGGTCGAGATGATCGGCCGCCTGCGCAACCTGCCAGACAAGGCCGGCGCCGAAGCCGACGAACTCCGCGCCGTGATCGAACTCACCATCAACGGCGTCAGCGGCGGCCTGAAGAATACGGGTTGATCTTGAAATGTAGCGGCGGTCTATGACCGTCGCTTCAGCGTATCCGGCTGAGCGTGCACGTCTAGTTTTCAACCCCTGATTTTGAGATCATGGGGACGTGAACCCTACAAAAATCCAATCTGGTCGTCGCCGTTGGACTTCCAAACAGCGGCAAAGATTTCTGCTGCGCTTCCACGAAAGCAAATTAACTCAACGCGATTTCGCCAAGCAGCATGGCGTCGGTTTATCCACACTGAACAAATGGCTGCGACTGGAACGTGAGGCCGTGTCGATGAAAGTGAAGTTTCAGGAAGTCAGGTTGCCCCACCCAGTACCACGCTGGCCGGTTGAAGTCGTCAGCCCCCACGGTTGGATCGTGCGGCTGCAAAACGGTTCGGATGTTCAGCATCTACCCCAAGTGTTGCAGGCACTGCCATGTTCACCGTAACCAGTGCCACGCGGGTCTTGGTGGCCACAACGCCGGTGGATTTGCGTGGCAGTTTCAACCGGCTTTACAGTCTTGTCGTGGAGCAACTCAAGGGCGATCCGTTGTCCGGGCACCTTTTCGTGTTCACCAATGGGAGAAGGAACCGGCTCAAGGTGCTTTACTGGGACGGTTCAGGTCTATGGGTTTGTGCCAAGAGATTGGAAAAGGGAAAATTCACATGGCCTGTGAGTGAAGAAGGTCGCGTTGATTTACGCAGCGAGCAGTTCAGCGCGTTGATTCACGGGCTGGAAGTGCGGTCGAAAAAGAACTGGTATCGTCGTTAAAAAATCTCAACAGAAATTGAACGAAAATTCCGTGCTTACGTCAGAGTAACGTGACCGACGCCACACTGGTTCAAAAGTTTGAAGAGATGAGTGCGCGGGTCGTGGCGTTGGAGATGGAGAACCGGCTATTGCGCCAGAAACTCGACCAGTATATCCGTCATTACTTCGGCGGTCAGCGCAATGAAGGTTTGGATAAAAACCAACTGGAACTGCTGCTCCAAGGTTTACCCAACGTCATCGCGTTACCACCGCCAGAGAGCAAAACCACAACGGCAACACGCCATGGAACTGTGCATCCAGTACGGCGAATGCTGGCTGAAGACAAGCTGGAAACCCATGAGACCGTCATTGAGCCGGAGGAAGTCCAAGCGCATCCCGAGGGCTGGAAAAAGATCAGCGAGGAACGCACCAGCCAACTGGACTGGGTCGCGCCCAAAATCATCAAGCGCGTTCTGATTCGTCCACGCTATGTTAAGGCTGAACGCTTTGCCATCGCACCACTGCCTCCCCAACCGATTGAGCAAGGCATGGTGGGGCCGGGTCTTCTGGCGCAGATTCTGGTCAGCAAATACGAATATCATCAACCACTCTACCGGCAGGAGAAAATGTTCCGTCAGCAGTTTGGGGTGGACCTGAGCCGCAAGACCATGGGTTGCTGGGTGGAGCAAGCCGCCGAGCTGTTAAAACCGGTGTATCGGTCGATCCGCGAGGATTTGGTGCGGGGCAGTTATTTGCAGGCTGACGAGTCACCTGTCAGGTTTTTGGACCCGGACGTGAAAGGCAAAAGCCAGCAGGGTTATCTATGGGTTTATAGTCGGCCTGGTGGGGACGTGCTGTTTGAATGGCGGGTGAGCCGAGCGCGGGCAGGTCCGGAGGAATTTCTAAAAAACTTTCGTGGCAAATTACAGACAGATGGGTACTCGGCATACGAATCTCTGGCCAAAGCGCGTGGTGATTTGACTTTGATTGGATGCTGGGCTCATGCGCGTCGAGGCTTTCACGAAGCCTTGGGCGAGACCAAACTGGCGGCGTGGTTTGTCTACCAGATTGGACTGCTCTACGAGGTGGAAAGGGCATTGCGCGAACAAAAGGCGGGACCGGCCCTGAGGGAGCCGATGCGGGTTTGGCAGGCGCAACCCGTCTTGAAACGATTGCACCGCGCCATGGAGTTGATTAGACGACGGACTTTACCTCAAGGGTTGCTCGGGCAGGCGATTGATTACACCCTGAAACGCTGGGATGCGCTGACGCGCTTTATCACCGACGGGACCTTGGAGATCGATAATAACCTCATTGAGAATGCGATTCGGCCAAGTGCTCTTGGTAAGAAGAATTTTCTGTTCATTGGTCATCCTGAGGCCGGTGAACGCAGCGCGGTGATCTACACCTTGCTGGGTAGTTGCCGTCGGCATGGCGTCAATCCCTTTGATTACCTGAAAGATTTGTTCACTCGCCTGCCAGCGGCCAAGATCACCCAGATCAGAGATTTCACACCAGCGGCCTGGGCCAAAGCGAAGGAGCAAGTGGTCGCGCAAGCCACTTGAAATTGTTTAATTTCGGGAAAATTAAACCTCGCGACCACAGCTGACCACAGCTTAATTGTCAAAGCGTGACCGTGAGTCGCATACCTTCCATGAAATCGTGCCTGCCCCCATTTATTTCCTCAAGCACATGAACTGGCTTCTCTTCGGTGTCTTTCTGTCGATCCTGATAATGTTGGTCGAAATCGACGGCGCAGCGCAGGAGCGGGCCAAGTTCGAGCCGCCCGCAGGTCGGCAATTGCTCATCATCGGACAGGACCTTGGGGCAATCGGGGGATTCGCCGCCCCGGACAATGCCGGCTATGTCGACCATCTTGATCTTAAACCGGGAGGCGTGACGACTTACACCAGCCTTCCGTATTTGCAAGGACTCGATCAGCAGGTCAATTACGGTTCCGGCGATATTTGTGCGCAGCATATCCTGGATAATCCCATTTACGCCGATTCGGTGCTGGCCATTGGTCTTTATCTCGTGGGGCAGGAGAAGAGCATTGCCGGAGGAGAACAGGACGAGAAGATCCGGTCGCTGGCGAAATGGATCAAGAAAACCCATCGGCCCGTTTTTCTCCGAATCGGTTTTGAATTCGACGGGTCGTGGAATCACTATGATCCCACCTCCTATAAACCGATGTTTCGGAGAATTGTTTCCATTTTCAGCGAGATGCACGTGGATAATTGCGCCACGGTCTGGCAGGCGTCGGCATCACCTGCCAACGGCAACAATAATAAGGCCATCAACGACTGGTACCCGGGTGACGAATTTGTCGACTGGATTGGCTTCTCGTGCTTTCTGACCGGGCCCAGGCAATTCCATCTGACGGACAAAGTGCTGGCGTTTGCCAGGGCGCATCACAAGCCCTTAATGGTCTGTGAATCGACACCGGAGGGTTACGATAATTTGAACCTGACGAAGCGCAACACGGGAGCGGGAGACGGCAAGCCCGGCGAGAATTCCAAGCCCAAGACACCGGAAGAAATCTGGAACGAATGGTATGCGCCCTTTTTCGATTATATCGAAAAGAACAAGGATACGATCAAGGTGGTGGCCTACATAAACGTGAACTGGGACGTCCAATCGCTCTGGGCCCCCCCTTACCGGCAAGGCTATTGGGGTGATACACGCGTCGAAGTGAATCCCGTCATCAAGGCGAAATGGATCCAGATGATTTCACAAAGCAAATGGATGCTGGCGTCGCCGTCGCTGTTTTCGGACCTCGGCTTTACACGAAATTAATTCTGCTTCGAAAGACCGAACGCCGTCCAGCGGCGCGGGAGGCTTACGTCACGGCCTCGCATTTGAATGAGGACCATTTTGCCCCAAATTCATGGAAAGAACTGCAGGCGGCTTATAAGGGAATTGAGTTCATCCCCCCGACAGAAGCGAAAGCCGGAGTGGAGTATGTGGTTGAGGGACCACGCTGCAAAATACGTACCGCCTCAGCCGCATACGCTTCAGCGGAGGGCACAAAGCGATGACGTGAAGCGTTTGGGTGGAATTCATCAATAGGGGGAGGGGGGCATGAGATGTTCCGTTATGATGTGGTATGGAGTGGCATGAGCGGGCAGATGCCGGGAACCCAGCGATGGAATTCCATCTTGGGGGAAAATAACTGAACCGGGCGAAAAGGGATTCGGTTCAGGCACCCGGCTTGGGATGGTGGGAAGCAGCCCGGTCGGTAAATCATTTCGGCATTATGACGCATTTTCGCGAAAAGCGTTAGCGCTGCATGGCCTATTTATAGCGTTTTCATAAAAACTGTAGACGAGGCGCGGCTTCCGGTAGCCGCCGCACGCCGGGCGGCGGGCACGCATCGTTCACGAAAATTCTAGAGGGCAACATCTGCCGGAAGGCCTCCGCCGCGGAGCCCGCGGCGGCTACCGAAAAGGCACTGCACACCGGCCACACTATTTTTGAAAAGAGAACGGCTTTTTCACGGAAAGTTCGCCGGAACGAAGGCAACGCACTTGCGCCATCTCCTTTTCGTTGCGAACGTCGCGCCGTGGCGTGAACCCCGCTCTTACAAATCTCTGCATCGCAGACTGACATATTGCGGATCACGTTTTGGCTTGGAAGAGGTAATTGCGCGATTAGAGTGTTGTTGTGAAGCCTGCACTCACGCCTTGGTTGCGCTCCGCGCAGGGTTTCTTTGACCTCGGCATGTTCGAGGCAGCGTGGGCAAATCTGGACAACTTGGAGCCATCAGCCAAAGCACATCCCGAAACGCTCATGTTCCGGCTGGAAATCTTGTTCGCGCAGAACAGATGGGATGATGCCGCTTCCCTGGGCGCTGGCTACTGCCGAGACTGGCCAACATATGGTGACTTTTTTTTCAAGACGGCAAATGCGCTGATAATATTGACCGATTACGAAAAGGCGCTCGTCCTTTTGCGCAGCGCACCCGAATCACTCCGCCGAGAGGCAGAGTATCACTTCTGGATCGCTTCCTGTGCGTGCCGCGCCGGTCGGCTCGAAGAAGCCAAGGCAGCCCTTAGTGAATGCCATTGGGATTTCACAATCCAACAGCTTGTGGACATTGACCCTGCCTTCGAGCCACTTTGGCAAGCATACGGCCCGCTTTCGCAATGGGGATTGACAAGCACCGACCCAAGGATCGACCTCAAGGACCACTGCGACTGGAGCAAGGGCCACCGGATCCGGATTTATAAAGTCTGACTTTCCATCCAGAACCGTAGTTCCCGACGCAAATTCAGATTTGGCGTCAGTCAGTTATGCAGACACCAATAGTTAGGTGGTCGCCGGGAGCCGCGCGGCCAGGATTTTTTCGGTGTACTTCGCCAGCATGTCGAACTCGAGGTTGACCAGGTCGCCCTTCGCCCGCTCGCGCAGCGCCGTGATCTCGCGCGTGTGGGGGATGATCCAGACCGAAAATTCGTCGCGCTCCACATCGGCGACCGTCAGGCTGATGCCGTCCACCGCAATGCAACCCTTCGGCACGAGATAAATCCCCTGGGCCGGCTTGATGCCGACGCGCAGTTCGTAGTCCGCCCCGACCTGCTCCCACTTGCGAATGACTGCCGTCGTGTCGACATGGCCGGTCACGAAATGGCCGCCGTACCGTCCGCTGGCCGCGAGGGCCCGTTCGAGATTGACCACGGAGCCCGGTTTTACCTGATGCAGATTCGTGCAGGCCAGCGTCTCCTCCAGCAGATCAAAGGCGAGATGCGTGCCCTCCGCGTAGGTGACGGTGAGACAGCAGCCGTTGATCGCGACACTGTCACCGAGCTTCGCCCCTTCGGCAATCGGCCCCGCGTCCAGCTTCAACCGCGTGCCGGTTTGCACCGATGTCAGCGCCAGCACCTGCCCCGTCCCCTCAACAATTCCTGTAAACATGCCTCAAGCAAACTTCAGCAGGGAAAATTGTCGAGTTTTAACTGATGTAAACGCGAGTCGTGGCGACAAATCGGCACACTTCTCGATAAATTAAACATTATGCGCACAATTAAATCCAAATATAGTTGACTAAAAGCGCTTCATTTCGTTAGATAGTGTCCGAATAATACTTAAAACCTAGCCTCTAACTCCGAATCTTCAACTTTATGATTACAAATGCTCACACGCTGACTCCTTCGCCCGTGCCGGTACTCGTCAAAGTCAGGGATGTCGCCCGCCTCCTCTCCGTCTCCAACTCGACTGTTCATCACCTGCTCGATAGCGGCGACCTGGTCGGACACAAAATCAACCCGAAGACCAAAGAGCGCCAACATGTGCGCGTCACCCGCGCCAGCCTGCTCACTTTTTACAAGAAGCGCTTCGGCCATTGCCTTCTGCGCGCGCTCGAACACCAATTTGAACCGTGATCGCCTTTTTCCAACCATGACACCATTCCCCTCACCGTCGGCTCCCGTGCCGACAGCCGCTCCCCTCGTCACGACCCGCCGGCAACTCGACGCGTTGCTGGCAAACATCGCCTGCCTGCAACACGAACGTGACGAGATTTTTCGCGCGCAGGAAACCGAAATCGCCGCCGTGCGCCACCGCCACCGCGCCTCCCTCATCGAGATCGAGCATCTCCTCGAGGTCGAGACGAGCTGGGCCGAAGCCTGGGCCCGGAAAAATCCCGACGCCCTGGACGCGGACCGCTCGCTGGCCTGCGCGGATGCCAAGATCGGCTTTCGCGCCGAGCCGCCACGCATCGAACGGGCCAGCCGGCGCTGGACATGGTCGCGCATCGCCCTGACCCTGGCTGGGCTCGCGTGGGGGAGCCGCTACCTGCGCGTTCCCGCACCTGAAGTCGACAAGGAAGCGCTGGCTGCCGACCTGCCAAGCCTCTCGCCCGTGGAACTGCGCAATGCCGGCATGATCGTCGTCCAGGGCGAACGCTTCTTCATCACTCCACACGAGACCGCGGAAATGACTGCCGACACCCACTGGCGGCAAGCTGCGTGACGGAACATCTCCTGGGTGCCGCGAAATGATATTTCAGGCTGATTCGCCCGCTCGGATAGTTTTTCCTTTTCCGCACCTCTGCACTCCTCCGCGCGAAACCCGTTTTTCCCCAACCTTAACCTTAAATTATGAATTATTCTCTCCCCACCAAATTTGCCCTCGAATCGCTCCGGCTTGAAGCCGTGACTGTTTGCGTCGGCTTCGACGACCTGCTCGACCTCACCCTGCCGCTGAACCATCCGCAGCTCGACACCATGATCGTGGTAACGAGCCATGACGACCGGCGCACGCAGCAGGTCGCAAAGAAGCACGGCGCGATCTGCGTGCAGACCGATCTCTTCACCAAAAACGGCCGCCACTTCAACAAAGGCGCGGCGATCAACGCCGGCTTCGGTCGCTTCCAGTATCACGGCTGGCGGATGCATCTCGATTCCGACATCATCCTGCCGGACAATTTTCGCCGCGTGCTTTTCAATCACACGCACCTCGACCCCAACTCGATTTATGGCGCGGACCGGATCGACGTCGTCGGGCTCGACGAGCTCGCGCAGCTTCGCGACCAGTGGCAGAAATCGCCGCAGGCGGCCTGGAGCTTCCTGCTCAACCCGGTGCACCAGCATCCGATCGGCTCGCGCTACGTCGACACGCTGCGCGGCTACGTGCCGATCGGCTTCTTTCAGCTCTGGCACGCCAGCGCACAGAAGGATTACCCGTGGTCGCTCGGCACGGCGCAGCACGACGACGTCCAATTCGCCGAACAATGGCCGCGCACGAACCGCGTCCACCTGCCCACGGTCATCACCTACCATCTCTGCTCGCAACCGCCGAAGCTCGGCGAGAATTGGGATGGCCATCGCAGCCAGCCGAGGTTGGGGTAAGGTAGCCCGTCG
>Ga0302320_10016002_pt1 | contig 15360 bp, 11 predicted proteins | sample Bog_T0_3_FD_202130 | JGI IMG/M metagenome (GOLD analysis project Ga0302320, IMG submission 202130) | Peat permafrost microbial communities from Stordalen Mire near Abisko, Sweden - Bog_T0_3 | ecosystem: Environmental > Terrestrial > Soil > Wetlands > Peat | place: Sweden: Abisko, Stordalen Mire... | reverse complement strand
GAGCACCGGCGCCAGCATGACCCAAAAGTACCCCCAGGCGAACAAAGCGGCCCGGCTCCAGCGCCGGCGTCCGTGCCAAAGGAGCCAGGTGCAGCCGGCCGCCGCGGCCAGCGGCAGCCACCAGGCGGGGTTTCCGGGCGCGATCCGCCACTGCGGATAGACGAAGATCAGCCGGGCCGGCCAGAGGGCCTTGCCCAGATAGAACCAGCCGGCGGCGGCCGCCCCCAGGAGCCGCTCGGCGAAGCCGGCGGAGCGGATCACGTCGTAGTCGCCGAGGCGCTGGGTCCACACATCGATGGCGGCCACCCCGGCCGCCGCCGCGAAAAAGGGCGCCAGCCGCGCGAGATCCCGGCCCGCGGGCCTGCGGCGCCAGGCGATCAGCCCCAGCAGGACGAGCGGCAGCGGCGCCGCGGAGCCCTTGCTCAGCAGGGCGAGCACGAACGCAAGCCAGCTGAGGCCGTACCACCGGCGGCCGCCCGGGCGGGCCGGGCCCCCCGCTTCCGGCGGGTCCGCCAGGCCGGTGTTCAGGAAAAACCGGACGGACAAAAGGACGAACAGCATCGCCACCAGGTTCTTGCGCTGCGCGATCCAGGCGACCGTCTCCACGTTGAGGGGATGGACGGCGAAAAGCAGGGCCGCCAGCCACGCCCCCGGCAGGCGCAGGCGCCGCAGCACGCCCCACAGCAGCAGCACCTCGGCGGCGTGGAGCGCCAAGTTGGTCGCGTGGTAGCCCCGGGGATCCAGACCCCACAGGCGCCACTCCAGCCACAGGCTCGATGCCGTCACCGGCCCGTAGAAATTGACCGGCTGGGCGGTGTACCAGAAGCGGCGGATGCCGTCCGCGGCGGCGATCAGCGGGTTCTCCGTCAGCATCGCGTTGTCGTCCATGATGAAACCCGCCCGCAGGCAGGGCAGGTAGACGAGCACGGCCGCGATCAGCAGGCCGGCGGGCGGGCCCAGCGCGGCCGCGAGGACCCGCCAGCGCGGCGGCGGGACGTCGGGGATCCGGGACGGAGTTTGCAATTCCTCGGGGGACTCCCCGGCCCGCCGCTCAGCGATACTCTTCGCCCGTGACGGCGTTGATGATCTTGAAGTGCTCCAGATGGTAGGCCGGGTCGGCGCGGAAGGCGAGCTTGACGCCGAAACTGGTCTCCATCCGGACCAGGAGGTCGGCGTCCTCGCTGCGCAGCCGCTCGAGGATGCTCGGATGCACGAGCACGCGCAGGGAATACTCCTTGCCGTCCTTGCGCAGCTGCAGGCGCCGGGCGACCGAGGAGAGGCGCCGCTGGAGCTCCACCGACATCGTCGTCGCCGACTTCACGATCCCGCGGCCGCGGCAATAGGGGCAGTCCGTGTAGAGGTTGGACCAGAGCGACTCCTGCTGGCGCTGGCGGGTCATCTGCATGATCCCGAGCTGGGAGATCGGCAGGATGTGGTTGCGCGCCTTGTCGGTGGCCATGAGCTCCACCATCTTTTCATAGACGGCGTTCCGATGGCGGCGCTCCTTCATGTCGATGAAGTCGATGATGATGAGGCCGCCCAGGTTGCGCAGGCGGATCTGCCGGGCGATCTCGCGGGCCGCCTCGAGATTGACGGCGTAGATCGTGTTCTTCTCGTCGCCGGCCCGGTTCTTGTGCGAGCCGGTGTTGACGTCGACGGCGATCAGGGCCTCGGTTTCGTCGATGACGATCTCGCCGCCGCTCGGCAGGGGCACCTTGCGCTGGCCGGTCTGCTCGATCTGCCGCTCGATGTTGAACCGCTCGAAGATCGGGATGCTGTCGGGGTAGAAGGCGATCTTCGATTTCGAGCGTTTGGAAATCAGGCCGACCAGGTCCTGGGTGCGCTCGAAGTCGGCCCGGTTGTCGATCAGCACCCGGTCGATCTCCTCGGTCAGGAAATCGCGGACGGTGCGCTCGACCAGGTCCGGCTCCATGTAGAGGCAGGTGGGCGCGCGCTCGGCGGCCATCTTGCGGCTGATCTCCTCCCACTTCTTCAGGAGAAGGTGGAGATCGCGCACGAAATAGCGGGACTTCTTGCCCTCGCCGGCCGTGCGGACGATGACGCCCATGCCTTCGGGGATCGTGAGCTCGTTGATCAGCTGCTTGAGCCGGCGGCGCTCGTGATTGTCCTCGATCTTCCGGGAGATGCCGCACCCGTCGCTGTAGGGGGTCAGGATCAGGTAGCGGCCGGGAATCGACAGGTTGGTCGTGGTCCGGGGGCCCTTCGTGCCGATCGGGCCCTTGGTGACTTGGATCACGATGTCCGTGCCGGGCGGGTAGAGCCCGGGAATGTCCTTCACTGTCACCTCGCCCTTGGGCTGGGCGTCGCGCTTGCGGTTCACCCGGACCACCTCGACCGAGGAATCGGCCGCGGCGGGCAGCATGTCCCAATAGTGGAGGAAGGCGTTCTTGGTGTAGCCGATGTCGACAAAGGCGGCCTTGAGGCCGGGATCGAGATTCTTGATCCGGCCCTTGAAGATGCCGCCGACCATCCGGTTGTCGGATTCGCGCTCGATCTCGAACTTCTCGAGGCGGCCGTCGACGAGGAGCGCGACGCGCTTCTCCAGCGGCTCGGAATTGATGATGAGCTCCCGGTAGGAGCCCTTTTCCTTGCGGAAGACCGCGAGGATCTTCTGCAGCAGCGGACGCTGCTGGGAGCGCTGCTGGGCTCCGGACTTCAGTTCGGCCGCGCTGATGGCGGCGAGTTCTCGCTCGGCTGGAGGGTTGGCCAGGTCGGCGTCATAGGACTGGGAGACATCCGGGGGGACGTCGGCGTTGGCGGGAGGCTGATCGCTCATGTTGGGGGCTCTGCGGTTGGATGACGGCACCCCTTGGCGCATCGGCTGCGGCGCAGGAAATTCCGGCAGAACGGTCGTTAGCGCGGGAAGGACTCTGGATCATGCGAAGTCCTTTCGAAAGCGATAGACGCTCTGGACCAGTCCTTGCAGCAAGCAGCAGCTGAGCACAAAGGAGCCACCGTAGCTGATAAAGGGAAGCGGTATGCCCGTGACGGGCACGAGGCCGATGGTCATCGCGATGTTCACAAACACATGCACGCTGAACAGCACGGTGACGCCTATGGCGAGCAGCGTGCCGAACCGGTCCCTTGCGAGGCCGGCGATGCGGATGCCGTTGAACAGCACGATTCCAAAGAGGCCGAGAACCGTAAGACTTCCCAAGAAACCTGTCTCCTCGGCGATGACCGAGAAAATAAAATCGTTATGGGCGACCGCGCGCGGCAGGTACCCGAGGCGCGCCTGGGTGCCCTCCGTCCAGCCCTTGCCGGTCAGCCCGCCGGATCCGACCGAAATCAGCGACTGGCGCTGGTTCCAGTTGATGTCGTCGATCTTGCCCGTGCCGAGGAAGGAGACGATCCGGTTGCGCTGGTAGTCGTCGAGCGGCAGCCGCAGCCAGGTCTGCGCCTCATAGACCCCGCGGTCCTCGTAATACGAGTAGCCGTGCGCCTCCATGAACTTCTCGTACTTCCAGGTGTCCAGCGCCACCAGGCCCACCAGGAGCAGGAACGCTCCCAACGCCCCGGCGAAGAACCGGCCGGACAGCTTGGAAACGAAGAGCATGGAAAAGACCATCGGGGGGAGGACGATCGCCGATTTGATATCGGGCTGCTTCAGAATCAAAAGTATGGGTCCGCCCACCGCAAGGGTCAATTTGCCCAGGACGCCCAACGACTGCTGGATCGTCCCGACCTTGCTGCGGATCAGGATGCTGGCGGTGATGAGCAGGACCGCGATCTTGGCTGGCTCCGAGGGCTGGAAACGGATGAAGCCCAGGCGCAGCCAGCGCTGCGAGCCGCCGGCTGCCGAGCCGATCCCCGGCAGCAGGACCAGCGCCAGCGGGATCACGCAAAGCAGGTAGAACCAATGGGCTGCATTGAGCCAGTGCCGGTAGTCGATCAGGGAGACCACGATGTAGATGCCGGCGCCGACGGCCAGGAAGGCGCACTGCTTGATCCAGTAGCTGCGCGCGAGCCACACCAGCAGGGACTCGTTGGGCGGGGCCGCGAGCCAGGCCGAATACTGCGCGCTATAGATGAAGGCGACACCGATCGCGCTCAGGCAAAGCAGGGCGAGCGGGGTGGCCCAGTCCCAGCGTTCTCGCGTGGCGGTCCGGAAGAACACCAGGACGTCGGGGAGCGAGGAAACCTTCACGCAGCGCTGAGTGAGAACAGATGAGCCCGCTCTGGCAATCTCGGCGATCGGCCGGAGGCCTGCGGACGGTCCGAACGGCGGAAAAACTTGAGCTTTCCCGAGCGGACGTCCTAACTTTGGCCTTACTTGACCGCCGCAAAGGTAGCCGACTTAGCCTTGCACGTGCTTGCCGAGAGTGACGCATTTGACTGGTCGCTCTCGGTCTCCGTGCTCGCAGGGCTGCTCGGCGGCCTGATCGTCGGCTGCGTCCTGATTTGGGCCGGCTCCCGCCAGGCGCGCCGGATCGCCCGGGAGCAGGCGGCCGAGCTGACCGAGGTGGCCCGCCGCGAGGCCGCGGTGACCGCCGAGGAGATGAAGCAAAAGGCCGAGGCCGAGATCCAGGAGCGCCGGGCCGAGCTGAACCGGGAATTTGACCGGCGGGAGATCGAGTCCGACGTGCGCCTGCGGGAGATCCGCGCCCACGAGGAGTCGCTCGCGCTGCTGGACTACCAGCTGGAGCAGCGCCAGGAGCGGCTGAACCGGGAGAGCGCGGCCGTGAAGCAGGCGCGCGATGCGATCCGGGCCCTGTCCAAGAGCGTGCGCAAGCGCCTCGAGGGCGTCTCGCAGATGGACGCCGAGGAGATCAAGCGGGAATTGCGGGAGGAGGTCCTCCTCGAGTGCCAGGATGAGCTGCGGCTGCTCAAGCGCGAGACCCTGGAAAAGTCCGACCAGGAGCTGCAGACCACCGCGCGGCGGGTCCTGGTGGCGTCGATGCAGCGCCTGGCGAGCAAGCCCAACAACGACCTCACGGCGACCCTCGTCCATCTGCCCAACGAGGAGATGAAGGGCCGGATCATCGGCCGGGAGGGCCGGAACATCAAGGCGTTCGAGGCGGCGACCGGCGTCACCCTGATGATCGACGAGTCCCCGCAGCTGGTCCTGCTTTCATCGTTTGATCCCGTGCGCCGGGAGGTCGCCCGGAGCGCCCTGGAGGCCCTGATCAAGGATGGCCGGATCCATCCGGCGAGCATCGAGGAGTTCGTCAAGCGGGCGGGCGATGAAATCGAGCTGGTGACCACGCAGGCGGGCGAGGACGCCATGGCCGCGCTCAACATCAACGGGTTGCACCCGGAGATCATCAAGCTGCTCGGGCGCCTGAAGTACCGTTTTTCCTACAACCAGAACGTCCTGGACCACTCGGTCGAAACCGCCCTGCTCGCCAGCATTATCGCCAGCGAGGTGGGGCTCGACCCCAACATCGCCAAGCGGGCGGGCCTGCTGCACGATATCGGCAAGGGCGTGCCGGCGGAGCTTGAGGGAAGCCATGCGCTGATCGGCGCCGACTTCATCAAGCGGCACGGCGAAACGCCGATCGTCGTCAACGCCGTTGCTGCGCACCACGAGGAGGTAAGGCCCGAGACCGTCTACGCGGGGCTTGTCATCCTGGCGGACACGATCTCCGCGACTCGCCCCGGGGCCCGGGCCGAGTCGATGACCAGCTACATCCAGCGGCTCGGCCGCCTGGAAAAGCTCGCCCTGTCGATCGACGGGGTGCAGCAGGCCTTCGCCATCCAGGCCGGCCGCGAGATCCGGGTCGTGGTGGCGCCCCAGCAGGTGACCGACGACCGGGCCCGGGAGATCGCGAAGGAGCTGCGGCGGCGGATCGAGACCGAGCTGCAGTACCCGAGCACGATCAAGATCACGGTGATCCGCGAAAGCCGCTTTTCGGAAACCGCCACCTGACCATGGCCGATCCGAAGCTCCTCCAGACCTTCCCCAACCCCGCGCCGGGGCGCGACTTTGTGATCGAGCACACGCATCACGAGTTCACCTCGGTCTGCCCCATCACCGGGCATCCGGATTTCGGAGCCATCACCGTCCGCTACGTGGCGGACCGGACCTGCGTCGAACTCAAGTCGCTGAAGCAGTATTTCCACGCTTTCCGCAACGAGGGCATCTTTTTTGAGGCGGCGACCAATCAGATCTGCGACGACCTGGGGAAGGCCCTCGCACCGCGGCGCCTCACGGTGATCGCCGACTGGAAGGGGCGCGGCGGGATCACTTCGGTGATCACCGCGGAGTGGGCGCCGCCCCGGCGCCGCCGCTCAGGGCGGGTTTAGGGCCGCGATCACCAGGGGGTGGAGGACCGGCCCGGCCGCGACCACCGAGTCGGCTTGCATCGGGTCGCCGCCTTGCCAGTCGGTGACGATCCCGCCGGCCCCCCGGATGATCGGGACCAGGGCGGGAATGTCCCACGGATTCATGATCGGGTCGCACATGACGTCGGCCCAGCCGCCCGCGACAAGGAGATAGCCGTAGCAGTCTCCCCAGGTGCGCACGAGCCGGGCGCGGCGCGCCAGCGCGTCAAAGGCCGCACCATCCCGGTAGCGGCCTGGGTTCCAGGGGTCGCTGGTCAGCAGGGTCGCATCCTCCACCCGGTCGCAGGCGCGCAGGCGCACGGAGCGGCCGTTCAACTCCGCGCCCGTCCCGTCGCCGACCAGCAGCTGGCGCAGGACCGGCTGGTGGATCGCCCCAAGGAGTGGCTTGCCCTGGTGCACGAGGGCGATCAGGGTTCCGAACAGCGGGCAGGCGGCGGCGAAGGCATTGGTGCCGTCGACGGGGTCGAGCACCCAGACAAATTCCGCGCCGGCGTTCTCGGCGCCGAATTCCTCCCCGAGGATGCCGTGGTCCGGAAACTTCCGCCGGATCTGCTCGCGCATCAGCTGTTCGGCGCCGCGGTCGGCCACCGTCACCGGGGTGTCGTCGGACTTGGTTTCGACCGCCAGGCCGGGGCTCCCGAAATGCGGCCGGATGAAATCCCCGCTGCTCGCGGCCAGTTCGATCAGGAAGGCGCGGTAAGGCTCGAGGTTCACGTTTGGGAAAGGACCACGAATCCGGGATTCGTTAAAGCTCGTTTTGCGGCCGGCCCCGGTATTCCGTGGCTGCCATGGCCTGGACCGAGCACCCCATTCACTTTCTGGACTTCGAGGGCAACCGCACCTCCGGAATTCTGGAATACGGAGTCGTGACGCTGCGGGGCACGGAGATCGCGGCTGTGCGCACCCGCCTGTGCCGGCCGACCGGAGGGGTGCGGGCGGAGGACACGGCGGTGCACGGACTGCGGCCGGAGGCCCTGGCCGGCGAGAGTCCGTTCAGCGACGATTGGGAGCTTTTCGCCGGCCTGCGCGAACACGGGCCGTTCGCGGCGCATTACGCCGGGACGGAGAACGCGCTCCTCAAGTCGGTCTGGGCCTATCCCCGCAGCTCCCCCAACTTCGTGCGCCCCGGCGAGCGCGGGCTCGACTGGGGGCCCTGGGTCGATTCGGCCCGGCTCTACGCCCAGCTCTACCCGCAGCTGGCCTCCGGTAAGCTGGAGTCGGTGATCGGGGCCTGCGGCCTGCAGGCGGAGCTCGATCGCCTGGCCCGGGAGCATTGCCCGGAGGCCCGGCGGCGCTACCACGCCGCCCTGTACGACGCCCTGGCCGGCGCCCTGCTCCTGGCGGCGCTGGCGCGCGAGCCGCAATGCGCCCGGCTCAGCCTTGGCCAGCTGCTGGCCCTCAGCACCCTGGACGCAGACAAGCGCGAGGCGATGACCCAGGGAGAACTTTTCTAACCGGGCGGCACTACGCTCGAGGCGAGAACCGGCCGACCAGGTTCTCCAAGGTCACGGCCGCGAGCGAGATCGCGCGGACGTGCGCCGGCGAAAAGTCATGGTGCGCTGTCGAGCCGTTGGGCACGCTCACCACCCAGAGGCCGGCCCGCTTGGCCGCGAGCGAGCCGGTGTGGGAGTCCTCGAAGGCGATCGCCTCCGAGCCCTTCACCCCAAAGTGGTTCAGGACGAGCCGGTAGAGGTCGGGTTCCGGCTTGGGAGAAGGCACGTCCTCGCGGCAGGCCAGGAATTCAAAGCGGGCCAGGAGCCCGAGGCGGCCCAAATGCCCCTCCACGTGGGGGCGGGTCGAATTCGAGGCCACCCCCAGGCGCAACCGGGCCGCCCGGGCGGCGTCGAGCAGCGCCACCACCCCGGGCAGGATCGGCAGCGCCAGGTCCCGCTCCCGGTTGCGCCGCCGCCGCTCGGCCTCGAGCGCCTCCCGGTCCGCCCGCTTCTCGAAAGCGTGCCACGGATCGAACGAGTAGTCGGCGTGGCCGACGCTGCGCAGGAACAGGGCCCGGTCAAAGGCCACCCGGTGTTCGGCGTGGACGTCGGCGTAAGCCTCGATCAGCGAGGACTCGGTGTCGAGGATCAGCCCGTCGAAGTCGAAGATGAGGGCGCGAATCATTCCCAGGGCCCCGCCGGCGGCCGTCAGACCATCTCGGTCTCCTCGGCCGTCTCGACGATGCGGGCGATGCTGAGGAGCCGGTCGCCCTCCGCGAGCGTGAGGAGCTTGACCCCCTTGGCGCCGCGGCCCGTCTCCCGGATCTCCTTGACGCGGGTGCGGATGCTCTGGCCCTTGGCCGTCAGGAGCATGACCTCCTCCTCCTCGCGCACGCTCAGGGCCCCGGCCACGTTGACCGAGCCGTCCTCCGGCAGGTCGATCGCGATCACGCCGGTGCCGCCACGGCTGGTGAGCCGGTAGTCCTCGAACGGCGTGCGCTTGCCGATGCCGTCCTCCCGGGCGACCAGGAGGCGGGCGGCCGGATCGCAGACCTCGATCGCCTTGACGTAGTCGCCGGCCAATTTGAAGCGCATCCCGGTGACGCCCACGGTGTCGCGGCCCTGGTCGCGCAGATCCTCCTCGTTGAACCGGACCGCCTGTCCCTTGAAGCTGACGAGCATGACCTCGTTCTGGCCGGTGGTCAGCACGCAGCCGACCAAGGAGTCCTCGGCCTCCAGCTTGATGCCGCGCAGGCCGCCCTCCCGGGTGGCATTCGCGTAGTCGACGATGTTGGTCTTCTTGGTGACGCCGTTGCGGGTCGCCATCACCAGGTGGAGGGTGTCCGCGAAGTCCTTCACGCAGATCATGGCGGCGATCTTCTCGCCTTCCGCCAGGCGCAGGAAGCTGGAGACGGACTTGCCTTTCGAGGTCCGGGTGCCCTCCGGCACGTCGTACACCTTCTTCACGTGGCATTGGCCGGTGTTGGTGAAGAAGAGGATGTAGTCGTGCGTGCTCGCGGTGAACAAATGCTCGACGAAATCCTCCTCGTAGGTCTCCGTGCCGATGATCCCCTTGCCGCCGCGCCGCTGCGAGCGGTAGTCGGCGACCCGGGTGCGCTTGATGAAGCCCAGGTGGGAGACGGTGATGACGCAGCCTTCGTTGGGGATCACGTCCTCCATCCGGAACTCGCCCGCCGCCGCGATGATCTCGGTGCGGCGGGGCGAGGTGTACTTCGCCTTCATTTCCAGCAGCTCCTTCTTGATCAGGGCGAGCAGCTTCGGCTCCGAATCCAGGATGCCGCGCAATTCCTCGATCAGCTTCATCAGCTCGAGGTACTCCGCCTCGATCTTGCCGCGCTCCAGGCCGGTCAATTGGTACAGGCGCAATTCCAGGATCGCGTCGGTCTGGCGCTCCGAGAGGGGGTATTTCGCCATCAGGCGGCCCTTCGCCTCGTCGCGGTTGGCGGAGGCCCGGATGATCCGCACAAAGTCGTCCAGGTTGTCGAGGGCGATGATGTAGCCCTCGAGGATGTGGGCCCGGTCCTCGGCCTCGCGCAGGCGGAACTGGGTGCGCCGGGTGACCACGTCGCGCCGGTGCGCGAGGTAACACTCGATCAGCTCCTTGATGTTCATCTGCTTGGGCTGCTTGCGGTCGAGGGCCAGCAGGATGACGCCGAAGGAGGATTCGAGGGCCGTTTTCTGGAAGAGCTGGTTGATGACCACCTTCGCCTGCTCGCCGCGCTTGATCTCGATCACGACGCGGGTGTTCTCGTCGGACTCGTCCCGCAGGTCGCGGATCCCGTCGATCAGCTTGTCGGAGACCAGTTCGGCGATCCGCGTCACCAGGCTGGCGCGGTTCACGTTGTAGGGAATCTCCGTGATCACGATCTGCTCCAGGCCGCCCTTGAGCTCCTCGGTGTGGGCCTTGCCCCGGATCCGGACGATGCCGCGGCCGGTCTTGAGGTAGGCGAGGATGCCCTCGCGGCCGGCGATGACCCCGCCGGTGGGAAAGTCGGGGCCCTGGATCAGCCCGCAGATCTCGTCGACCGAGATCGCCGGCCGGTCGATGATCGCGCAGGCCGCGGTGATCAGCTCGTCCAGGTTGTGCGGCGGGATGTTGGTCGTCATGCCGACCGCGATGCCGGTCGAGCCGTTCATCAGGAGATTGGGCAGGGCCGCCGGCAGCACCGTGGGCTCGGTCGTCGACTCCTTGTAATTGGCCACAAAGTCGACGGTCTCCTCCTCGATGTTCTTCAGGAGGTCCTCGGCGATGTCGTTCAGGCGGCACTCCGTGTACCGGTAGGCCGCCGGGGGGTCGCCGTCGACGGAGCCGAAGTTGCCCTGCGGGTCGATCAGCGGGTAGCGCATGACCCAGTTCTGCGCCAGGCGGACCAGGGTGTCGTACACCGAGGAGTCGCCGTGGGGGTGGTAGTTCTTCAGCACTTCGCCGACCACGCCCGCGCACTTGTCGAAGGCGCGGTTGTGCAGGAGGCCCTCCCGCAGCATGGCGTAGAGGATCCGGCGCTGCACCGGCTTCAGGCCATCGCGCGCGTCGGGCAGCGCGCGCGAGATGATGACCGACATCGAATAATCGATGTACGCGGTCTGCATGATGTCGGTGATGTTGGCCGAGGAAAGTTTCTCGTTGGCGGTGTACACGGGGAACAGCGGGCGAAAGGGGGAAAAGGGGCGGGGCCGCTCAGACGTCCAGGAACTGCACGTTGAGCGCGTTGTCCTCGATGAACTGGCGGCGGGGCGGAACCTCGTCGCCCATCAGGAGGGTGAAAAGGGCGTCCGCCTTGGCGGCGTCGTTGATCGAGACCTTGAGCAGGCGCCGCTTGTCGGGGTCCATGGTGGTCTCGAAGAGCTGCTTGGGGTTCATTTCGCCCAGGCCCTTGTAGCGCTGGATGGTGAGCCCCTTGCGGCCGTTGGCGCGGATCTGGGCCACGATTTCCAGCGGGGCGAACAGCTCGGTCTTGGCCTCGCTCTTCTGGCCCAGGTTCTCCGTCACGACGTAGCGCGGCTGCTCGGAGCGGGCATAGCGGTCGACGCCCAGCCCCAGCTTGGCGATCGCCGCCAGGAGCTTGGACATCTCCGTGCCCTCGAAGATCTCATGGATCGTGATCCGGCGCACCGGTCCCGGCGCCGGCTTGGCCGCGGCCGGCTCGGCCTGCTCGAACAGGTCGGCGTCCAGGCCGTGGGCCTGCACGAACCGCGCCCGGGCCGCCTCGTCGGCGAGGAACTCATGGGTCTCCTTGTTGCCCTCGCGGATCCGGGCCACGTAGCGCGGCAGGACGTGCGTCTCCGGATCGTGGAGATCCAGGTAGTCGGCGAGCGAGGCGCCGAAGCGCGTCACGCCGGCGCCGAGCTTCTCCAGGGCGGCCAGCGACTCGACGAGCTTGTCGATCTGCTGCGGGGCGAAGACGTGCTGGTCGCGCAGGCGGGTCAGCACGACGTCCTCGGAGCCCAGTTCGAGGAGGATCCGGTTGAGCTGCTCGTCATTGTCGATGTACTGCTCGCGCTTCTTGCGCTTGATCTTGTAGAGCGGCGGCTGGGCGATGTAGACGTACCCGCGGTCGAGCAGCCCGCGCATCTGGCGGTAGAGAAAGGTGAGCAGGAGGGTGCGGATGTGCGAGCCGTCCACGTCGGCGTCGGTCATGATGATCACGCGATGATAGCGGGCCTTCTCGACGTTGAAGGCCCCCTCGCCCTCGGTGTCGCCGATGCCGGTGCCGATCGCGGTGATCAGGGTGCGGATTTCCTCGTTGGCCAGGACCTTGTCGAGCCGGGCCTTCTCCGTGTTGATCAGCTTGCCGCGCAGGGGCAGGATCGCCTGGTAGCGCCGGTCGCGGCCCTGCTTGGCCGAGCCGCCGGCCGAGTCGCCCTCCACGATGTACAGCTCGGTCAGGGCCGGATCCCGCTCCGAGCAGTCGGCGAGCTTGCCGGGCAGGCCGCCGCCGGAGAGGGCGCCCTTGCGGACGGTTTCCCGCGCCTTGCGGGCGGCCTCGCGCGCGCGCGCGGCGTTGAGCGTCTTGTCGATGATGCGCTTGGCGACCGCGGTGTTGGCTTCGAGGTAGAACTTCAGCTTTTCGCCGACGATCTTCTGGACGATGCCGTCGACCTCGGAATTCGAAAGCTTGGTCTTGGTCTGGCCCTCGAAGCGGGGCTCCGGCACCTTGACCGACACGACCGCGACCAGCCCCTCGCGGACGTCGTCGCCGGTGATGCCCGGGTCCTTCTCCTTGATCAGGTTGTTGGCCTTGGCGAAATTGTTGATCACCCGGGTCAGCGCGGTGCGGAATCCGGACAGGTGGGTGCCGCCCTCGAGGTTGTAGATCGAGTTGGCGTAGGCGAAGACCTGGTCGTTGTACGAGTCGTTGTACTGCATCGACACGTCGACCACGGTCGCCGGCTTCGCCGGATCCTCCTCCGGGGTTACCGAGTCGGTGAAGGTGATCGGCTTGTCGTGGAGGACGTTCTTGTTCAGGTTGAGGAAGCGGACAAACTCGGTGATGCCGTCCTTGAAAAAGAAGACGTCGCCCTTCTGCGAGCGCTCGTCGGCCAGCTCGATCCGGATGCCCGGATTGAGGAAGGCGAGCTCCCGCAGGCGCTTGGCCAGGATCTCGTACTGGAACTCGCGGGTGGTGAGGAAGATTTCGGCGTCCGGCTTGAAGGTGATCTTGGTGCCGGTCTTCTTGGTGTCGCCGATCACCATCATCTTCTGGGTCGTCTTCCCCTGGGCGAACCGCATCTGGTAGACCTTGCCGCCGCGGCGCACCTCCGCCTCGAACCATTCGGAGACCGCGTTGACGCACTTGGCTCCCACCCCGTGGAGCCCGCCGGAAACCTGATAGGCCCCCTTGCCGAACTTTCCGCCGGCGTGCAGATTTGTGAGCACCAGCTCCAGGGCGGGGATCTTGTAAATGGGGTGGGGATCGACGGGGATGCCGCGGCCGTCGTCCTCGACCGAGCAGGAGCCATCGAGGTGGATCGTGACCTTGATGCCCGTCGCGAATCCGGCCAGGGCCTCGTCAACCGAATTGTCGACCACTTCAAAGACGCAGTGGTGCAGGCCGCGCTCGTTGGTGTCGCCGATGTACATGTCCGGCCGCTTCCGGACGCCTTCCAGGCCCTCGAGTTTTTGGATTTTTGAGGCGTCGTAGGCCTCGGCGCCAGCCTGGGATTTGGACGGAGTGGAAGGGTCGGTAGGGTCAGCCATGTACGTTCGGAAGGGAGGAGAAAAGGGAGAGGAAATTCTTTCGGAACCCGGCTGGGCACGCGAGGGTTTTTTTGCGAAAAATTGACCCCGAAATGGCCTCTTTTCCGGCTTTTAAGGCCCGCGGAGGCCCGGGGCGTATCCCCCTACCGGGATAAGGGATGCAAACGGGGTGCAAACGGGGCTGTTTGTTTCATTTGACCCCTTTTCGGCCCCCCGCCACGGTGGCCCTGAACATGCTCAGCCCCGTTGTTGAAAAGCTCCTCATCCTGCAAGACCGCGATCTGAAGCGGCTGGGTTTGGAGGCGCAATTGAAGGCCAGCCCGATCGAGGTCGCCAGGGTGGAGCAGACGATCGCGGCGGAGAAGGGCGCAATCGACCTTGCCCGGGCGGAGGTGAACGGCCTGGAAAGCCAGAAGAAGATCCTGGAGACCGAGATCGGCTCGGCTGAGACCAAGATGGGGACCTACCGGACCCAGCAGCTGACCGTCCGCAAGAACGACGAATACCAGGCGCTGGGCCACCAGATTGCGACTGCCCAGGGCCAGATCGGCGAGCTGGAGGAGAAGGAGCTCCAGCTGATGTATGCGATCGACGAGGCGAAGAAGAAGTTCGTCGCCGCCGAGAAGGTCCTGAAGGAGAATATTTCCGGGTACGAGCATCGGATCCGCTCGCTGCGCGAGCGCGCGGTCAGCCTGGCGGAGGAGCTCAAGGCGGCGCAGGCGGAGAGCGAAGCGGCCCGGGGGCCCGTGCCGGTTCCGGCGCTGCGGGTCTACGACCGGCGGCTCGCCCGCGGCATGCCGGCCGTGGTGCCGATCAAGGCCGGCAAGTGTGGCGGCTGTCATCTGAAGATTTCGAGCGAGGCTGAGTCGGCCTCCCGCGGGAAGGGTGCCGAGGGCGAACTGGCGGTGTGCGACCAGTGCGGGCGGATCATCTACTGGGAGTCATAACGCGAGGAGCCTTGATTGCTCGCTGCGGCGTCGCCCGGGCCGGTCCCGATATGGCCGAACTATCCCCATGCTCGTCGGGAGCCGCCATGGCCCAGATCCGGTCTCAAGCCGGCCACCATGAGCCGCCGGCCTGGTCGGCCGGCCGGAATGGCGGCCTCGGAGAGACCGGAAGAGGCGGCAACTCCTCGCGAAGGGATAGCTCGGCCAAATCAGGACCGGCCCAGGCGACCCTGGAATAGTTCAAGCTCCCTCAAACCGCGAGCGCTCAATAAGCGGGTCTATGACCTAACGCCGCACGTACGTCAAAACGAAGTATATCACGCCGGCCAAGATGGCCGTCTGTCCAAAAGTGCAGACAAAAACCCAGCGCACCAATTCGCTCCGCACCGACTCGAGCTTGAGTTCGAGCACATGTAGATCGCTCTTAGTGGCGAGTTCGTGGTGCTGCGTGGCGAATTCAGCTTCCATCACCTTTAAAATGGCACGGGCTTGGTCCGGGGGCAACTTCGCTTTTTCGAGCAGGTCGAGACTGGTAGTTTGCATCCCTGCCAATGATAACAAGTCGCGGCCAGTGGAGGAGGAGGGATGCTCCGGAGCATCGCTTGCGAAATTGCAACCAGCCTTGCCTTCGGATTGCGGAGACGGCAGGCTCGGTGCCCTTAGCTTTGGGGCCTGGCTGTCGCTCCGAGTTCTTTGATCCCAAGAATCGGTTAAAATCCGATTCCGCAGCAACTTGGAGAGGAAAGTCCGGACACCGCCGGGCAGGATGCTGCACGAGCCATCGGGCAAGTGCAGGCGTCGCGGGTCAAGCCGCGGCGACGGAGAGTGTCACAGAGAACATACCGCCTGCCGACGCTCCGCAAGGAGCGGAGGCGGGTAAGGGTGAAAAGGTGGGGTAAGAGCCCACCGCGCTCCGCCGCGAGGCGGGCGGCACGAAAAACCCCTTCCGGTGCAA
>Ga0302320_10015999_pt1 | contig 15361 bp, 14 predicted proteins | sample Bog_T0_3_FD_202130 | JGI IMG/M metagenome (GOLD analysis project Ga0302320, IMG submission 202130) | Peat permafrost microbial communities from Stordalen Mire near Abisko, Sweden - Bog_T0_3 | ecosystem: Environmental > Terrestrial > Soil > Wetlands > Peat | place: Sweden: Abisko, Stordalen Mire... | reverse complement strand
TGGCGCGGTTGATGACGCCATCGCGGTCCAAAAACACGGCGCGGCGTTTCATTTGCGCGACGATGCGCTGACGGCTCCGTTGACAAGCCGCGGATGCGAAACCAACAAGTGCCAGATCACGGCTTGGAAAGCCTCTGCGTGCGGCGTGATGGTCGCGGGATTGACCGTCGGGATGATGACGACGGCATCCGCAACGGTTGCCGTGTAGCCGCCGTCGCGTCCCAAGATGCCGGTGACCTTCGCGCCCACCGACTTGGCATAGCGGACCGCGGCGACCACGTTCAGGCTGATGTTTTTCTCGATGTTGCCGCCGCCGACGGAGAGCACGAACACGCCATCGTTGCGGTTCAGCCGGCTGACCTTGAGCCATTCGACAAACGAGCTTTCCCAACCGTCGTCGTTGATTCTTGCGGTGAGCTCCGCGGCGTTGTCGGTGGGCGCATAACACTCGATCCCGAGGATTTTGCGAAAGTCATTCACCGCGTGGCCGCTGTTGGCGGCGCTGCCGCCGACGCCGAGAAAAAACACCCGGCCCATCGCCGACTGAATCGCCGCGAGTACCGAGGTCATTTTCTCGATGGCGGCGACGTCGAGCAACTGCAAAATCGCCGCTGTTTCAGCGAGATGTTGTTGCGAGTAACTCATGCTGGCCGGCGCGACAGGAACGCCTCGGTGTCGCGAATCCCGGCAAGCGAGCCGACTTCATAGAAGCGCTCGAGAATTTCGAATGCCGCGAGCTGCCGCCGCGCGGCGAGATCTTGATAAACGGCCGACAAATCGAATGCCGTATTCGCCGGGTAGTCGGCGAGCACGCCGCTCGCCAGCATCGACAAGCCGAAATCGATATACGCAAGGTCGTTGCGCGACGCGGATTTGCTGTATTCCACAATCTCCCCATTTTGAAACGAGACATTGCTGCGGTCCCACTGATTGTCGTTGCGAAACACCGTCATCAGCCCCAGGCGCCCGCAGGCCGCATACGCCGTCTCAATCTCATCGTACGAGCATCGCAAGTAAGAGTCGCCGTTCAAGACGAAGAAATGACTTGCTAACAGCGGCAAGGCACGTTTCAGAGCGCCGCCGGTGCCGAGCGGACGCTCACCGTCGAGCGAATAGCGTACTTTCAAGCCGAAGCGTCCGCCATCGCCAATGCACGCCCTGATTTGTTCGCCGAAGTGACCGATGCAGAGCACAACCTCATCGACTCGTTGACGCTTGAGCAGCGAGAGCTGGTGGAAAATAAACGGCTCACCGGCGATCGGCAACAAGGCCTTGGGCAAGGCATCTGTCAACGGCTGCAGACGCGTTGCCAAGCCGCCCGACAGTATGGCAACCGGCCACATGCTAGGACAGAACCACTTTGGTGCCTTCAAAATCAAATCGAAAGCGCACCTCATCCAATCCGGCGGCGCTCATCGCGCGCCGCAATTGTTCTCGATCCTTGGCGTAGAACATCAAAAATCCGCCGCCGCCGGCGCCCACCAGTTTTCCGCCGACGGCGCCGTTGTCCATCGCCAGTGAGTACCACGCATCGATTTGCGGGTTGCTCATTTGCGCGGAGCGGCGCTTTTTGTTTTCCCAATGCTCGTGCAGCAGTTCGCCGAAGCCCAAGAGGTCGCCGGACTCGAGCGCCTGCCTGCTAAGAACGGCCTGCGCTTTGACAATATCCAGGTTCTTCAGCATCGAGGTTTCGCCCGCCGTCGAACGGCTGTGCTGGCTTTGCAAAATAGCGCCGGCATTGCGATTGTAGCCGGTGAAAAATAGCAGCAAATTGTCTTCCAGCTGGTACAGGGTGTCGGTCGATATGCGCAGCGGTTCGACGCTGACCGTGTGATCCTTGTGAAATGTGAGGCAAGTGATTCCGCCGAAAGCGGCGATGTATTGGTCCTGCTTGCCGATGGGTTCGCCGAGTCGCTCGATTTCGATTGTGCACGCCTGTTCGGCGAGTTCCTGGGCATGCGCCACCTTGCGCCGATGCGTATACAGGGCTTTCAGCAGCGCCGTGGTAAAGCTTCCCGAGGAGCCTAAACCGGTGCCTGCGGGAATGTCCGCGAGTGTGGTGATTTCTATTTGCGGCGACACGAGATTCTCGAGCGACAGCGCTTCGCGAATGATGGGGTGCTTGACCTCCGCCACCTGGCTGACGCGTTCCAGTGCCGAGTACTTAAGATAGATGCCCGCTGCGAAAGGCCGCATGACCGTGACATAGACGTAGCGGTCGATCGCGGCTGCAATCAAAAACCCTTCGTGTCCGGTGTAATAGGAAGGCAGATCAGTCCCGCCGCCGCCCAATGTGATCCGCAAGGGGCTACGCGCGATAATCACGGGCGGATCTTTCATAGATGCGGGCGACGATGCCGAGCGCCGCGATGGCCTCCGCGAGACCCGGCACGGGGTCACGGCCGGTACGGATGTCCTGAAGGAACTCCGCCATTTCGAAATCCCAGGAATTGTCGGGCACTGGATACTCCCACGTCGTCGTGTGCGGTGGTCCCATCTGCGGCAAATTTTGGTACCACGTCAGTTTCTCGGGTCCGTAGCTGCCGCCGAGTCCGTCGACTTGCAGCTTACCGTCGCGGCCGTATAGCTCCCAAGAAAAAGTATTCTTCCACTCGGTGCAGCTCGCATGCATGAATGCGACTTGCCGGGTGGCGGTCTTCAGCAGCATGAAGCCATTGTCCTCGACCGGCATGTCCCAGAAATAGGTATGCGCAAAGCCGTCGATCTCGACGAAATCGCCCAGAAACCAGCGTGCCAGATCAATGAGGTGCACCCCCTGGTCGAGTAGTTCGCCGCCGCCCGACAGCGCCGGCTGCGCGCGCCATTCGCGGGCGTAGCCCGGTCGGCCGCCATGGCCATAGCGCGCGCGTAGCAATATCAGAGCGCCGAGCGCTCCGGACTCGACCACGCTTCGCGCCTGTTGGAAAGTACGGTGGTAGCGCAGATTAAATCCCACCCGAACCCGTACATTGAGTTTGGCTGCCAACTCGGGCAGGCCAGTCAGTTCATCAACGTGCCGCGCCGCCGGCTTTTCAACCAGCACGTGACGGCTGGCGCCGATCGCGGCGCGCAGGATCTCGGCATGCGAATCTTGCGGGGTTGCGACGATGAGCGCGTCGAAGTCGGTGTTGAGCAACAGCCGCCAGTCCGTGAAGGCAACGCAGCCGGGATGCAGTGCGGCGATGCGTTCGGCGCGTGCGAAATCCGTGTCGGCGCAGGCGATGAGCGTGGCGCCGGCCAAATGCTGCGCTCGTTTCAGTCCCATGAGCCCGCAGCCAACGAGCGCAACTTTCAATCGACATCCCCCCAGCTGCTGCCGCGATCGCGCGGCACGATGCGGCGTAGGGTGTAGATGTCGGTGGTTTTGAGTTCATCGAGATGTTGAGGTAATGCGTCCCAGGGATCCCAGACAGCGCTGATCAATTTCCCGGTGATGCCGTCGCTGCGGGCGGAGCCTAAGAAAACCGCGAGGTCGGCGCCGCGCGTCAGGGGAACGCCGCCAGTTTCCTGGCAACGCCGCGCCTCGTCATAGAAGTCTTGGCCGACGTTTTGCGGCCCGGCATCGACCAATTCGTCGAGCATGCGGGTGTCGAGCATGCCGGGCGCGATTGCGTTGACGTCGATGTGATGCGCGCGAGTCTCCTCCGCCAGCGTTTCCACAAAGCGAACCACGGCGGCCTTGGAAACCGCATAGGCGCTTAAGTGCGGTAGCGCTTTGCTGGCGCCGCCGCCCGACAACTGCACGATTTTACCGCGGCCCAAGTGCTTGAAATGCGGTAGCAGGGCGCGGCAGGTCAACACCGATCCCAGCAAGTTGACTTCGATCGTGCGCATCCACTCGCGCCAATCCAGGGTTTCGACCGCGCCGGCCGGGCCTGCAATGGCGGCGTTGTTGACCAGAATATCGACCTGGCCGAACAGGCCTATCGCCGTGTCGACCAGCCGGTCGACATCGGCCGCCTGCGACACGTCGGCGAGCAGCGCAGCGATCCGTTGCCCGGCGCCGGCAGCTGCCGTGAGGCGCTTGAGCGCCGCTTCGAGCAGCGCCGTGTGGCGCGCGCAAATCATCACGCTGGCACCGGCCGCGACGTAGCGTTCCGCGATCGCGAAGCCCAAGCCTTGACTCGCTCCGGTGACGATGGCACAGCGATCGGTGAGCATTTTCGGTGACTCCGGCGTGGATACGGTCATTGGCGGGTTAACAGCAGCTGCCGATTGGCTTTGAGATAGTCGAGAGTCTTCAGCACGGCGTCGCGAATCGCAACCTTGGGCGACCATCCGGTGGCGCGGATTTTCGCCGTATCGAGAAGCACGAACGGCGCGTCGCCGGGCCAGCCGCGGACGCCGGTGCCGTATTCGACCGTGGGCGTCGCCCCCAGGCTCTGGCAAATCCAGCCAATCGATTGCTGCACGTCGCAGTAGTCCTGCCTGCCTAAATTGAAGATGTTCACCGGCTGTGGCGCCTGCCGGACGGCCGTTACCATGGCCTCCACGCAATCGAGCACGTACAGGTAGGATTTATTCTGCCGACCGTCGCCAAGTACTGTGAGCCGACCGGGATCCTCGGTCAGCTGCTTGTAGAAATCGAAGATATGCCCATGCGTGTAACGTTCGCCCAAGATCGATACAAATCTGAATATGTGCGCTTGGAAGCCGAACCCGGCGCAGTACGCCGCAATCAAGCCTTCGCCCGCGGCCTTGGAGGCACCATACAGCGAGGTTTGAACGGGAAACGGGGCATTCTCCGGCGTGGGAAAAACTTGGGGCTCGCCGTAGACCGAACCCGACGAGGCGAAGCCAATGTGGCGGATCGAATTTTCGCGCATGGCCTCGAGCACGGCGTGCGTCGCCAGCGTGTTTTGCTCAAGATCGCGCCGTGGCCAGGCGGTGCCGAATCGGACATCGGCATTCGCGGCGAGGTGAAATACGGCCTCCGCGCCCTGCATCGCGGCGCACAGGCTGTCGCAGTCGAGCACGTCGCCGCGTACCAGGCGGAAATTATTCGATCGAGACGCGTTATCGAGAAAACATTCCAGGCCGGTGCAGAAATTGTCGTAGCCAACCACCGTGTGGCCGTCCGACAGCAGGCGCTCCGTGAGATGACTGCCGATGAATCCAGCGCAACCGGTCACGAAATAGCGCAACTTGCTTTCCTAGGTTCGTTAAGCTCTCATGCGGGGAGCGGTCGGAAGTGCCCAGTATTGCGCATCAGCTTGATCGGGGGTAGGGCTAGGATTCATGCTTTTGCTCCTTAGACGGCCCGCTTCGCTGCTGCTTCTCATTGCCCTGACAGCCCTGGTCGCGGTGTACGGAATCGCGCCCGCCACAAAATATGTGGGCTCGGATTTTCCGAATTACTACACCGCGGCGAAGATCGTCGTGAACGGCGGCGACATCGATCGCCTGTATGACGATGTATGGTTTCAGGAGCAGATCCGCGCTTACCAGGCGGGTTGGTTAGGAAAGTTCACGCCGTTTCCGCCCGTGTCCGCGTTGTTGTTGGTGCCGTTGACCGGATTGAATGCGCTCAACGCCTTGCGCGTGATGACTGCGATTAGCCTGCTGTGCGGGCTTGCCTGCATCGTGCTTCTGGCGCGGGTGCTGCGCTGGCGGCTGTGGGACGCGGCGCTCCTGGTGTTGCTGTCGGGCTATGCCATCTTCAACACGCTGCGCGACGGCCAACCGTACATCGCCGTGTCCTTGTCCTGCATCTTAGGGTACTACCTGCGTCTCAAGGGCCGGCCGCTCTTGGCCGGAATCTCGCTTGGCCTGTTTGTGCCGATCAAATATTTTGCGGTGACCTATTTGATCTATTTTGCCTTCAGAAAAGAGCGCACGCTGGTACTCGGCGGTGTCATCGCGGCTGTCGCCGTCGGGCTGGTCGGCGTCGTAGTCCTCGGCTGGGGAATTCACGCGCAGTTCCTCTCTAAAGTGTTGGGGAATCATTTGCTCGGCAAATTGGGCATGCAAGACCCATTCACGGCCAGTTTTCAGTCGTTCGATGCGCTGTTCCGGCGGCTGTTCGTGTTCGATGCCGCGGCAAATCCCCAGCCCTACCTGGCATACCCCGCCTTGCAAATCCTCGCGACGGCGATTATCAAGGCCTTGCTCCTGGCGGCGGCGATCGGCGCATTGATCAAGCTCAATCGAGGCCGACCGGAGGCGGCCGTGGCGCCGTCGCTCGGCATCATCGGTATTACGACCATGCTGCTCGCGCCCGCCACCGCGACCTATCATTTCGTATTGTGGTGGCTGCCAATAGGCCTGCTGGTGGCCTACTGCATCGAGCAACGCGCTCCCGCGTGGGCGGCATGCATTGTTGCGGGCTACGCCTTGATCGGGCTTTTTCCGTATCGCATCACCCAGCCCTTCGAGGGGCGCGGCGGGCTGACCGTGCTGGCGTTTCCGCGGCTCGCCCTGGTGTTGTTTTTGTTCGTGGTCGCCGTGTATTTCGTGTGGCGACGCGCACCACCGGTGCCGACGCCCTCGTGAGATTTCTGCCTGTCGCGGCGCTCCTGTTGTTGGCATCGTTGGCCTTCGCACACCTCATGTCCTTGCCGGTGTTCGAAGACGAAGGCTCGCAACTCAGGTTGATCTGGCGCATCGTCGAGGCGGGCGAGTGGTGGCAGCCCTTGATCGACGGCAAACCGTTGGAGGCGTGGCCCATGATTGGGTTGCTGCACTTTAGGATGCCGCTCGAGGCGATTCGGGCGTTGCATGTCGTGGTCGGGATCGCGGGGGTGTTGCTCACCTATCGCCTGGGACTGGAACTCGGGAGTCGATCCTGCGCCTTCATCGCCGCGGCGCTGTTCAGTGTGTGTCCCTTCGCGGTGTATTTGCAGCGCCTCGCGCTCGCCGATGTGCTTCTGTCGACGGCCGGCGTCGGGGTGCTGCTCGCGACCTTAAGCGTCATCCGCTGCACCAGCGCAGGGCGCGGCGCGGTTCTGGCGGGGAGTCTCCTGTTGGCTGCCCTGTGCAAGCTCCCGGTGGGTTTCATTTTTGTTCTGGCGCTGCCGCTGGCGCTGATCCTGATGCCGGCGACGATGCGCAGCGACTTGATGCGAGGGTCGCGCGCGAGGCTCATCGCCCCACAGGCCCCGGTATGGCTGCTGGCGCTTGGCGTCGCCGGCATCGCGGCGCTGCGAGTCGCACGGGGTCAGGTGCCGGGATTTGGGCTGCAGGATTTGTTTGGCATCGGCGCCGGCCGCTACCAAGACATTGCCGCGATAATCGGCATTGCGCGTCCGGGTTTGCTCACCGAACTCGCGGCGCAGCTCTCCTGGCCGGTGGTGGTTCTCGGCATCCTCGGCGTCGCTGCCGCGCTCGTGTCGCCGGATTGGCGCGCGCGCTGGCTCGCGGCAACGGGTTTGCTGCCGATGCTCACGATCGGCTTGGCCGCGCATTTTTGGTATCCGCGCTATCTCTTGTTCACGCTGCCGCCGCTCACCGTCGCCGGTGTGTATGGCTGGCACGGCGTTTTGCCGCGATTCCAAGCGTTCGCTCGCCCGATCGGGGCCGCGCTCATCGCGCTCTGCGCCGCTCTCATGGGCCGTCAAGCGGCCCTGCTGATTACCGATCCTGCGGCCGCGCATTGGTCGCCGGTGGATCGTTTCCAATATGTCGAGGGCTGGGGATCGGGCTACGGCTACCCGGAGGCGGCTGAGTACCTGATGCGCGCAGCGGCGGCTCGCCGGGTATACGCGCTCGACGGACACAGTGCCTATCAGCTGCGCGCGTACCTGCCGGCCGACTGGGGCGAACGCGTGGCCACGATATTCTACGGGCGAGACGGCCGGCCCTTGACGAGCGCCGAGGCACGCGTCGATGAATTGCGGCGCGATGCACCGGTGTGGATCCTCATCGCGCCGCAACTGCTGCATCAGTACTTGGATTCGAGCTTCGGTACGGGCAACGCGGCGCGCATTCGTGTCACGCAAGTGGCCGTGTTCGACAAACCCGGCACGCGTGCACAGCTGGCCATTTACGATGCCGCATGGCGCGAGTAGCCGCGCGCTCTAGAGCACGCTCGCGAGGCGGCGAAAGGATTCGGAACGTCGCGACAGTTCATCGTAGCTGCCCAGCGCGACGATTTTGCCCTGATCGAGTTCAACGATGAGATCGCAGGCGCGCACCGTATTCAGCCGATGGGCAATCAGGATGACGGTGTAGCGGCCTCGCAGCCGCAAAATGGTGGTCATCAGTTCCTGCTCGGTCAAGCCGTCGAGGGCGTTGGTCGCCTCGTCCAAAATCAGCACCGACGCGTCGCGGTACAGCGCGCGGGCAATTCCGATTCGTTGCCGCTCACCGCCGCTCAAATTCATACCGCGCTCGCCGACCCGGTGCTCGAAGCCGCGCTCGAGCGAGCCGATGAGCGTGTCCAATTGCGCAAGCTGGGCCGCCGCGATGAGTCGCTCGCGGTCGATCTGGCCGGGCGCGGCACTCAGCGCGATATTTTGCGCAATACTCATATCCAGCAAAAAAATATCCTGCGGCACGTATGCGATCCGCGATTGCCAGGAGGCAGAACTCGTTTCGTCGAGCGCCATGCCGTCGATGCTGATGCCGCCCGAAGAGGGCACCAGAAGTCCCGCAATCAAGTCGACCAAGCTGGTTTTTCCCGAGCCGTTGGCACCGACCAAACCGAGCGCGGCGCGAGCCGGAATACACAAGGAAACGCCGTCGAGTGCCAGCGGGCCGCCCGGCGCGTAGCGGAACTGCACATCGGCGAGCCGAATTTCTTTGCTCGGTGCCAGCTGCCAAAGCGGATTTGCGGGCACTGCAGCGTGAACCCTGGCGCGGGCACCGAGCAGGTCGGCGGCAATCACCGCAAAGCCGGCCCTGGCCGCGCGGATCCTCACCAGGGCGCCAAAGGCTTGATGCAGCGTCGGTAGCAGCCGATAGGCGGCGAATCCGAGAAACGTCAGTTGACCAAGCCAGGATCCGATACCGCCGCCGCCGCTCGCCAACAGCGCGGCGAGCACCAGGCCGGCGACCGCCACGCATTCCATCACGTGGCGCGGACTTTGCCCGATGATTTGCGTATTGGCGGCGGCGCGGCCGAACTCGCGGCAAGAGCGCGCGAAGCTCGCTGACAAGAAATCCTGAATTCCCAGCACCAGAATTTCCTTGATTGCACCCAAGCTTTCATTCACGGTTTTGGTGAGCTGGGTATAGATATGAGATTGCACTTGGCCGGCGCGGAACAAGCGATCGCGCAACGCCAGGTAAATCAGCACGTAGCCGCCCAACAACGTGGCAATCATCGCCAGCGCGACCCAGGGATTGACCAGAGTCACAATGACGATGATGAACAGCGCGGTGGTCGCGTGGGTGACGAGCAGGAAAATGTTGGACAGGATCTCATTCGTGGTGCGGGTGGTCTCGTGCATGATGTTGTTGAACAACAGAGCGCTGTGCGTCCGGGCGTGAAACAAATAGGGGCGCGCGAGGTATTCTCCGAACAGCGTCGCTTGCAGGTGGGTGCCGATCGACTGCGCAACGCGGATCATGACGAAGGCGCCCAGCAGATTGATTGAGTTGGCGATCAGGACCAATGCCATAAAAGCGGCGCCGAGTGCGACTTCGAAGCCACGCCGGCTCGAGAAGCCCAAGTGGACGTACAACCAATGCAGCAGCCCGTTCTGATCGATCAACAGCGGATTGCCGAGCAGCGAAAAAAACGGCGCGATGGAGGCGATGCCGATGATGGTCGAGAATGCCATGATGAGCGACAACAACAGCGTCCATGCCGCCGCGCGCCGCTGAGCCGGCGCGAGTACGCTCCAAACATCCAACAGCAGCTTCATTGTGTGCTAGATACTGGTCACTTTCGGGTCTGCCAGCCGGATCAATTTCTTTGACAGCGTCAATTCCCAGGGGCGATCGTAGCGGCAGAATCGATAGCGCCAGGCTGCCAAGGCCTTCAATGTCATCTTGGTCCACGCCGGCGCGGCGACGTCTTGTACCGTCGGGAACCGGCAGCCGAGCACGGTGACGAAGTTCTTGATGCGTGTGCGCAATTGATCGGTGAGCCAGGGCGCGTCGGCATGGCAGGAATAGTCGACCCAGCGCTTCTCGGTCCACTCCTCGGGTGTCGCCGGAAATTGCAGCGGATTTCCGGCCAGGTCGAATAAAGGCGCGATCCTGGCGCGGGCGCGCGAATTGGCCGGCAGGCTTTGCGCCGGCAGCGGCGTATAGATGTAGACGATGACCTCCGAGTCCGGATTGACGCGTTTTACTTCACGAATGAAATCGAAGGTGCGTTCCGTCTCGCTTTCGGTGTCCACCGGCGGGGCGACCATGAACGACAATTCCGGTATTACGCCCTGATGCCGGCACAGGTCGGCCACCTCGAGCGTCTGATTGGAGGTAGTGCCCTTGCGGATGCTCTTCAGCATCGCATCGTTCGGCGATTCGGCGCCGATATACGCCATTCGCATGCGGCTTTTGCGGGCGAGACGCCAAGAATCTGCCGACAGGTTAAGCAGGGCATCGGCGCGCGCATAGCACCACCAGGGTAGCTGGATTCTCGACAGCACCTCGAGAATCGGCACCATGTCCGCTTCGCGGTCGAAAAAATTATGGTCGACGAACTGCAAAGAATCCGCGCCGATTTTCTCCTTCAGCCACGTGAGGTCGCGCTCCAACCGCGAGGTGTGCGGCAGCGTGGTGGCGCCGCCGAACATCGCGGCCACGCCGCAAAATGTGCAGCGAAAGCGACAGCCCATGGCTGCCTGATGCGCCGCCGTGCGGCTGCCGAGAAAGGTCTTCACCAGGTAAGCGCGAGGATCGCCCAACAGATCGTAGGGCAACAGCGCCTGAGAGCGGCGATCCGCGTACTTGCGGTCCGGGTTGTGCACGATCTGCCCGCCGTGCTTCCAGCTGATCCCGGCTATGGTTTGGATCGCGAGCGCATCGCCTGCGTCGATGGCGGAAAGTAGCTCCGTGAACGCGGCCTCGCCGGGGCCTCTGACGGCATAGTCGAGGTAGGGCGCATTGAGCGCCGCAGCGGGGTAGAGCGTCGGGAAATAGCCGCCCCAAATGATGGGCGTTGCCGGCGACGCCTCGCGGACCGTCCGCGAGGCGTCGATCGCGGACTTGACCTGCGGACCGCCCATGACGCTCACGCCGACGGCAGCGTAATGCTCCTCGGCGATCGCGCGCTTGAGAGTCGCAAGGTAATCACGATCGATATTGCCATCGACGATGCGGCTCGCGTGCGTGCTCTCCAAGGACCCTGCGAGCGCCAGCAGCGACAGCGGAAAACGCGAGCTGCGCCGTGAGGTGATGGTCGGGTTGACGAGCAGCACGCGCTTCATGGCGGACATGCCGGGGCCTGCAGCTTGAATAGGGCGACGCGCTCGTTGAGGAAATGACGCCGGGCGGACACCGAGATCCGATAGTGCCGCTGCTGAAATTGCTGCAAAAAATGATTTGAGTCCCAATCTCGATCGATGAGTGCGCAATTCGAGTGCGAGGCGATGAGCTGTCCCGTGCGCAGCCGCTTGGGGTTGAAAACGCTCGGCGTCACCAGGAAGGGCATGCCTAAAACCCGCTCCAGGCGATAATTGTCGTAACGTGCATTGACGAGCGCTCGGCTGCAACGGCCGAACGGTTTCCCGAGCGGCGATATCCGGCCGACATTGAGCGGCGGCGAGTCGTGGAGCCGCTGCTGCTCGGCGACAGGGGTCACGACAGGGCCTGAGGGGGCACCAGCCAGCGGGTGAACAGCATCTCGACCGGCCAGCGGTAGTTGTCTTTATTGCAGCGATAGCGAGCGAGCTTCTGCAGCAGCCGCTTGCCGCGAGACGGTCGTTTCCAGGCCAATTCGTGGAAGAACTTGAACCGTTCGATGAGTTCGTATTTCTCGGGCGACACCCACGGGCCTGCTTCGCCGGCAACGAAGTCAAATTTTGCCCAGGCTTCCAATGTCTCCGGCAATCGAAAGCCGCGGGCGACGGCCTCGGTGACCAGCGCGCTGCCAGGATAGGGTTTGAAGTAGAAGATTGGGGTCGCAAAGTCGGGACTCATGGAGCGCAATCTTTTTGCACAATCCAGAGTCGCCTGGGTTTCGTTGTCGCTTTCTTGCGGAAAGCCGACGATGAATGGGAAGTTGCCGGCGAGTCCGTAGCGCAGCATCTTGTCGGCGGTTTCGTAGACCTGTTCGATCGTGATGTCCTTGCGGATTCGCCGCAAAACCTCGTTGGAACCCGATTCGACGCCGACCAGCAGGCGGCGCAAGCCGGATTGTTTGCAACGCGCCCACACCCGGTCCGGCAGGCGGATGCCCTGGTCCGCACGCATGGTCGCGGCCCAGGTGATCTGCATGCCGGAATCGACGATCTGGTCGGCCAAGGCCTCGACCCGGCCGGCCTTGGTAAAAAACGTCTCGTCCTGGAAATTGACATCGTCGAATTGATAGCGATCCCAAAGCTCTTTTAAGCGCAGCGCCATGCGCACCGGTTCCAGTCCGACCCATTTTCGTCCATAGACGAAAGGATCCGAGCAGAAGGCGCAACGAAAATTGCAACCCTGCGAGGAGATGTAGTCGAGCTGCCGTTTGCCTTTCAGTTCGAAGTAGCGCTCGACCGGAATCAGGCCGTAGTCGTGCGCGCGAAACTTGTCGACTTGGGCAAGCTCGCGCGCGGGATTCTCGCGGATGGTGCCGTCGGCGAGCCGCACCGTGCAGCCGGCGCAGTCATCGAGCGAGCGGCCATGGGCCAGACGGTCGACGATCTCGGCGAAGGTCTCCTCGCCTTGGCCGCGCACGCTGACATCCACCGAGTGTTCGACCAAACACTCGCGCGCGAACATCGAGGGATGCCATCCGCCCCAAACCACGGTCAATTCCGGGCGCGCCTGCTTAGCCGCACGGGAAATCGCCAGTGCGTCCGAGATGGGCGCGCCCGTCAGCACCGTCACCCCGACACACAAGGCGGTGTCCAAATGCGACAGCAGGGTTTTCTCCGCCTCGGGATCGAGCCGTGCGTCGATGGTCACGACTTCGTAAATTTCCGGGTCCAATTCCGAGCCGATGGCGAGCAATGCCAAAGGCATGGTGAAAAAGACCGCGCGGGGGTTATACAGGACGATCTTTAGCCGCTTGGCCTCGGGCCGCATCGTCACTGAGCGATCCTCGATGGGATTGAGTTGTAAACCATGCCTGGATCCCGCCACAAAGAGCAAGTACAAGTCTTACATTCGGCCCGCTTGCCTGCTCGAATATCTGCACGTAACGCCGCCAGCGATGAGCCGTTGAGCGCAGTTGCGAAGCTATCGCCAACCCGCGCGTCCGCAGGTCCCGGGATGAAAAAACACGGCTGCACCCGCCCGGTGGCGCCGATGACCGCGGAGAACTCTGGCGCATTGCAGCGCACCTCGGGATATCCCCTTTGGCCGCGCAGTGCCTGGAAGTAGGCAAGCACCCGACGCAGTTTCTCGGGGCTCTCCGCGATAAACCCGGAACGAAATTCGTCGCTGAATTGGCGCTCGGCGGCGCTTAAGATGGCCTCGAACTGCGGCAGCTCGTTCAAGTTCAATGCAAGATCGGTCGTGAAATCATCGACTCGGCCAAATGCATGCGGATTTGCCACATCGACCGCCAGAAACGATATTGACCGGGCGTGAAGCTGCTGCGCCAACTCGATGAATCCACCGAGTTGGCGAAAGTTCGCGCGCTGCAGGGTGACGCGAATGCCGGCTGGCCTGCCGTGGGTCGCCACGGCGCGGATGCCCTCGCACACCTTGTCAAAGGCATCCAAGCCGCGAATCGCGGCGTAAGTTCTGGCATCGGTGCCGTCGAGCGACACGGTAATGTGGTGGAACAGCCCAGCCGCGCGCGCCGCGTGCTTGGCGAGCGATAGCCCGGAGGTCAGCAGCCACAGCTTCAGGCCGCTCGCCCGCAAGGTGTCGGCAATGGCCACCCATTCGGGGTTTAGCAGCGGTTCGCCGCCCGAGAGAAGCACAATCTCGGTGCCAAGCTCTGCCAAACTTGGCAGCAGGCGCCGCACCGATTCCAAGTTCATATCGTCGCGGCCGTGACGCCAGTAGTCGCAGCTCACGCAACGGGAATTGCAGCGATCGCTTAGATATAGGGTAACCAGAGGCAGCCGGCCGATGGGCGGATGATCTGGGGATGCATGCTGCAAAATGAATCACTCTCTCAATGACCGATGAGCGCTCGACCGGCCGCTTCGAAGGATACTATGCCATCGTGAGTACCCGGGCACGCCGAATGGGTTAATTGCGTCGCCAGTCGTGCATGAAAAAGTAGCTTCAACTCTTTGATTTAGTTAAGCTCGCCGCCTCATGATTACGGCAGCAGGACTCGGCGTCGAAAAGCTCCACGTGTGGCGCGGAGAACGTCATGTGCTCAAGGGCTTGAGTTTCACGCTGTCGCCCGGCGAGCTGCTGCATATCTTGGGGCCGAACGGGAGCGGCAAAACCACACTGCTGCGCGTCGTGTGCGGTCTGCTGCGTCCGGAGATGGGTGAGGTGTCCTGGCAGGGGCGGCCGATCTCCCAGGTCAGGGCGGAGTATCAGGACAGCCTCGCGTTTGCCTCGCACGAACCAGCCCTCAAGGCCGATTTGACCGCGATCGAGAATCTGCACTTCGCCGTCGGTCTTAAGCGCCGCGTCAGCTCCCAAGGCTTGCGCGACAGTTTGCAGCGCACCGGCGTTGCGGAATGCGGCGATTTGCCGGCGCGCGTGCTGTCCGCCGGCCAGCGTCGGCGCGTCTCCATGGCGCGGATTCTCGCCATGGACGCGTCTCTATGGATATTGGACGAGCCTTTCACCAATCTAGACGCGCCGGGCACGCAACTGTTCTTGGGGCTGTTGCGTTCGCATGTGGAACAAGGCGGCGCGGCGCTGGTGGTTGCGCATCAGGAACTTGCGCTCGGCATCGACATTCGCCGCCTGGAACTTAACCCATGAAGGTCGGCTCCTTCGCGGCGTTCGGCTTGGTGGTGCATCGTGAACTGCGTCTCAGTTTCCGGCGGCCCGAACAGTTGTTGCAACCTTTGGTGTTCTTTTTGATCGTAACTACACTGTTTCCGCTCGGCCTGAACTTGCAGCTGTCGCTGCTGCGAGACATGTCGCCGGGTGTGCTTTGGGTGGCGGCGCTGTTATCGTCTCTGCTGTCGTTGGACTCGCTGTTTAAGAGCGATGCGGACGATGGCACCTTGGAGCAATTGGCGCTTTGCGGCCGCGAGTTGACGCTTATCGTGGTCGCGAAGACTCTGGCGCACTGGTTGGTGACCGGGGTGGCGCTGGTGTTGGTGTCGCCGCTGGTTGGTATCGCGCTCGGAATTCCGGCGGCGGCCTTCGCCACCATTATGTTGAGTTTGGCGGTGGGCACTTT
>Ga0302320_10015997_pt1 | contig 15361 bp, 13 predicted proteins | sample Bog_T0_3_FD_202130 | JGI IMG/M metagenome (GOLD analysis project Ga0302320, IMG submission 202130) | Peat permafrost microbial communities from Stordalen Mire near Abisko, Sweden - Bog_T0_3 | ecosystem: Environmental > Terrestrial > Soil > Wetlands > Peat | place: Sweden: Abisko, Stordalen Mire... | reverse complement strand
TTCGCCGTTGGCCGTGAGCGAGATGGCCGGATAGGGCCGACGGTCTTCGCGAAGGCGGCAGAGAAATTCCGTGGCCAGATGCGTGGCGTCCGACGCGCTGCCGCCGTTGCCGCAGACGAGCAGTTTGCGACCGCCCGTGAGCGCGCGCAAAACTAGCGCTGCGGCGCGGCCCAGCGGCTCCTCCAGCGCGGACAGGCCGCGCAGCGTGGCGGCGGATTCTTCAATGACGCGTTGCAGATGACTCATGCCGACAGCCTAATTGTTGGCCGTTGAAAGAAAAGGCGAAACCGGCAGTCGCCGGCCGGTGGCTGATCGGGCCACAAAGTCCGTGATTGAAACTGGGTCCGTTTTCTTTCAACCCCGGGCGTTTATTTCATGGCTTGAATTTTTTGTGCGTCAGAATAAATTCACTTCATGCCCATCTACGAATTTCATTGCGAGCAGTGCGAACGCGACAGCGAGATTCTCGTTCGCTCCACCGACTGGAAGAATTCCGAATGTCCGCATTGCGGCTCGAAAAAGCTGGCGAAGAAATTTTCCACCTTCGCCTCGGCCGGTGCCGGCGGCAATGTGCCGTCCGGCAAAAACCATGGCGGCGGGCATTGTTGCGGCGGCGGGTGCCACGCGCATTGATCGTAGTGACGCCGCGCTGCGGCGTCCGGACATCGCGCGTGCTGCCCTACCTGCCGCAAATTTCTTGCGCGCGGATCCGCGTCAGATCGGCAACGGCCCAGTCGGGGTTGAGCTGTTTCAACTCGTCCAGCTTCGCGCCGCCGGTGGCGACGGCCAGTGTTTTCGCGCCGATGAATTTTCCGCAGCGCACGTCAAACGGCGTGTCGCCGATGACGACGATTTCCCGGCCGCTCAGTTTTTTGCCGAGCACACGGCTGCCGCGTTCGCGGGCGGCCACGGCGATGTGATCGCGATCCTCGTGGTCGTCGGCAAACCCGCCCATCATGAACATTTCCCAAAGGTTGAAGTGGCGCAGCTTGATCTCTGCGCCGAGGCGGATGTTGCCGGTGAGCAGGCCGAGCACCGGCGGCGAGGGCAGCGCACGCAGGCCGTGGATCAATTCCCAGACGCCCGGACAAATCTGCGTGTGGCTGCGCGCGAGAATGTGGTCGAGCCAGAAAACATAGCGCGCAAAAAACTGCGCAAAATGTTCCGGCGTTTCCGGCAGGCCATGGATGCGGAAAAATTCGCGGACGAGGCTGACGTCGGTGCGGCCGGCGAACTTCATTTTTTCGGAGCCGTGATGCAGGTTGAATTCCGTGGCGAACGTCCGGGCGAAAGCCTGCGTGCCGGCGTGCCCCGTGTGGACGAGCGTGCCGTCAATGTCGAACAAAACCAGTTTCACCATGCGCGAAAAATACCAGAACGCGCGATTCCGGCGAGATTTTTAGGCCGCCTGGCGGTGGAATAATTCCGGGACAACCCGTTTGCCCGGCAGTTTTCAATTGCGCAAAGATGAATTGCGTGAAAAATTGGTGTCCGATTTGGGAGATTGAAATTTATCATGACACAAACGCTTGAAAGAAAATCCGGCGACGCGACGGGGCCGTTCCTCGAAAAATTCAGCCACTTCGAGTCCGGCGCGAAGCCATCGCTGCTGCCGCTGCGCAAGGCGGGCCTCGCGCGGTTCGCCGAACTCGGATTTCCGACGCTGCATCACGAGGACTGGCGTTTCACCAACGTCGCCCCGCTCGCGAAGCTGCCGTTTGAGCCGCTATTTGAAGCGCCCGAGGTCATCGGCGCGGAAAGCCGGGCGCTGAATGAATTCGCGTTCACCAAGCTGGCGGGCACGCGGCTCGTCTTCGTGAACGGGCATTACTCGCCGAAACTTTCGTCCGTCGAAAAACTTCCGGCAGGCGTGAAGGCCGGCAGCCTGGCGGCGGCTCTGACTGCGGACGCCGGGCTGGTGGAAAAACATCTGGGTCGTTGCACGCCCGCGCCGAACAACCCGTTCGCCGCCTTGAACCAGGCGTTCTTCCTCGACGGCGCGTTTGTGCAGGTGCCGGATGGCGTGGATGTCGAAACGCCGATCCAGCTCGTTTACATCTGCTCGGCCGGCGAAGCCGGCGCGACGGTGTCGCCGCGCAACCTGATCATTGCCGGGGCGAACAGCCGCGTGACCATCGTGGAAAGCTATGTCGCGACGACGAACACGGCATATTTCACGAACGCGGTGACGGAAATCTTCGCGCGCGACCACGCGTTCGTCGAGCATCTGAAATTTCAGGACGAGGCGTTGGCGGCGTTTCACATCGCGGCGATCCACGGCGAATTTGGCCGCGCGAGCAACGTGACCATCCATTCCTTCGCGCTCGGTGCCAAACTCTCGCGCAACAGCATCCGCACGAAGCTGGCGGGCGAACGGCTGGAGTGCATCCTCAACGGGCTTTACCTGACGCGCGGCGAGCAACTGGCCGACCATCACATGGTGGTCGAGCACGCGCAGCCGCATTGCGCCAGCCACGAGTATTTCAACGGCATTCTCGACGACAAATCGAGGGGCGTTTTTCACGGGCGGATTCTGGTGCAGCAGCTCGCGCAAAAAACCGACGCGAAGCAGACGAATAAAAACCTGCTCCTATCCGATGACGCGACGGCGGATACGAAGCCGCAATTGGAAATCTACGCCGACGACGTGAAATGCACACACGGTGCAACCATCGGCCAGTTGAATGGCGAGAGCATTTTCTATCTGCGTGCCCGTGGCATCGGCATGGACACGGCGCGCCAGATGTTGATCCACGCCTTCGCCGGTGAAATCATCGAGCGCATCAAGTGCGAACCGGCGCGCGAACTGATGGACAAGCTCGTCTGGGACCGGCTTGAACTGCTGCACATCGCAGACAAGAACTAATGCCATGTTTGACGACGTTAACGACCTTTACCAGCAGGTCATTTTGGATCACTGCAAAAAGCCGCGCAATTTCCATGAGATGCCGGCGGCGACCTGCTCGGCGCAGGGCCACAACCCGCTGTGCGGCGACAATCTGAAGCTGTTTCTCACGCTGGACGGCGACGTCATCAAGGATGCGAGTTTCGTGGGTTCGGGCTGCTGTATTTCCAAGGCCTCGGCGTCGCTGCTGACGGACAACATCAAGGGCAAAACCAAAGCCGAGGCGGAAAAAACCTTCGAGCAGGTGCGCGAGATGATCACGACCGGCAAGGTGAACGGCGACGTCGGCAAACTGGCGGTGTTCGCGGGCGTCCACAAATATCCGGCGCGCGTGAAATGCGCGATCTTGTCATGGCACGCGCTGATGGGCGCGCTCAAAGGCGAAGCCGCGCCGGTGACGACGGAGTCGGAGCAGAATTAATCGTGCCAAAAATCCCGCGGTTACTTTACTGTCAACTCGCGCTGGATGCCGAATTTGTCAATGCGCTTGCGGAGCGTCGCCCGCGTGATGCCGAGCATTTTGGCGGCATGCACCTGGTTGTCATTCGTTTCCTTGAGCGCCTGGATGACGAGCTCGCGTTCGACGGCGGGAATGATTTTTAATTTCGGATCGCGCCGGGCCCATTGGAACAATTGCCGCGCCAGCGCCGCCGCATCGGTCGCCGCTGCGCCGCCCGCCGCGCTGCCGGTGGCCGAAGGCGGCGGGGCACCGCCGCCCTGGCCGGAAATTTCCGGCGGCAGGTCGCTCAACAAAATCGCGCCGCTCTTGGCCATGACGTGCGCCCGGCGGATGGCGTTTTCCAGTTCGCGCACGTTGCCGGGCCAGTGGTATTTTTCGAGCATCTTGATGACGCTGGTGGCGATGGATTTCGGCGGCTGCTGCTGCTCGCGTGAAATTTTTTTCAAAAAATAATTCACGAGCAGTGGAATGTCGTCGCGCCGGTCGCGCAAAGGCGGAATGTGGATGCGCACGACATTGAGGCGGTAATACAAATCCTCGCGGAATTGTTTTGCGGCGACGGCGGCCTCGAGCGGCTTGTTGGTCGCGGCGATGACACGCACGTCGGCCTGGATCGGCTGGTTGCCGCCGACGCGCTCGAAGGTGCCGGATTGCAGGACGCGCAGGATCTTCGTCTGCGTGGGCGGCGTCATGTCGCCGATCTCATCCAGAAAGATCGTGCCTTTGTTGCATTGCTCGAATTTGCCGATGCGCTGCATGGTCGCGCCGGTGAACGCGCCGCGTTCGTGGCCGAAGAGCTCGCTTTCGAGCAGTTGTTCGGGGATGGCGGCGCAATTGATGGCGAGGAACGGCTGCGCACTGCGCTGGCTGTGGCTGTAGATCGCGCGGGCGACGAGTTCCTTGCCGGTGCCGCTTTCGCCGGTGACGAGCGCGGTGGCGTCGCTCGCGGCGACCTGGCCGATGAGCTTGAAGACCTGCTGCATGCCCTCGGTGCGGCCGACGATGCCGAGGTCGTAATCCGCCGATTCGAGCAGCGGTTCGTAGGAGACGACCTGTTTCATGTCGCGTGCGGCCTTCAGCGCGTTGGCGACGAGCTCCTTGAGCTTAACCGCGTCGAAAGGTTTGAGCAGGTAATCGTACGCACCGAGTTTCATCGCCTCAATGGCGGTCTGGGTCGTGCCGTAGGCGGTCATCAAGATCACGAGCAGCTTGGGGCTGGTGGCGCGGATGCGGCGCAGGGTTTCGAGGCCGTTCATGCCGCCCATGCGCACATCCATCAGCACGAGGTCGGGCTTGAATTTGGGAATAACCTTCAAACCCTCCTCGCCGCTCGAGGCGGTGACGATCTCGATTTCCGGCGAATCAAAAATCCGCTGGAATGAATACCGCACGTCTTCTTCGTCATCAATCAACAGGAGCTTGCTCATTTGCACGGGGAGGATAACGGATTCCAGCAAAAGAAATAGGGATTTTTTGAATTGAATCTGCACGGCCGGCCGGGCAAGGTTCTTAATGTTCCCCAAACTAAATCGCACACAAAAATTATGAAGAACAATCTATGGGTCGGCCTGATGACGCTGGTGGCCGGTTCGTTCCTGACGGCGGACGCCAGTCCGAAAGATGACGTGAAAATCGCCGCCGCCGCGCTCGGCAGCCAGACCAACTACAGCTGGCAGGCCACGGTGGAGGTTCCCGCCGATGCGCAGTTCAAGCCCGGCCCGACCGACGGAAAAACGGAGAAGGGCGGCTACACGACTCTGGCCATTGGTTTCGGCGACAACACGACCGAGGCCGTGATCCAGCGCACGAATGGCGCGGTCAAGACGGACGACGGCTGGAAAACGCTGGCCGAGGCGATGAAAGACAATGGCGACGGCGGGTTCAACCCGACGATGTTTGTCGCGCGCATGGTGCAAAATTACAAGGTTCCCGCGGTCGAAGCCGCGAGCCTGGCCGGCAACGCAAAGGAATTGAACCAGTATAGCAATGCGATTTCCGGCGATCTGACCGAGGCGGGTGCGAAGGAGTTATTATCCTTCCGGCGCCGCGGCAATGGCGGTGAACCTCCGACCGTCACCAATCCCAAAGGCTCGGTGACGTTCTGGATCAGGGACGGTCAGCTCGTGAAATATCAATATCACATTCAGGGCACCGTCAGCTTCAACGGCAACGACCGCGATGTTGACCGCACGACCACGGTGGAAATCAAGGACGTGAACGCGACAAAGATTGACGTGGCCGACGAGGCGAAGAAACTGTTGGAGTAAGGTTTTGAATCAGGCCGCCCGGCTTTTCATTTCCTTTGGTTCGGTTGTTTTGGCTTCGGGAATTTGTCTGCTGATAATACCTGATATTCGTTGTTTGACGTTGCTGCGGGTCTGACCTAAACTCATTTTCCTTTTCAATATGAAAATTATTGTTTGTGATCCAATCTCACCCAAGGGCATCGCGTTGCTCCAGCAGCGGCCTGAATTCCAGGTTGTTGTCCTGCCGAAACGGCTGCCGGAAGCGGAATTGATTCCGCTCGTGGCCGACGCCACCGCGCTGGTCGTCCGTTCGGAAACCAAAGTCACCCGAAAAATCATCGAGGCGGCGAAGCAGTTGCGCGTTGTCGGCCGCGCCGGCGTCGGCGTGGACAACGTGGACATTGAAGCCGCCACCCAGCACGGCACGGTGGTGATGAACACGCCCGGCGGCAACACGGTGACGACGGCGGAATTGACCTTCACCATGCTGCTTTCACTCGCCCGCAAAGTGCCGCAGGCGGCGGCGACAATGATTGCCGGCAAATGGGATCGCAAACTGTTTCAAGGCGTCGAGCTGCAAGGCAAGACGCTTGGCGTGCTCGGCATGGGCCGCATTGGCACGGAGGTGGCCAAGCGCGCCATCGCGTTCGGGATGCACGTCATCGCCTACGATCCGTATCTCACGGAAGACCGCGCGAAGGCCATCGGCGCGGAGTTCGCGCCGGAAGTGGACAATGTTTATCGCGTCGCCGATTTCATCACCGTCCACATGCCGGTCACGAAAGAGACGAAGGAAATGCTGAACGCCGCCGCCTTCGCCAAAATGAAGCCCGGCGTGAAGATTGTGAACTGCGCGCGCGGTGAAATCATTTCCGAAGCCGACCTCATCGCGGCGCTGGAATCAAACAAGGTGGCCGGTGCGGCGCTGGATGTTTTCGCCGTGGAACCGCTGCCGGCGGATCATCCATATCGCAAGCAGGCGAATTTGATTTTGACGCCCCACCTGGGCGCGAGCACCGAGGAAGCGCAGGAAAAATGCGGCATTGAAGTCGCCGAAGTCATCGCGGGTTATTTGCTCACGGGCGAAGTCCGCAACGCGGTGAACCTGCCTTACCTCGACGCGAAGACTTACGAGCAGGTGAAGCCATATCTGCCGCTCGGCGAGGCGCTGGGCAAATTGCTCGCGCAGCTTACGCCGGCGGGTGCCGACCGTTTGCACATCACTTATGGCGGCAACGCGCGGCTGCTGCCGAACATTGATCCGGTGACGCGCGCAGTGCTGCGCGGCTTTTTGTCCACGAGCAATTTGAAGGACGTGAACAACGTCAACGTCCGCAGCGTGGCGCAAAGCATCGGCATCACGGTCGAGGAAAAAAAATCGGACGAGCCGGTCACGTTCAACGAATGGGTCCACGTCCAGGTTTTCAGCAACGGCAAGAAACTGATTTCGGCGGGCGGCACGTTCTTCGGTTCGCCCAACAACCCGCGCATCGTGCGTTTGTTCAGCCAGTCGGTGGAAATTCCTGTCACCGGCACGCTGCTGCTGTTGAACAACGCGGACAAGCCGGGCATCGTCGGTCTGCTCGGGACGCTGCTGGCGAAGCATAAAGTCAACATTGGCAGCATGAGCCTGGGCCGCGACACGGCGGGCGGGCGGGCGTTGACCGTGTTGAGCCTGGACAGCGAGCCGCCCCAGGCCGTGCTGGATGAACTGAAAAAAGACTCTGACATTAGCAATGTGAAAGTGGTAAAACTGTAGGCATTTTTGAACTGAATCGAACCCAAACCAATCGAACGAATACATGAACACCAAAATGAAGCTGATTTTTCCCGCCGCGCTCGCCGTGGCCTTGATGACTTCGCCCCACGCCAATGCCGCCACCGCCGATGCAACGGCGCTCGCCGCATTCGGGACCAATTCCGTCGCGACGGACACGAATGCGAACCCGGCGGCGACGATTGCATCGCTGTTTGGCGATCCGGTCATCGCGAAGGGCAAGGGCGTTGAGATCAAGCAGAGTGCGCTGGATGAGGTCGTGCTGGGCGTCAAATCCGCCGCCGCCGCGCACAACGAGCCGATTCCGCCGGGTCAGATGATGGGCATCGAAAGCCAGATGCTCAACCGGTTGATTCAGATCCAGCTTCTCCTGCAAAACGCGACGGATGCCGACAAGGCCGAGGGAAAAAAGAAGGCCGATCTGCAGATTTCGGCATTGCTGGAACGCGCCGGCTCGCCGGAGGCGTTTGACCGCCAGTTGAAGGCGGTCGGTATGACCCCGGAAGAACTGCGTGCCAAAATCACGCAGGAAGCCACGGCGACGGCGACCTTGACTCGCGAGCTGGCGATCACCGTGACCGATGACGAGGCGAACGCTTTTTACACTAATCATCCGACGGATTTTGAACAGCCGGAAACCGTGCACGTCCGCCACATCCTACTGCTGACCATGGACACGGCGACCCGCGCGCCTTTGCCCGCCGATCAAATCCAGGCCAAGCGCAAACAGATTGACGACCTTCTCAAGCGCGTGAAGGCCGGGGAAGATTTTGCGACGCTCGCCGGGCAATACTCCGAAGATCCCGGTTCGAAGCTCAAGGGCGGCGAACTGCCGCCGTTCAGCCACGGTGAGATGGTTCCGGAGTTTGAAGCCGCCGCCTTTTCCATGGCGACAAACACTGTCAGCGATGTCGTGACCACCGCCTACGGCTTCCACATCATCAAGCTGCTCGACAAGGCTCCGGCGAAAAAACTGGCGTTGACGGACAAGGTGCCCATGACCGACACCACCATTGCCGACAGAATCAAGGAGGTGCTGGTCCAGCAAAAGACCGCGAAGCTGGCGCCCGCCTACCTGGCCGGTTTGAACAAAGCGGCCGGCGTGGAAATCCTGGATGCCGATTTGAAGGCTGCCGCTGCCGCTGCGGCGCTGGCTGCCGCCACGAATGCGCCGGTGGAGGCGCCGTAATCAGCCGGGGAGGCTTGCCAAAGCCGTTGAAACACGTCATTTTGGGAATGTTATGAAAATAAAGATTGGAATGGTTGTTCTGGTTGTCGTCAGTGCCGGGCTGCTCATCGCCTTGCTCGCCACCAAGAAGCAGTCCGAAGATCTGCGCAAAAAAGACACCGACGCCATTCTTGACTTTTCCAACCAGTTGACGACGGCCAACACGAGCCTTGATGATCTGCGCCAAGTCAACCTCATGTTGACGAACGACATTGTCACCACCCATGAGGCGCTGGAAGCCGCATCCAACAACCTGGTGGCCACCACCATTACGCTGACGGATACCAAAGCCAGCCTGGAAAGCGCCCAAGACCAGATCACGAACCTGACCGGCCGCATCAGCGATCTGGAAGAGCAAAACAAAGTGCTGGATGACCGCGCCATCGCGCTCTCTAACAACATTGCCATGCTGGATGCCCAGATCGCCGACACGCAGCAAAAACTTGCCACCGCCGAAACCAACAACACGTTCCTGACCTTTGAACTGCAAAAACAGATGGCGCAAAAGGCAGAACTGGAACGCAAGTTCAATGACATTGACGATGTGCGTGCACAGGTTAAAAAACTGCGCGACGAGCTGTTTATTGCCCGCCGCCTACAATGGATCAACGCCGGAACCAGCCCCGCCTTGCAGCCCAAAGGTGCCCAGCTGCTCATGCAGCGGACAACCCCTTTGGTGAAGGCCTCAGCCACCAACCAGTCGCCGCAATACGACCTCAATGTGGAAGTTGGTTCCGACGGCTCGGTTCATGTCCTGCCGCCACCCACCAATTCGGCGGCGCACTGATGACATCTGCGGGAAAAATTCCACCCGCCCATTTCCGCCATGCCGACCTACGAATACACCTGTGAAAAATGCGGCCACGAGTTTGAAGTCCTGCAGCCCATGTCCGCAGCGCCGCTGTTGACCTGCACCCGGGAAGTTTGCCCGCGGAAAAAATGGGGGCGCGGCAGGGTAAGGAAAAAAATCAGCTCCGGCGGCGGACTTTTGTTCAAGGGCAGCGGTTTTTACATCACCGACTATCGAAGCGAAGGCTACAAGAAATCCGCCAAAACCGAGGCGGCCCCGGCCAAACCGGCGGCTGGCGACGCCAAACCCGCACCGGCCAAAGCCGCCGCCAAAGCGGATCAAAAATGAAGACGGTGTTGCATCGGGTTCGCGATTCAACGCTTCAACACTTCAACGTTCTCCCCTTTTGCCGGACGCTTGTCCTTGGCGTGCCGTTGTTCGCGCTGGTTGCCCACGGCCAGCCTTTTTTGCAGGATAAAACCATGGCGCGAAGCATTTCCGGCCAGTTTATCGTCCATGGTTCGTCCCAGTTTTCAATTCTGGCCGTTTCGCCCGAGATTGCCACCGACACGAATTTTGTCCGGCTGGAGCCGGCCCTGCTCGCCGTTTCCGCCGAGCGTATCAAGGACTTGCTATGGCACCGGCTCGAAATCAAGCTGAACACGCCGTGGCGTGGGCAGATTTATCTGGTGATTCATCCGGCGCAGTCGCTGGATGAAAGTGTCACCATCGTTTCCAGGCAGACAATCAACGGCTGGGATTATCGCGTGGAGCTGCCCGACGTGCTGTCGCGCACCCGTTTCACGCGGGCGCTCACCGGCGGACTGCTGTTGGAACTGGCCAACCGCGACGCGCGATCGCGTTCTGCGGAAATCCCCGCATGGCTCACGGACGGCTTCGCGCAGCAACTGCTCGCCGCCGGCTCGCCGGAGTTTATTTTGTCTTCCCCCGCCACAATTGTGAATGGCATGCCGGAAGCGAGAATCAATGCCACGCAGCGTGGGCTGGATTCGCTGGCCGCCGCCCAGGCGGTGTTGAAAAAAAATCCCCCGCTGACGTTTGAACAGTTGAGCTGGCCTGACGCGGCGCAGCTGGACGGCGGCGACGGCGGCGCGTATCGCGCCAGTGCGCAGGTTTTTGTCAGTTCACTGCTGGCCTTGAAGAATGGGCCGCAACGGATGTGTGCCATGCTGGAATCACTGCCAAACTATTACAACTGGCAGTTCGCCTTCCAATCAGCCTTCCGCACGGATTTTCCCCGCACGCTGGAGGTGGAGAAGTGGTGGGCATTGCAGACTGCCGGTTTTGCCGTCCGTGATCCGGGGTCATTGTGGACACCGGCGGCCAGCCAGGTGAGGCTCGCCGAGCTTTTGAGCGTGCCCGTGGAAATGCGCGCCGCGTCAAACAGCCTGCCGGCACCGGCGGAAATTTCCCTGCAGACGGCGATCCGCAGTCTGGACTTTAACTGGCAGACCACAATTTTTCAGGACAAGCTGCGCGATCTCGGGCTGGCACGGCTTCGCATGGCTCCGCAGTTTGCCGCCCTCGCCGAGGCATATCGTCACGCGCTGGCCAGCTATTTGGGCGAGCTGCCTACCGCCACACCGGCTTCAAACCGGCATGGTCGTTCGTCCTCCGCACCGTCAATGGCCGTTGCCGGCCGGGCGTTGAAAAAGCTGGACGAACTCGATGCCCGACGCCGGGCAATCGAATCAAATGCCGGCCTGCAAACGTCCCTTTTATCCGGTCTGGCCCGCTGAAATTTAAAATTGAATGCCCCCGGCGGCCGCCGGTCAACTTGACAGGACGTGATTCAAACTTATAGTTCGCATACTGAAAAATGAAGTCTGACCATTTATCCGCCGATGATGATGACACGCCCCGGGAGGGTGCTTTCCAATCCGTCAAAAAATTTCACTCCGCCGGTCGGGGTTTTTGGTGCGACGTTTCCGACGCCGACTGGAACGACTGGAAATGGCAGTTGAAGCATCGCATCACGAATGCGGAACAATTGCAAAAATTCCTCCCCACGCTTACGCCGGAGGAATTCGCCGGCGCTAAATTAGCGGACACCAAACTTGCGCTCGCCATTACGCCGTATTTTTTCAATCTCATTGACCCGGAGGACGAGAATTGCCCCATCCGGCTCCAGGTCGTTCCCAAAGTTGCCGAAACGCACATCGCGTCATGGGAAATGAGCGACCCGTGCGGGGAAGATTCGCATTCGCCCGTGCCCGGGCTGGTGCATCGTTATCCCGACCGCGTCTTGTTTCTCGTGACGGACCGGTGCGCCGCGTATTGCCGTTACTGCACGCGCTCGCGGCTCGTGAGCAACGCGACCGGCTACGATTTCCATCCCGAATTTGACAAGCAAATCGCCTACATCGCCGCGCATCCGGAAATCCGCGACGTGCTGTTGAGCGGCGGCGATCCGCTGCTGTTGAGTGACGACAAGCTTGAAAACCTGCTGGGCCGATTGCGCGCGATTCCGCACGTTGAATTTCTGCGCATCGGCTCGCGCATCCCGACGTTTCTGCCGCAGCGCATTACGCCGGAACTGTGCGCCATGCTGAAAATGTTTCATCCGCTCTTCCTGAGCATCCACTCGAACCATCCGCGCGAACTCACAACGGAGGTGCGTGACGCGCTGGGTCGCTTGGCCGACGCGGGCATTCCGCTCGGGAACCAGTCCGTGCTGCTCAATCATGTGAACGATGATGCGCAGGTGATGAAGGCACATGTGCAGAAACTTCTGATGTGCCGCGTGAAGCCGTATTACATCTACCAGTGCGATTTGATTTCCGGCTCCGCGCACCTGCGCACGAGCGTGCGCAAGGGCATCGAAATCATGCAGCAGTTGCGCGGGCACACGACCGGTTACGCCGTGCCGCAATACGTCATTGACGCGCCCGGCGGCGGCGGCAAGGTGCCGGTCAACCCCGAATACGTTTTAAGCCACAACGCCGACCGTGTGATCGTCCGCAACTTCGAGGGCAAAATATTCGAGTATCCCGAGGCGCTTGACGGCATGCCGCTCTCCCGGCCGCCGAAAGAAATTGAAGAGCCGCAGCTGGTTTGATTTTAAACTGTCTGGGGCTGCGCTGCTGCAAAGTTTTCTTGGCTTGTCATTGTCTTGTGTTTATTTTTTAAAAATCAGACAGAGATAAAACTATGGCTATTACTCACAACTGGAAATTTTTTCGCGCCGGCGGTTTTAACCAGGTCGTCCTCGGCTCGGGAGCCGACCTGTTGAACCTGGACCAGCTCGACCAGAAGCTTTGGGTCGCGCTCGCCTGTCCCACCACGGGCGTCGAATTCGACAAGACTACGCTTGCATTGGTTGATACCGACAAGGACGGTCGGGTCCGTGCGCCGGAGTTGATCGCCGCCGCCAAATGGGCGGTCAGTCTGCTCAAAAATCCCGACGACCTGCTCAAGGGCGGTCCAACCCTCAAGCCGGCGGCCATTAATGACGCGACGCCGGAAGGCAAATTGATCGCCAATTTCGCCCGGCAGGTTTTGGACAAGACCGACAATGGTGAAGTAACCTTCGACGAAGCCGCCGCCGCTGCGCAGACCTTCGCCGCGAAACCGTTCAACGGCGACGGCATTGTCCCCGCCGATTCCGCGAGCGACGACGCGACGAAGGCGGTGATTGCCGACATCATCAACTGCCTCGGCGCGGACACCGATGCCAGCGGCAAGCCCGGCATCGGCCAGGCCAAGGTGGATCAATTTTTTGCCGAGGCCGCCGCTTACTCTGACTGGTGGAAAAAAGCCGAGGGTGACGCCGCCGTGTTGCCGCTCGGCGTCAGCACCGAGGCCGCCGCTGCCGCCGTCAAAGCCGTCAAGGCCAAGGTGGAAGATTATTTTGCGCGTGGCCGGCTCGCCGCGTTTGATCCGCGTTCGGTCAACGCGTTGAACCGCGACGAAAAAGAATACGCCGCGCTCGGCGCAAAAGATTTGACGAACAATCACGCCGACATCGCCAGTCTGCCGCTGGCGCAAGTCGGTGCCACGACGCCGCTGCCGCTCACGCAAGGCATCAATCCGGCCTGGGCTAATGCCATCGCCGCGCTGCAAACCCAGGCGATCACGCCGCTGCTCGGCGCCAAGACAGTGCTGACCGAGACGGATTGGAACGCGCTCGTCGGCAAACTCGCGGCCTTCGATGCCTGGAACGCGGGCAAAACCGGTGGTTCGGTCGAAAAAATCGGATTGCCCCGCGCGCGGGAAATTCTTGCCACCAAGGTCAAGGAAACTTTGACGGCGCTCATCGGCAAGGACAAGGCCGAGGAGGGCAATTCCGTTGCCGTGATCGGTCTTCACCGCCTGATTCATTATCATCGCGACTTGGCCACGCTGTGCCGCAACTTCGTCAATTTTGCCGATTTTTACGGACGCAAGGACAAGGCCATCTTCCAGGCGGGCACTCTTTATTTGGACCAGCGCAGTTGCGATCTGTGCCTTGCCGTGGATGACGTCGGCAAGCATGCCGCGATGGCGGGCATGGCCGGCACCTATCTCGCCTACTGCGATTGTGTGCGCAAAGGCAGCGGGGAAAAACTGTCCATCGTCGCCGCGTTCACCGGCGGCGATTCGGACAACCTCATCGTCGGGCGCAACGGAATTTTCTATGACCGCAAAGGCCTCGATTGGGACGCCACCATCACCAAAATCGTGGATAATCCGATCAGTGTCCGGCAGGCATTCTGGTCACCCTATAAAAAACTGGTTCGCATGATCGAGGAACGCGCCGCCAAGCAGGCGGCCGATGCCGATGCCAGCTCCAACGCGCAATTGACCGCCGTGGCCAACGCGCCCGTCGCCCCGGCAGGTCCGGCGGCGGCAACGTCAAAAACCGCGTTTGATCCGAGCGTTATCGCCTTGATCAGTTTGGCTCTGGGCAGCTTGGCGGCGGCGTTTGCCGGCATCCTGGGTTTCCTCGGCAAATTTGAGGCGTGGCAGGTTCCGCTGGTGATCCTCGGCATCATGCTGGTGATTTCCGCGCCGTCAATGGCGATTGCGTGGCTGAAGCTGCGCAAGCGCAACCTCGGCCCGATTCTCGACGCGAATGGCTGGGCTGTGAACGCCAAGGCCCGCATGAACGTGCCGTTCGGCGGCGCGCTCACCGGCGTGGCGGCGCTGCCGCCGGGCGCGACCTTTGGCGCGGCGGATAAATTCGCCGAGAAACCCTCCGTCTGGCCCAAGCTGCTGCTCGCGGTGTTCGTGCTCTGGTTTGTCTGGGCGTTTCTCAATGACAGTCAGGGCCGGCTCTACGAATGGACCAATGGCAATTACGGCACACCGCCGCTGTCCGTCCGCGAACAAATTGCCAAAGACAAGCTCGACAAGGCTAAGACCGATAAGGCCGCAGCCGATGCGGCGGCCGGAGTGGCACCGGTTGTCCCCGCCGCACCTGTGGCTCCGGCAAAACCATGACCTGTTTGTGATATTCAAAGCCCGGACGCGCACGTCCGGGCTTTTTATTTTCCGGCGATGTGAGAAAATCATTTCGATGCCACGCGAGACCGCCGCTGAAAAAAAAGAACGCGCCGAAAAAATCTGCGCTGTGCTCCAGCGCACCTATCCCACGGCGCACTGTGAATTGAATTTTTCCAATCCGCTGCAACTGCTCGTCGCCACGATTCTTTCCGCGCAATGCACCGACAAGCGCGTGAACCTGGTGACGGCGGAACTGTTCAAAAAATATCGCACCGCCAAGGCTTTTGCCGAAGCGCCGCCGGTAGAAATTGAGGAAGCCGTGAAGTCCACCGGCTTTTTCCGCAACAAGGCGAAAAATATAAAAACCTGCTGCGCCTCGCTCGTTGAAAAATTTGACGGCGAAGTGCCACGCACAATGACCGAATTGCACGCGCTTGCCGGCGTCGGCCGCAAGACGGCGAATGTCGTCCTGGGCAACGCCTTCAGCATCAACGCCGGCGTGGTCGTGGA
>Ga0302320_10015995_pt1 | contig 15362 bp, 11 predicted proteins | sample Bog_T0_3_FD_202130 | JGI IMG/M metagenome (GOLD analysis project Ga0302320, IMG submission 202130) | Peat permafrost microbial communities from Stordalen Mire near Abisko, Sweden - Bog_T0_3 | ecosystem: Environmental > Terrestrial > Soil > Wetlands > Peat | place: Sweden: Abisko, Stordalen Mire... | reverse complement strand
CGATTGATGATTCCCAGCACATTCGAGTTACGCAACGCGTCGAGAACGGGTGATGTGACGCGATCGGTGCTCTCGACCGTTTCGAATTTGAATTTGTCCGACCAGGCAATCAGCGGCCGCCACAAAAACTGGTCGGTGAGCACGATGATCACCACCATTGTGATGAGTCCCCATGTGACCGCTACAAAATCGCCGTGCCCCGCGGCGGTCTGCAGATAGGAGCCTAGGCCTGGCAGCCTGAAGTTACGGCTGCCCACGGGAAACATCTCGCAGACCATCAGAAAGAACCAGCCGTTGGCGACCGAGACGATCGAGTTCCATACCAGCCCGATCGCGGCGAAGGGCAGCTCCAGCTGAAACAGGCGCTGCCAGCGCGAGAAGCGGTTGATCGTGCACGCTTCCATCAGCTCGCGGGGAATGCTCTTCAGCGAGGTGTAAAAGCTGAACGCCATATTCCACACTTCACCGGTGAAGATCAGCAGAATCGCGCCGAATTCAATGCCAAGCTGACGGGAAGGGAAGAGCGACATCATTGCCAGCATCACGCCGGGCAGGAAGCTCAGGACCGGGATCGACTGCAGAATGTCGAGGATCGCGATCAGCAGCGTCTCCAGCCTCTTGTTGTAAGCGGCGGTGTAACCATAGGCGACCGCAAACAGCAGGCTGAGCCCGTACGCCACAAAGATCCGTACTACCGAATAGAACGCATAGAGAGGCAGGTGGGACGGCGAACGATAGATCTCCACCTCGGGGATCGCCGAGCTGAACCAGAACTTCGCGATCCACAAAATCGCATAGAAGCCGGCCAGCAGCGCCGCCGCGACGCCTAAATCCACGAAGAATGGCCATGTCCGCTCCATCACAAACGTGCGTGAGAGCGTGAAGCGCGGCCTCATCCGGCCTTCTCCTGCGTCTGCGGCTCCTCACTCGTCCCGTTGAGCGGTCCGCCGGGCGGTTCCTCTCCTTCATGCACATGCAGCATGAAGCGGCGCCGCGCATCGTCCCAGTCGAAGAGCTCCGCGTAGCGGCCCCAGTTGATCGCCGTCTGCAGTTGCCGCTCGCACTCATCGTCGCTGAATTGTTCGTCCAGCATGTCGAGGAAAAAGTCCTCGGGAACGGAATGATCGGCCTTGTTGGCCAGCGCGCGCGTAATTTGGCGCAGCAGCAGAACGTGATCGAGCGCTGCTTTGCGGAACAGTTCTTTTTGCTTCAGGATTTCCGACTCGGCGTAGGCCTGGCCTTCGGGCGTGATGGCCGCATCGCCTTCCTCCACCTTCAGGAAGCCGAGGAGTTGCGCGGCCTCGACGATCGGGAACAGGTCGTCAATTTCAAAGGCCAGCTCATCGGCCAGCCGGTAAATATCCGTGCGCCCACCGAAGTCGATAATGAGCTCGAGCAACCCGGCGATGCCGCCCGGGCGTGCGTGCGGAAGCATCTCGTAGTGCATCTGGCGCTGATCGCGAATCCTCCGGCCGTCCGCGAGTCCGGGGACTTCAGTGGGAATCACGTCGGGCCGCGTCAGTACTTTGTAGATGTAATCCACCAGGGCAGTGAACGCGTGATTCTTGCGGTCGCGCGGGTGCGCCAAGCCAACCTTGAAGTCGGTCCGCACGTGACCCGGATTCCGTCCCAGAACGATGATGCGATCCGCCAGCAATACCGCTTCTTCGATATTGTGCGTGACCAGGAAAATGGCCTGCGTCGGAATCGTCTTCTTTTGCCAGAGTTCCAGCAGTTCGCTGCGCAGATTGTCGGCCGTCAGTACGTCCAGGGCGGAGAAGGGCTCATCCATGAAGAGAACTTCGGGTTCGACAACCAGCGCCCGCGCGAAGCCCACCCGCTGCCGCATGCCTCCGGAAAGTTCCTTGGGATAGGCGCCCTCGAATCCGTCCAGGCCCACCGTATCCAGAATCTTCAGGCTGCTCCGGTACCTTGCCTGGGCATCGAAGCCGCGCGCCTTCAGCGGAGCCTCCACATTTTCCATCACCGTCAGCCACGGAAAAAGGGCAAAACTCTGGAAGACGATGGAGACATTGATTTCTGTCGAGCCGAGATCCTTCCCATGCCAAAGCACCGTGCCCGCCGATGGCTCGGAGAGGCCGGAGAGCATCCGCAGCAGCGTCGATTTCCCGGAGCCCGAAGGCCCCAGAAGCGCCACAATTTCGCCCGGATAAATGGCCAGGTCCGTCGGAGAGATCACCTGGATGCGCGAGTCACGCGATTGCGCGTAGTATTTCTCGACCTGCTGCGCCTGAATGATCGGTTCGGTCATAGGAATCGGGCCGGTCACTTCTGAAAATGATGGGGCTTTCGCTCAGAATGGTATTGCGTAACAGCGGGGTCCGTCTGGTTCGCTGGATGAAGACACTGTAAGCCGCCCGCATTGCAGCCGGATGAAGCATCTCACGAAGAAAGCGTATCATCATAGTGCAGGTCATTCCGGCCCGACTGCCCCAGCGGTCCGCCCGGCAATTCTGCGATCCCCAGATTCCTGTTCAATAGACGATAAGGAAGCGAAAACAGACGAATGTCCGAAAAGCAGGCGAAACCCAGGGTGCTTGTCGCGGATGACGAGCGCGTCATCGCCGATACCCTCGCGATCATCCTCAATCAAGCCGGATTCGACGCCACGGCGGTTTACAGTGGTGAAAAAGCCGTCGAAATGGCGCAGATTCTCAAGCCCGACATGCTCATCAGCGATGTCATCATGACCGATTTGAACGGCATCGATGCGGCCATTCAAATACGGGCCATGTTACCAGGCTGCAAGATTCTGCTGTTCTCCGGTCAGGCCGCCACCGCCGATTTGCTCGATCGGGTCCGCGTCCAGGGTCACGAGTTTGAGATTCTCGCCAAGCCGGTTCATCCCCAGGACTTGCTGGCCCGCCTGCGTAGTTAGCCCTCGACGCTCACTCAGGATACTGGCACGTTCTCGCGACGGCAGGCGCGCGGTTATTGCTGCGTCTTCTCGGGCGGAAACCAGGTGATCTGTGCCGTGACTGTGGTGTCGCTCTGCGGGCCGGTTTTGTAGATGGGAGCTTTCCAGCCCTCGTACTGCACCGACCCTCGAACTTCGATATCTTTCCCAATCCGCTTGCGAACTGCTCCCTGGAAATCGTTTTGCGTCGTTCCGCCAGGGAAGAAGTTCCCGTCGATTTTCATGTTGCGATATGAAAACTGAATCTCTTCGTTGGGCGAGAGGTGATACGTCAGCCAGCCCTGGCCGCCTTTTCCCTGGCGTCCGATTGGGTCCCCCAGGAGGAAGCCTTTGTTGGTGGGCCCTTGTTTCTGCACCGTCTCCCAGTAGAGAAATACTCCGTTGTTATAAGAAGAACTCACGGTGTCGGTGTTGGCGCCTTCCAGCCGCAGGTCGAGATGCTCCATTCCCGGAAACCGGGCCAGATAAATGCCCGGATGCACAGCGGCACGGCGCGGCGCGTCAATCGGACTGACATCGTCGTGCGCGAACGAGTCGGTGTACAGGGTCACCCAGTTGCGCAGGTACGGCAACCGGTAATCGAAGTCGAAGGACCCGAATCGTGCGCCCGGGTCGGCGCGCGAGAATTTCTCCGAAACCGGCACGTTCTGAATGCTGAAGAAGCTCTTCAGAAAAGTATGCAGCGTGATCGGCTCGTGCCCCTTTCCGCCCCACATCACCATGCGGTCGAATCCGAACTCGAGATTCTTCGTGGGCTTGAAACTGATCTTCTCCACATGCACCCACGGATCGTTGGGGTCCGTGTGCCCTTTCAGGCTGCCGACGAAGAAGTCGTAGCGGAAGGGCCCCGTCACCCGGGATAACAGAGGAATCCGCAGCGGCTCCACGCGATCGATCTCAAAATGGTAAATATCTTCCGCGTTGTTGCCCCAGAGCATACTCGCGCCCTGCGCCGGCCCCATCCAGTGATCGCTCTTCCCAAACGAAATCTCGTGGCCGAGCAGATGATAGGAAAGGTTGGCCTCGAGAATCCGCGCATGGTTGGCGGTCGCGATGGGACCCGCGGGGATCGTGTCCTGAAACGGATTGCTGACAATCGGAATCTGGTCGACAGTCTCCGAAAGATAGGTCGCCAGGGCCGGCGAATACCCCGTCGCGCTCGGAGCATATTGATATTCACCCCGGAAATACAACGTGAATCGACCTGCTTCCGCCCTTGCGCTGAACCCGCTGTAATTGTTAATTCCGCCCTCATACGGCCGCCCGTAATCGTTCACAATGCTCTGGCCCAGATGAAAGCTGTCGCGCAACGGAGTGCCCGTAATGCCCCGTAGATTCGTGTAGACGCTCTCCAGTTCGCCATTGGGATGATTCAGTTCCGTGGCATTGTCGATGTCCGGCTGCACCTCGTGCAGCACCGCGAGATAAATCTCCCGCGCCTCGTCGTCGTTGTCGTCGGTATCGATGCGGTCCGCGCTCTGCTCCAGCATGTGCGCAATGCTCAACCTCGTCCACGGCCGGATGCCCAGAAACGAGTTGTCGAGATAGCCCAGGGAATGCAGCCGGTCGAGCGCCGGATAAATCCAGCTGTCCATCGGCACATAGGCCGATCCCTCGGAGCTGGTGGTGATGGTCGCCGCCGGCGGCTGATATCCGGGAGGAAACGGCTGCTGGGTCGTAACCTGGGCTTCGGTTGGGATCAAAAATGCGGCGAATAACAGAGCCGCCAGAAAGGAAAAGGAGGATCGCAAGCAGACCTCGGTGGGTTTCTTACCGTTCGGAGCACCATCGCCATTCGCAATTGTGCTTCTGAATTCAGACTGGAGGATGGAAACATCGCTGTCAAGCCGCTCGCCGCCAACGAGCTCATCCCTGCCCTCCGTCGTTGCGGGCAGGAAGACGCCTCGGGGCGATTCGTAAGCCTGATTGGTCAAATATGGGCGGGGTCCGCCGTTTCCGGATCGACACCCAGGTCAGCCAGCGCCTTGCGCGCCTTCTTCGCGTCAAACTGCCCCTCACGCGCCAGTTTCGATAAGGTCGCGGCCGCGACCGACTCCGCATTGACCTCGAAATGGCGCCGCAGGTGCTCGCGGTTGTCGCTGCGTCCGAACCCATCCGTCCCCAGAGAAACCAGTCGCGGTGTTAGCCAGGGAGCCAGCTGATCCGGTACTGCCTTCATGTAGTCGCTGGCCGCGATGATGGGCCCTTTCGCCTTGTTCAGCGCCGACACAATATACGGCGTCTTCTCAGCCTCGGTTGGATGGAGGCGGTTCCAGCGCTCCACGCCCAGCGCTTCGCGCCGCAGCTCGTTGTAGCTGGTCACGCTCCACACATCAGTCTGGACGCCGTACTTGTCAGCCAGGATTTCCTGGCCGCGCACCACCTCATTCAGAATCGCTCCGCTGCCGAACAACTGCGCAACCGCCTTACCGCCCGCCGCCGGCTTGAGCTTATAGATTCCGCGCACGATCCCGTCGCGAACGCCTTCCCGCATCTCCGGCATGGCGTAATCCTCGTTGTACATCGTGATGTAGTAGAAGACATCCTCGCCTTCCTCGTACATCCGCCTGAGGCCATCCTGCAGGATCACTGCCAGCTCGTAGACATAAGCCGGGTCGTAACTCACGCAAGTGGGGATCGTGCTCATCAGCACGTGGCTGTGCCCGTCCTGATGCTGCAGTCCCTCGCCCAGCATGGTCGTGCGGCCGGCGGTTCCGGCCATCAGGAATCCCTTGCCGCGTGCGTCCGCGAAGGCCCACATCATGTCACCGACGCGCTGGAATCCAAACATGGAGTAGTACATGTAGAAGGGAATCGTCGGCACGCGGTAATTCGAGTAGCCCGTACCCGCCGCCGTGAACGACGCCATCGCTCCAGCTTCCGTGATCCCTTCTTCCAGAATCTGCCCGTCCTTCTCCTCGCGATAGAAGAGCAGCATGTCCACGTCATGCGGTTTGTACTTCTGCCCTTCGCTTGCGTAAATCCCTACCTGCCGGATCGCCGATTCGAGGCCAAATGTCCTGCCCTCATCCGGCACAATCGGCACCACCAGCTTGCCAATCTCCGCGTCCTTCATCAGGTGCCGCAGGATGCTGACGAAGCCCATCGTCGTCGAAACAGCGCGGCCGCGCGATCCCCCCGTCCACTCCGCGAACGATTCCAGCTTAGGCGCCTTGAACTCGATCTTCGGCACATCGCGCTTCGGCATGTAACCGCCCAGTCCCTGGCGCCGCGCATGCATGTACACCATCTCCGGCGCGTCCTTCGCCGGACGGTACAGCTTGCCCGCCTTCGCGTCCGCTTCCGAGATTGGCAGCTCGTACCGCCGCTTGAACTCCACCAGCGCATCGTCTGCGACCTTCTTTTCCTGGTGCGATGCGTTGCGCGCCTGCGTGCTGCCCAGTCCGTATCCCTTCACTGTTTTCGCGAGAATGACCGTGGGTCCACCCTTGTGTTCCACGGCCTGCTTGTACGCGTTGTAGATTTTCGTCGCGTCATGTCCGCCGCGATGCAGGCGGAAGATCTCGTCGTCCGACATGTCTTTGACTAGCTCCAGCAGCTCCGGATACTTCCCAAAAAACTCGCTGCGGATGTACGCGCCGCCCTTCGCCTTGAACGCCTGATACTCCCCATCCACGCACTCTTCCATGCGCTTCAGCAGCAGGCCCGTATGATCGCGCTCGAACAGCGGATCCCAGTCCGATCCCCAGATCACCTTGATGACGTTCCAACCCGCGCCGTGAAATACCGCTTCCAGTTCGTCAATGATGCGCCCGTTCCCGCGCACCGGCCCATCCAGCCGCTGAAGGTTGCAGTTCACCACGAAGATCAGGTTGTCCAGCTTCTCCCGCCGGCCCAGCGACAGCGCTCCCAGCGTGTCCACTTCGTCGGTTTCGCCATCGCCCACAAACGCCCAGATCTTCCGCGGCGTCTGCTTGATCAGTCCGCGATTCTCGAGATAGCGCATGAAGCGCGCCTGATATACCGCGTTCAGAGGGCCAATGCCCATCGACACGGTCGGGAATCGCCAGAAATCCGGCATCAGCCACGGGTGCGGATAGGAAGAAAGTCCCGGTGTCGCGCGCAGCTCATGCCGGAAATTCAGCACCCGCTTCTCATCGAGCCGCTCCAGCAAAAACGCCCGCGCATAGATTCCCGGGCTGGCGTGACCCTGGAAATAAACAAAGTCCCCCGGCTGATCTCCATAGGCAGCGTGGAAGAAGTGGTTGAACCCGACCTCCAGCAGCGTCGCGAGCGAAGAATATGTCGCGATGTGTCCGCCGATTCCGGCGTCCTTCTTGTTCTGGCCGTGCACCATCGCCATCGCGTTCCAGCGGATCAGGCTCTCGATCCGCCGCTCCAGCGTGCGATCGCCGGGGTAGGGAACTTCCTCATGTTTCTGAATCGTGTTCACGTACCGCGTGGTCAGCTCACTCGACTGCGCAATGCCCGCTTCCCGAGCGCGCTGCTTCAGCGCCGCCAGCAGTTCGGCGCCCTGATCCGGACCCTCGCCGACTACGACATCGTCGAATGCCTCGATCCACTCCCGAAGCTGCTCGGAAAAATCGCTCTGCACCGGATTGCTTACTTTCGTCGCCATAATCCTCAGTTTCTCAAATCCTGCTTACGCGATCGCCCGCGTAGCCATGCCCTGGTCTTCACTCGCGCGATTGGTTTCAAACTCTGCGACAATCTCCCGACGCCATTCCTGCGCCGGCAAACCCCTCGCCATCAACCAGTGTTCCAGATGCTTGACTGGGTCCTCGCTCGTTGCCGCGCGCTTGCCGTTTGTCGCCGCCAGCGCCCACCGCACGCCGACAATGTGTGTGGGCCCGGCGCCCTCGCGCGCCCGCGCGATCGACTCATGCGCCACCCGGTAAACCGCGATCACATCCTGCGTGTCCACTGGAATAGAGGGATACTCCCACGCCACGTTGCCATCCTTGTTCGCAAGCCGCCCGCTTTTCGTTCGATCCTCGACCAGAAGCACCGGCAGCCTGGCCGCAATAGCCAGGGAGCGCACCTCGTCCAATGCCTCTCTGCGCAGCGTGCCGTCGGGAAAAATTACGGTGATCCTTCCCGTCTTTCGCATCCGATCGCCCACCGTATCACTCAATGCCTCGATGACTCGCTCTTCCAATCCACGCCGCTGCATTTGCATCGAAGCGTGCCCGTGCACGATTCCGTGGACGAGCCCCGCACCGGATGCGACCAAAACATCGTTCTCGCGCAAATCGCAGGTGACGCCGGCAAGCACCGCTTCCCGTCCCCGCAGCCACGCTGCACCGGCGCCGTTGGCCCGGTTCGCAGTCATCTGCAGCGTCAGTGCCGTCGTATAGAGTTGCCGAAATTTCTTCTCGCTGATGAGAGAATGACCCATCTTGCCGTTGGCCGCGGCAGACGGCACTCTGGTCCTTGCCTCATTGGCCATAGAATCTGTGAGTTCCTTGTGTGCCGCCGCATTCGGGGTGCGCGGCCTTCGCTGCTCTGACCGCATCTGCGCCGAGCAGAACATCTCTATAAAAATTGTAGCGCAGCCCCGCTCTGCAGCCTCACTGGCTCACTGGTTTCAACGCTCTGACGGATTTCAACAGTTTTGTGAATAACCCTGTGCATTTTTCGCACACAGCCCCACGAAAACTCAGAAACCATGCGCCCCTCAGCGTTCTGCACTCTCCACGATGCATTCGCAGACAATGAAAAAATAACGTGATCTTTGTCACACTCTCTCGCTCGCAGTTGCTCGCCCCGCAGTTCGCTTGCCGTCCGCTCCAGTTTGCGGACCGCTTTTCCTGAACGCTCAACGCTGTTCGCTGCTGTTACGTCGAGTACTCTGCGTTGATTCGCACGTATTCCTCCGTTAGATCGCTCGTCCAGAAACGGCAGCGTCCCTCACCCATTCCCAACGCAATGCGAATCGAATACTCCCGTTGCCCAAGCCAGGCATGGGCCGCTTTCTCGTCATAGGCAGGCGCCCGGCCGCCGTTCAGGCAAATCGGCAGATCGCCAAACCAGATGGCAATCTTCTCTGGGTCAATCGCGACGCCCGAATAACCGATCGCCGCCATCAGGCGTCCCCAGTTTGGATCCGCGCCCGCCCACGCTGTCTTCACCAGCATCGAATGCGCGATCGACTTCGCAACAGTCAGCGCATCGGCATCGCTCGGTGCACCTTCGATCTGCAATTCCACCAGATGCGTTACCCCTTCGCCGTCCGCAACAATCTGCTTCGCAAGCGAAGTGCACACCTCCCGCAGCGCTTCCGCGAAGGTTACATCGCCAGCGTCGATCTTCACTTCCGACGCTCCTGACGCCAGCAGCAGCACCGTGTCGTTCGTCGAAGTGTCCCCGTCGATCGAGATGCGGTTAAAGCTCAACTCCACGGCGTCGCGCAGATGCATGTCCAGCGCGGCCGCTTCGATCTGCGCGTCGGTGAACACATACACGAGCATCGTCGCGTGCAAAGGCGTCGGCACGAGCCGCGGATGAATCATTCCGGCGCCCTTGCAAACACCGGCAATACGGACCTGCTTGCCTCCAGCTTCAAACGCAGCGTGCGCGACTTTCGCGCGCGTGTCCGTCGTCAGGATCGCCTGCGCAAACTGCGAGAACGCCTCCGTGTCTGCCGCCAGCGCATCGCGCACGGCCGGCAACGCCGCCACCAGCTTCTCCGCCGGCAGCGGCACGCCGATAATCCCGGTCGAGGAAGGGAAAACCTCGTGCCCCTCGCAGCCAAACGTCTGGGCCGCTGCACGGCACACCTGTTCGCAAGCCGCCATCCCAATTGCGCCCGTCGCACAGTTTGCATTGCCCGCGTTCACCGCCACCACCCGCACGCGCCCGCCGCTCCGCGCCAGATGTCTGCGTCCGACCGTTATCGGCGCCGCCTGCACGCGATTGGACGTGAACATCGCCGCCGCGCTTGCGCCCTGGTTTTCGCTGTCAGTTGCGACAGCCATAGCAAAATCCGGCTTACCGCTCGGCTTGATGCCCGCCTTCACCGCCGCAAATTGAAATCCGCGCGGCAGCGCTGCAGAAGAAATCAAAGTTGTCTCGCTCATCGACAAACCGCTTTCTACTGTATCAATCCTGTTGTCGAACCCGGCGCTCTGCAATAATTTCTCTTTGGATCCATCACCCGATCCCGGCTTCCTCTTCATGCGCGACGTCTCCGTTGCGCGAGGCGATAACGTCGTCCTCCACCGTCTTTCGCTCCGCATCGAGAACGGCGAACACGCGGCCATTCTCGGTCCCAACGGCTGCGGAAAATCCACCCTGATCAAAACCATCACCTGCCAGTGCTACCCCATCGTCACGCCCACCACCGAACTCCGCCTCCTCGGCCGCGAGCGCTGGGACGTCTCGCAACTCCGCACCCATCTCGGCGTCGTCTCCGCTGAGCTCCCGGGCGAGCGCACGCCGGTCACGCGCGGACTCGACGCGGTTGTCGCCGGCTTCTTCTCCGCCTCCACCCTTTGGCCGAATCTCCACGTCACGCCGGAAATGCGCGAGCGCGCTCACGCAGCTCTCCACCTCATGCAGGCCGCGCACCTCGAAGCGAAGCTGGTCGGAGAAATGTCGGCCGGCGAGCAGCGCCGCATCATGATCGCCCGCGCCCTCGTCCACCAGCCGCAAATGCTCCTCCTCGACGAGCCCTCGAACGCTCTCGACCTCGCCGCGCAGCGGGAACTCCGCGAAGCCCTCCGCCGGGTCGCCCAGCAGGGCACAGGCATCCTCATGGTCACCCACCACATCGCCGACATCTTTCCCGAAATCGACCGCGTGATCATGATGCACGAAGGCCGCATCTTCGCCGACGGCCCGAAAAGGGAACTGATCACCCCCGAGAAGCTGCGCGCCCTCTTCGGCGTAGAAGTTCGCCTCATCGAGCACGACGGCTGTTGGCACTCGTGGTAAATGATTTGCTGCGGCCCATTCAGGCGGGATGGTGGGTGGCCCATTCAAGCCCGGTTCTGGCTTGAGTGGGGCCGCATTCAAATCAACTTGCCCTCCCGAGCCTCTCCGGGTTAACGTATCCGTACACGGGAAAGGAGGATGATCCAGCGAATGAAAAATTCTGATGGTAGTAGTAGCAGTCGCAGAGCCCTACGTGAGGTGACTGAGGCTTAGAGCCGCTCCTGGCTCCAGTGAACTAAGTCCTGGCGAACCCAAACGCCGAGGCACTCCGGATAGCGGGGGGCGCCTCAGGTCAATCTCAACAGCTCACCGGTGATCATGGCCCGCATGCCCAATCTGGCAGCGGGCCTTTCACATTCTGGGGCGACTCCATCGTGACCATGGTAAAATGACCATGGTCATATAGGAAGATCCAGTGAAAACCATGGGCGCCGGCGCCTTTAAGGCAAAATGCCTTTCCATAATGGACGACGTGCATAACGGGCACGGGGAAATCCTCGTGACGAAGCGCGGTAAACCCTTCGTGAAAGTCGTCCCCGTCAAAACCAAAAAGCCGGAAAGCATCTTCGGAGCACTGCGGGGTCTTGCTACGATCCACGGCGATATCGTCTCACCAATTATCGAACCGTGGGAATGGGACGAGGACATCTTTCCTCGCGGCACTCCAGAACGGGAAGAATTCGAGCGCAATAAGAAGAAGTCTTCGGCGAAAGCGGGGACGAGGGCCGCAGTGAAAGCAAAGAAGTGATTCTCCTCGATAGCCACGTTCTGTTGTGGCTGCTCCTGCAGCCTGAAGTACTGAGCACCAGAGCCGCTGCAACAATCAGGACTGCTATCGACGCGGGACAACCACTGGCGGCGTCGGTGGTGAGCATTTACGAATTGGGGCGCGCGATTCACCGTGGCCGAGTCACCACCATCATTGGTCCCGAAGAGTTTCTCCGGCGCGCTGAATCCTTCGCAGCCATCCTGCCAGTCAGCTCCACCATCGCCATTGCGGCTGCTCAACTCCCCTCAACCTTCCCCTCCGACCCCTTCGACCGCATCATTACCGCTACTGCGATCGTTGAACAACTGCCTTTGATCACAGCGGACAGCGCTATCCGACGATCGCGCGTCGTTCCAACCCTCTGGTGACCGGCCCTACTGCGCCCGCCTCAAACTCAGCCTTACAATGGTCCCCATGGACCCCCTCGTCATCGCAGGCAAAGCTTTTCAGTCGCGCCTCATCGTCGGCACCGGCAAATACCGCAACGGCCCGGAAACGCAGGCCGCTCTCGAAGCCTCCGGCGCCGAGATGGTCACGGTCGCCGTCCGCCGCGTCAATCTCGATCGCTCCATGGAATCCCTGCTCGACTTCATCGATCCGCGCCGCTACTTCCTGCTGCCCAACACCGCCGGCTGTTATACCGCCGACGAGGCCATTCGCGCCGCGCGTCTTGCTCGCGAAGTCGGCCTCTCCGATTGGGTGAAGATTGAAGTCATCGGCGACCAGGCCACGCTTTATCCCGACGTCCAGGCGACCCTCGAAGCCACACGCACCCTGGTCAAAGAAGGCTTCACGGTCCTCCCTTATACCTCGGACGACGTCGTCTTCGCGCATCGCCTCGTCGATGCGGGAGCGGCAGCCGTCATGCCTTTAGCTGCACCCATCGGCTCCGGCCTCGGCATTCAGAACCGCGCCACCCTGCGGATCCTTCGCGAGAAAATCACCGCGGTTCCCCTCATCGTCGACGCCGGTGTCGGCACCGCCTCGGACGCGGCCCTCGCCATGGAAATGGGTGCAGACGGCGTCCTCATGAACACCGCCATCGCCGCCGCCGCCAACCCCATTCTCATGGCCGAAGCGATGCAGCACGCCGTGCTTGCCGGCCGCCAGGCGTACCTCGCCGGACGCATGCCGCGCAAGCTCTACGCTACCGCCAGCTCCCCCCTCGAAGGCGTCTCGCGCTAAGCGAACCCGCCGCTACTTACTCACCAAGTCGTCGACGTGATACAGAACCGTCGATTCGATGGTCCGCAGCTTTTCGAAGTGCTCAAACGTCGTTCCCAATTCCATATCCGGATGCACCTTTTTGAACCGCGGTTCAAAACCGGGGTCCGTGAACATCGATTCCCACGTCGGATAGCAATCCACCGTGCTGGCCAGGTGCTTGTCCTTGCTCCCCATCGGGAAAATCTGCACGTTGAGCGCCCACGCCGTGCGTGTGCCTTCCTTTACCTGGGCTTCGGCAATCGGCTGCCATACCTTCTTCTCGTAGGCAATCCATTCGTCGATATCCGCAACCTTCATCGCGTTGAAGACCAGATAGTCTCCTTTGTGCGCTGCCCCCACCAGGACCTGGAACTGCGTGATGTCGTTGTAAACCGTTGTGGCAAGCGCGTTGCGGCGGTCGTTATACTCATCCCCGCTCATCTGCAGTCCGGCCTGGTGCAGTGCCGTTGTCAGCGCCTCTCCGCCCAGCGGCGGCTTCGGCAGACCCGGATAGAACGACACCAGTACATAATCGCACTCCGCCTCGGAGCCTTGCGGCATCACCGTACGCAGCTCCAGCCACGCCGTAATCGCCCCCGAGTCCACGCGCGCCTGCGCCACTTTGTGCACATCTTCGGTCAGAAACTTGCTGTATTCCGCCGCCTTCCCGGGGAGGACCTTAACGCAGTTAATGGTGTGATAGCCAGTGTTCGTTGCTGTAGACATTTGGGCAACCAGGGTTGCCGAGAACAGCGTCGCCAGTGCGGCGCACGCTACTGTGCGAGGAATTGCCATCTTGCGGTCCTCCTGTTTCGGTTGTCGGAGATGGATTGGCCGGAGAGTGGGGAACGCCGGTCGGCCCGCTGCTGGGGAGTGACCGCCACAATACAGGAATCCCCCTGCGAGAGGGAAGCACAATCCCCGGTGCCTTCCCCTGGATCCGCTGCGGCGGCTCGCGCCCCCGTTCTCTTTCCTGCTTTCTTTCCTTGACAGCTTAGGGGAGTCGCGCTACTCTCCTAATTGCATTAGGGGGACACCTGATCGCCTGGCCGCTCTTTTCGCCACTCCGAACCATCTCCCGTCTCGAACGGAGGAAGTGTGAAACTCTTCGCCTGGATACACTCTCTTGCCGCGAAGTTCGTCCATCGTTCCGAGATCGCGGAGCAAACTGAGGAAGAACTGCGCTTTCACATCGGGAGCCGCGCCGACGATCTCGAGCGTTCCGGCCTCACGCGCGCCGAGGCCGAGCGCCGCGCCCGCATCGAGTTCGGCAGTTATCAGAAGTACAGGGAAGAATCCCACCAGGCTCTCGGCGGCAATTTCATCGAGACTTTGCTCCAGGATGTTCGCTTCGCTTTCCGTCTGTTGCGCAAGTCCCCGGGCTTTGCCACGACCGCCATCCTCACGTTGGCTCTGGCCATCGGCGCCAACGCCGTTGTCTTCTGCGTGCTGAATGCCCTGGTGCTGCGCCCGCTCGATCTGCCCCAGGCCGACAGCCTCTACGGCATCGAGCACGGCGACGAATTCGGCTTCCAGTCGTGGCCCAACTATCTCGATCTGCGCGATCGCAACCACAGCTTCGATGGCCTCGCCGTCTTTAGCTTTACCCAGGAGATTCTCGACACCGGCAACAATCCATCCCACTCGTGGGGCTATCAAACCAGCAGCAATTACTTCGACGTATTGCGGATCCAGCCTTACCTCGGTCGCCTCTTCCACCCCTCCGACGAACATGGCCTCAACAGCGCGCCCTTCGTCGTGCTCACCTATGCCTTTTGGCACAGCCATTTTCAGGACGATCGCGGCGTCATCGGGCGCGTCGTTCAGCTCAACAAGCATCCGTTTACTGTTGTCGGCGTTGCTCCGCCCGGGTTCCACGGCACCCTGCAGTTCTTCACTCCCGATTTCTTCATGCCCATCGTTAACCAGGGGCAGGTAAGCGGGTGGAATGGTCTCGAGGACCGCGGCAACCGCTGGATCTTCGAGGTACTCGGACATCTCAAGCCCGGAGTCACCCCCGCTCAGGCCACCGCCGACCTGAACTCCATCGGCGCTTACCTCGAGAAGACTTATCCCAAAAACGTCAGCCACAAAAGCTTTATCCTCGCCCGGCCGAGTCTCTACGGCAGTTTCCTGGGTGGCCCCGTCCGTGGGTTCGTTGCAGGATTAATGCTGCTCGCCAGCCTCATTCTGCTCGCAGCCTGCGCCAACCTGGGCAGCCTCTTTGCCGCCCGCGCCGCCGATCGCTCCCGCGAAGTTGCCCTCCGCCTTGCCCTCGGTTCCAGCCGCAATCGCATCCTGCGCCAGCTAATGACCGAAGCTCTCCTCATTTCCCTCGCCGGCGGAGCTCTCGGACTTATCGGTAGCGTCGCCCTGCTCAAAAGGCTCAGCATGTGGCAGCCTTTTCCGCAGTTTCCCATCCATGTAATCGTCACGCCGGATGCAAAGGTCTACGCAATCGCTTTCCTCCTGGCCACGGTCAGCGGCTTCCTCTTCGGCATCGTTCCCGTGCGCCAGGTGTTGCGTGCCAAT
>Ga0302320_10015994_pt1 | contig 15362 bp, 9 predicted proteins | sample Bog_T0_3_FD_202130 | JGI IMG/M metagenome (GOLD analysis project Ga0302320, IMG submission 202130) | Peat permafrost microbial communities from Stordalen Mire near Abisko, Sweden - Bog_T0_3 | ecosystem: Environmental > Terrestrial > Soil > Wetlands > Peat | place: Sweden: Abisko, Stordalen Mire... | reverse complement strand
CTGTCGTAACTCCGGCTCCGCGGTTTCAGCCATGCAGGATACATGGCATTGGGAAAGAAGACACGCACATCGTTGGTACGGGCCAGAACACGAAGAGTCTGATAGGCAGACCTACCCTGCCAAGGCTCCGCCGAACTCGGGAAGTACCGGGTGACCACAGCAATCTTGAGCATCGCTATTGCCCCATTTCAGAGTCCACTTTGACAGCCGCTCTTAAATCCGAAGCCTGCTCTTTCAACACGATAGATTGCAAGAGTGCTGCGTAGCGCTGCGCGATGACTTTTCTCTCATATTGCGCAATCTTAACGGTATCCGGCTGAAACTCGAGGAACGGCGCAACGCCACGCTCCGCAGCTTCGACGAAAAGCCGGCGGATGCTTTCAACCTCCTGACTGTCCGCCCACCATCCAGCCCGAAGTTCTTCCAGCAGCCTCCGGACGTCCCCTTCGGGATGAACACACGCGAGAATGGGTTTACCCGAGCCAATATAGTCGTAGAACTTGGCGGAGACATTCAGACGGTCATGGGTCACCAGAAGCACATAATCAGACTCGTTCATCATTTGCAGTGCTTCGTGTTGTGGCATATACCCCTTCAATTCGACCATTTCGCCCAACTGGAGGAGAGCCTCGCGGTAGCGGGGCTCCTCGATGTGTCCAATGAACCGAAGTTTGAATCGTGACTTCACCTCGGCTGGCAGCGATTGCACCGCTTCAACCAGCGCTGTCGGCTCGGTAGAACCGTAAACCGTCCCGACGTAGGTTACGATGATCTTGCCTTCGGGTTGGCGACGTGGCGACAGAGGCAAGGTGCGCAATCGCGTTGCGTCGAATCCGTTCGGGATATGATGGAACTTGCTTGCCGGCTCCAGCGGATATCGGCTGCGAATCTCGCGCCGCGCGGCCTCAGTCACTGCGACAACTGCGGTTGCACTTTTCACAGCGCTGGCTTCGGCCGCAATCGCAAATTTATGCGCACGCTCGCTCCGGCTGAACTGAAAGCTGGCAACGCCAAAAGAAGTCGCGAGCCATTCGTCCCGGAAGTCCAATACGATAGGAAGATGCGGAAATGTCATCCGTAATCTTTCAGCCAGCAGGTAGCTTGAGTAGGGCGCTCCGGTAATGAGTACTAGATCAATGCTGCGCTGCGCTACAAGCCGACGCGCGGTGTGCGTAAGCACTGGGAGCCAGGTTATTTGGGGGTCAGGCAGAAGTAGATCCTGGAGAGCACGCTTGAGAAAGCCCGGCTTGCCCGCCGAGGCCAATACCGTCGCGGGAGCGGATTGACGCCTTGTCCCGAAGAGGAGACTCTTGAGTTGCTTTTTCACTCCGAAGGGAAGATCGAGAGTGACCGTTCGATGAATGGTCACTTCCGACGGTATATCCCGGAGCAGCGAGTAGTCCAGGCCAACGGAGGATGGATTGCGCGTCGTGAGCACATCCAGTTGAATGCCCTCCGCCGGAAAATAGCGAGCCAGGCTCGCAGCCCGCAGAACCCCGACGCCGCCTGCAGGAGGAAATGCATAGACAACCAGCAGAACTTTCATGAGGCTCATGATACGGATTCCCTTGGATTGCTTTGACTTGGTCGAAGAAGCTATATCGCTATCGCTCCGATTCTATCGTATTCGAAGGGCTGACCGTTGGAGCTTGGAGCACGATGGCCAGGAGGAGTCATCGACCAAGAGTCGGACAGTCAGGGCTCCGATGGAGCATCGGCAAATGTGTGCGGGAGAGCGCGATAGAATAGCGCCATGCGGAAGAGCACTTGCGGCGACATGCGGACATCTGTCCTGGGCTTCGGATGCGGATCGGTGCTCGGACGCGTTGGCCGCGGCGCCTCGTTGCGCGCAATGAACACCGCGTGGAACGAGGGCATTACGCTATTCGATACCGCCAGAAGCTACGGCTTCGGCGAGGCCGAAGCGGTGCTTGGCGAGTTTCTTCGCGACAAGCGGCAGCAGGCTATCGTGGCTACGAAGTTTGGCATCGACCCGCAAACTCCCGGCACGTTCAAGCGCATGGTTCTGCCCGCAGCCCGCGCGGCCCTGAGTATGAAGGTTCTGGGAATTCGCAAGCTGGTGCGGCATGGGGGCCTCCATGAGACCGTGTTCGGGCAATTCAGCGTGAAGGTGTTGCGTGCTTCGATTGAAACGAGCCTGAGGCAACTCCGCACCGACTACGTCGACATCTTGTATCTCCATGAAGCTCCTGTTGATGCGATGCACCAGCAGGAATTGTTGGCCGAGCTGGATGCGCTCAAGCGGGCAGGCAAGGTGCTGCGCGTTGGCCTCTATGCCAATTCGGCCGTGATTGCCGAAGGAATGGCCAACGGACCAGCGACGCTAGGTGCCATGCAGTTTGGCGCCAATCCATTTGATCCAGTTGCGGCTGGATTTGCTGAGCGAAACCGCCGCGGCGCTCTGCTGATTGGGAACCATCCCTTTGGAAGCAAAGAGCGTGTGGCGCGCATAGCTGTGACTCTCGCAGCAGTTTCAAGGGACGAGTCGGTTCCAGAAGAGCTGCGCCATAAGCTCCGCAGAGCCGATTGGCAGGTACTGCTTGAGGCGATCTTCGGAGTGGTTTTGAACACCATTGGCGCTCACGCACTCGTGTTCTCTATGATCCAAACAGAGCATCTGCACGCCAATGCGCGCGCGGTCGAGAGCTGCCGCTTCACGGGTCCGGAACTCGCGCTGCTGCATGAACGCCTGCTGAAAGCGCCGGCGCCTGGCGAGCCCTAAAGGCTGTTTGTCTTGGATTGCTCGGCAATATACTCGCAGGCTCTCACAGTGAGGGCCATAATGGTAAGCGCCGGGCCAACCGTTCCACTGGATGTGAAACAGCTTCCGTCTGTAACAAAAAGGTTCTTCACGTCCCAGGCCTGGTTATAAGAGTTAAGAACCGACTTGGCAGGGTCGTCTCCCATGCGGGCACCGCCGCACTCATGAATTGCGGCGCCCACCGCAAGGCTTTTTTTGAACGATTTCCGAAACATGAATCTGCTGAACCAGTCGGCATCGGGAAAAACACTCTTCTCATTCTCCAGCCCGAAAGTTGAACCGGAGAAGATGACCTTATAGCCGCAAGCGTCCACCATTTCCTGAATCGAACGGACCTGCTCACGCAGCAGTTCGTGTTCGTTCCGCTCAAAGGCGCAGCGGATGTGCGGAGCAGGAATACCCCATGCATCCTTGCGCCTGGAGTTGAGCGTGATCCGGTTTTCAAAGTACGGAAGAGTCTCGCCAAAGCCCATCAGCCCAAAGATTGCGGGGCTGTCATTCGGTACAAATCCTCGCCCGATCGCCCCCTGAAATGCAAAGCCTCTTTTGAATTTCGGATTGGTCACGTGATCCAGGTTCTGGAATCGCGGAATGCAAACCCCACCGGAAGCAGCGTAGAATGGGTCGGCCGGAGCTGAATCATCAAGTTCGCAGCCCTTGGTGCCCGGAATCGTTCCATATATCTGGCTGGGACATTGATCCATGAAATAGCGGCCCAGAAGCCCAGTGGAGTTCGCCAAGCCATTGGGGTGCTTCGGGCATGCTGAGTTCAGCAGCAGGCGCACCGATTCGATTGTCGAGGCGCACAAAACCACGACATTGGCGGACACGGTCTCGGCCTTCTTCGTCAGCCGATCGATGAACTCCGCGCCCGTTGCCTTTCCGGTGGCACCATCCACTGTGATCCGGCTGGCAATGGCATCCGTGCGAATGGTGAGCCGGCCGGTCTCCTTCGCTGCGAGAATCGGCAGTGGAACCCGCTTCAGATTGGGGGCGGCATATCGCCAGGAGATCACGGAACGCTCAGGCCAATTTGACTCCACCTTGGCCTTGAATGCCTGTTCGGCGACCGTCAGCTTGGGTTGCTTGAAGTACTTTCCATCGGGAAGATTAGGCACGTGGTCCTGAGAACCATACACACCCAGGAACTCTTCGACTTGATCGTAGTACGGCTCCAGATCAGAATAGGAAATCGGCCAATCCTCGCCGAAACCGTCCCGGCTGGCTGCCTTGAAATCGTAGTCTGTCATCCGCAGCAGCACACGTCCGTACAGGTGGAGCCTGCCGCCAAGCTGCCTGCCTCGAATCCAAAGGTAGAATTCCTCCGGAGGCGTCGTATAGGGGCTCTTCCAATCATTTACGAACAGATGCTTGTACTGGTCACTGAAAAAACCGATTCTGGCTTGAATGTACTGCCCCTTCATGACGGCCAGAGCACGCGCCTTGAGGTTGATGCCCTTCTGTTGTTTTTGATCAGGGGCTTTGAAGTCGTCCTCTGTAATATTCGGTCCTGCTTCCAACAGCAGCACCTCCAAACCCCGTTCTGTAAGCTCCTTGGCTGCAAAACTCCCGGCCGCACCGGAACCGATTACGAGCGCATCGTACTGTTTGCTGTGCATCCAGATCCTCAGAAGCTATGTTGTGCGATCAATTAACTTTACTCCGCGCCAATAGACTCAAGCAAGGCTATGGGCGCGCGTTGTCGCCCAATAGCTCACTGCAAGTCTGAAAGCTTTGCAGCATTCGCTCACTCGCCGGCGGTCGCAACCTGCACACCCACTGCGGGGCCTGGCTGGCGGTCACGAATCAGCGTGTCGGCAGCCTGAAACATCTGCCATGCCGAAGCCCAATGCAATTCAACACCTCGACGGTCCGCCTCTTCGGCAACCCAGACGAACAGGTTGCCTAGCCCGCCGTTGAGAAGCGGCCCAAGATTTCTATCCGCCGCTCCGTGTGTATACAGTTTCAAAAACAAGTCTTCGCCGATGGTGGGAGCGAGATCGAACCACCGGCTTACCCTGGCGGGCGTCGGCATATCGTAGCCGGCAATCTCTCCAGTTTCCACGCGAGGCATCAGGCGACCCCCAAACCGCAAGCCAACCGGCCCGGTAATCATCAGCAGGTCTCCCTGTCTGCCTCCGCCGCGAGTCGCCTCGATCCCTCGGTCGAAGGACCTCGGCCGATTGTTGGGATTGTTCGTGCACCAATAAATCTGGTTCACTACCCGCCCCTGGGTTGGAGAGGGAAGCGATGGCATGGTGAAGTCGGCATAGCAGCCGAGGTCCCGCAGCAGAGCAATCTCCCCATTCAGTCCACACCCCTTCCCCTCCGGATGCGAGTTATCGAGCGCCCAGTTCCCGTGGATAAAACCGAAAGTCGTCCGTCCGTCTACTTGGCGAAGCAACCCGTGGTCGTCCGTCAAGCGCCTGCAGAACTCATTCACTTTGCAGATGAATGAGTCGCGTTGCTCCTTGTCGTGGTGCAGATGAACTTCCACGTCAGCAACACCCAGCCGCACTATTTCCGCGATGCCCTCAAGCAGATCGTGCCTGTACTCTTCCTGCGGGTAGAAAAAACTGTATTGTGGGCGCTGACCTCCGGCATCCAACGGTGCGTGGTCGGCAATGCGCGGCCACTTATCCCGCCACTGGGCAATACGATCCAGCGCGGTTGCAACTGAGGCACCAATACCCAGAGGTTCGTAGTGATCGGTGATAGCCACCCAAACGCGCTTCGGCTTCGTCCGCCGCACGTTGCTCCTCCACCGGTCCTTCAAGTACGGCAAGAGCCAGAGATCCGCGTGACGTGTGAGGTTCATGTAAGTAAATTACCTGTGGTACCCATGACGCCCGTGCTAAAGACAGGAACTCTGCGCGTTTAGAATAGCAGGTTGGTCAGCCCCTTCCGTTGTGAATTCCCAAAAACGGTGCCAGCTTTCCGAGACTCTTATTTAAAGGCAAAAGGAACACCGCAATCACACATTTCTGTCCCCCAAGACAACTCGAGCTTGCACAATTGCTGGCTGTCTGTCACTAATCGGGAGGTCCGACTGTCAATTGCGGGCGTCTTCCCGCCGGTCAAAAATGTGGAGCAGTTGAGCCGGTATATAATTCAGGCAAAACTCGCTTAACTGCCGAACCCATTTGACAAGCAAACACGTGCGAAACATCTTCACGGCCGATCCACGGAGTCTCTGATGCCAGGAATTACGGGCTATATCGATCTTGCGGCCGGCGCGCCCCAAATCGCTGACGTTCTAGCTTTCATGACCAGATCATTGTTGCACGAGCCGTATTACTCCGTGCAGCGGATTCCTTGCCCGGAAGGAAGCGTTGCAGCGATTGTTAACCCTGGGATTGACGGCCTGCTCTGCGGCGTGGCTCAGGACGCCGAAACGGGAGTTAGTCTTGGATTCTGCGGAGAGTTTTATAACCCCCAATGTCAGTCGGCCACAACTGGCGATGAGGTTGCCCGCATCCTTCTTCGCAGCTACCTTGAACTCAAGGACAAGTTTCCGCGCTCGCTGGATGGCTCCTATGTCATCTTCATCGCCGATGGGCGTCGGCGGAAGTTCCTGCTCTTCAACGATTACTACGCGTCGCGGCCGGTGTTCTACGGAATGCAGGGCGGCAGGTTCTACTTCTCCCCGGAGGCAAAAGGGGTAGCGCGAATGCCGGGATTCGACGCAAGCGTTGATGAAGATGCCCTCGTGGCCTTTCTCATCAACGGCAATCCACTTGCCGAGCAGACTTTCTACAAAAACGTCAAGCCGCTGCCCCCTGGCCAGGTGCTCACTGTGGCGGACGGCCGGGTGACTCGCTCTGAGTCGAGTCGCTACGCGCCTTGTGCCGACACCGTGGACCGCGGCGACGACTATTACGTCGAGGGCCTTTCGGCGCTTCTTCTGAAGGCCGTAGGCAAGCAGTTGCGCAATTCGGATAGGGCCTTTGTGCCGCTTAGCGGCGGCATCGATTCCCGTCTCATCGCGGGCTGCGTGCACCGGCTCACGGGAGGTCGGCTGCATACCGTCTCCTGGGGAATCGACGAGAGTCTCGCTGGGTCAGACACAGTCATCGCCAGTCAGGTCGCAGAGTTCCTGGGCGCGGATCATCGCTTTGCGCGCCGCGAGTCCGAGCATCTGCAACACGACATGCGAGAGATGCTCTACAGAATCGATGGACTCAATGACGACCCCGCGTTTCACAGCAATGAGCTTTGTATCATGCGGCGCATTCGCGACGAATTCGGCGGCCTCTATGTACTGCGCGGCGAGGAGTGTTTCGGCCACACCCCTGAGCCCACATGCGATCTGGAAGCTCTGGGCCACTGGGGCATTGCCAGGCTGGAAGACCACCCCAAGGCGGAGCGGCTCCTGAACCCCTCCAAGCTACAGGCGTTCCGCGATAGTTCGGGCCAAATCATTCAAGGGATGCTCGATACCTGCCCCTCGATGAATTTCACAGACCGGCGCGACTATTTCTATTTCGCCTCTCGACTCTTTCACTACCATTCCCGGAGCGCCTACTGCAAGAGGTCCGTCGTGGATGTCAGGAACCCATGGCTCGATCAAGAACTGCTTGAATTCTTGCAGACCCTGCCGGTCCGCTACCGGTTCAACCGGTATCTCTACGTCAAGACGGGCGCGGCCATGTTCCCCGAACTGATGGCGATTCCGGTCGCCACGCGGAACAGTCTTGAAAACTGGCCGCAGAGATTCCAGACGGATCAGGCGCTGCAGCAACTTGTGAAGAAGCATCTCTTCGAGACTAGCAACGGTTTTCACGAAATCGTTAATCCGGATGCGGTCAAGGCCCTTTACGATCAGACAACCCGGCCCGGCGGAGTGCGCCCATCCTTCAAACAGCGCGCATTGAACGCAGGCAAGAACTTGCTACGCAACCAGGCTCCGCAACTCTATCGGCGCTTAAAGCCGGCGCTGATGGGGAAAATAGCGCCCACTGAGATACGCAACGAGATACTGCTGCTGCGCATGGTGTCGCTCAAGGTTTGGTTCGACCAGTTCGTCGATGGCCAAGCGCAGCCGGAAGACTTCCGCAAACGCTGATTGTCTGGACTTCCTCGCGCGTCATAGGCATGTTTGCTGCCTCGGCATGCGAACCAAACATATACCCCTCGGATGCGGAAAGGCGATGCTGCTGGCATGCAGATTGGCCTTGACCACGAAATAAGCCTAATTCCCGTGGCGCTTGGAGTAGGAAGCGTTGTGGGTAAAGGACATTAGCGGGTCGCGACCGATCTGGACTGCGAGTCGGCGAGCACCTCATCGATCACGCGCGCAAGGTGGGCGGCCTGAGGGTGCATGAAGAAATTGCCATGATCTCCAGACACTTCTCGGACCAACACTGGGCCGGAAGCCCGGCCTGGAGTTCGAAAATGGGCAAAACGCCTCTGTTTCTCCTTCGAAAAGGAACGTCTCCCGCAATTTCGCGTGCGCCTGTAAGTCCTTTATTTTGATATGTAGAGTTGCGTTTTGTCGGCATAACCCATTTAGGATGATGGCGTTGCGGCAATAGTGCGGGGGGGCAGGGTGCGGCGCTCTCATTTGGGCCGGCGGGTGGCTGATGGATGGGATTGGCGGGTCTCGATCTGTGTTTTGGCGGCCATGATTGAATTGTGCGCGTTTCCGCGAATTAAACTGCAAAACGCGGGAGAATATTTTTTGGGGGTGGAAATAGGTATCATGTCCCCAATTACCCCCAATTACCCCCCCCGGTCCCCAAAAGCGAGGAGCCGGGACGACCATCATTCCAGGTTGAATGTATCACTGGGACTGGGTCCACCCGTCGGGGAACATCCCGTCTGTCCCCAGGTTTCCACCCGCCCCCGCGCTGCTGCTTCCAACTCACGTCGAAGCAGAGGCATCGACCCAGGGTTCTCACTGTTGTCTCCTTTGCGGATGATAATCAGGGCGTGGAAGAACGCAATTTCGATGATGTTCTTGTCAAAATAATTGGGATCATAATCCTTGACCGGGTACTCAATATAGTTCAACCCATCTGTAAGCTTTTTGAAGAACTCCGTTGATGCATTCGGATTGCCAAGCCCGCCACCCCAAGTTGGCCAGTAAGCCGTCTCTGTATCTTCGATCGCATAGATCCCATTGGGTCGCAGCAGCGGAAACAGAATCTTGAAGGTCGCAATTACGTGCTCATTCAGATGGCTGCCGTCGTCTACTATGATGTCGAAGCCACCGTAGGCGGTCGAAAGATCAGTCAGCGCTTTCGCGTCCGTCTGGTCAAACTGCCATATATCGATGCGGTTTTGTCGGAAGTGCCTCTTGTCTTCTAAGTCAACCCCGACGATCCGAGCTTTCGGAAAGTAGGCCTTCCACATACGCAACGACTGCCCACCGTCGCGTTTGTCGGTATATCCGCCCACCCCTATCTCCAGCAAGTTCAGCCGCTTGTTCCTAATCGGGCGGAGGTAGCGTTCGTAGTGTTGCGTGTACCAATGTTTCCCCCACTTGTCGGTGTGGAAGAAGCGCGCCAGGCGGTTCAAGTCGCCCGTCGCAGTGATCCAAGCCCGATATGGAACCTTTGCGCTTGAAATCAAAGGCCGGTGCACAGAGGGAGGTAGCTTCCTTAAGCGTGCGAGAATGTCCATCCGGAAGAATCCTTCGGTTGCGTGGTTGGTGGATATTGGAGCGTGTTCGAGTCGAGGATACGCTGTCATCCACAGAGTTGCAACGAATTGCGATTCCCATAGGCACTCTGATCGCCCAGCGCCCTGGAACAATCCGACGACTGGTATCACCAAGCCCACTGCCGGGGTGATGTCGCAGCCAACGTCGTGCTGGGGCACTGGTCGCTCTCGGCAGGGCTGCACGGCCCGGGTGGAAGGACAAGTCAGCTTATCGCCAAACCCGATCCATGCATTTGGCCAATAATGCGCTGAAAGGCTGCACTCCCGGATCGTCAAAGAACCTTCCATGGTGGGCGGGGACAATCTTAACTTCTACGCCGCCCTTTGTGACGCTTCTCCACTCCGCTTCACAAATGGAGTTCCGCAGCGAGGAGTTTTCGCGCGCCAGAAACAAGCTGACGGGCCCAGAGTAGGGCTTAGCACGATATAGCCTGGCCGCCTGCATGTTGGCAAAGAAGATGTTTTGCAGCCGGCGTGGAATCGCCGTTTCCGAATTGATGGTGTTCTTCTCCGGGGTCTGACCGGCTGCGGGCGCCTTAGCGAATCGTTCCTTGAAATGCAAGCGCATGTTCAGGACAACCGTGCCCAGTAGCGCAAGGTTGTCGCGCAGCGGTCGGCGCGCCCGGCGCACGGCATTCGAAGCTAGACCGAGCAGCGTAATATGCGGATATCGCGCGAAACTTTTCAGGCTCAAGAGCGGCGGATCAAACAGCGCAAGGAATGCCACTTGCTGGTTCTCGCTGCGCAGGGTTCTTGCCATCTCCAGCGCCACCAGCGAGCCAAAGCAATTCCCGCCGAGCGAATATGGCCCCTGTGGATATTCCTCTTGAATAGCCGCAAGATACTTTGCCGCCAGCCCCTCCACGGTGACGTCGTCGACCTCATGGTCTTCGAGGTCGGCCGCCTGCAGCCCGTAGAAGGGTTGCTCCAAGCCCAACAGGAGCGCCGCGTTGCGGAATCCCAGCACTTTGCCCCGCGCGCCGTGCACACAGAAGAATGGCGGCCGCGAGCCTAGCGGCTGAATCGGCACCAGGGGCGAAACGACCGGCGCGCTATCGCGCCTTTCAACAACCGCCGCCAATCTCTCGATGGTAGGGGCGGTCAGCAGCGTCGTGATCGGGAGAGCTTGCTCGAACTGCTCCCCAATCTCTGTAAAGAGCCGCACGGCCAGCAGGGAGCTTCCGCCCAGTTGGAAGAAGTTGTCGTGGACGCCGACAGGCTCCACGCCCAGCAACTTCGACCAGATTGCAGCGAGACCGGTCTCGAGCTCCGAGGATGGGGCCAGATAGGCTCCAGCAGCTTCCGGCCGGTCGCGCAGTCGATGCGCCTCCACGGCCCGCAGCACGCTCGATGCGTCGCTGAGCTCTTCGGCAATCCGACGAAGCAAAGCGGCGTCCGAGGGCGCTGCAGCGGAGACCGGAGCGACCTCGGACGCGGAGGCAGCCTTTGCTTCAGCCGCCGATTCACTGCCGGGCACAAATTCCATGGCGCGGGCAAAACCCGCGGGAAGACGGAAGAGCAAACCGCCGTCAGCTTCTTGCTTGAAGTCGTCGCCCAGGCGCAGGAAGTCGCGCGCCGGACGGTTCTTCGTGGTCGGGAGGAAGGCGATATCCACGCGGCTCGCTCCACGTTCGGCGGCAATCTCGCCCAGCCGGGCGATAAGGCGATGTTCCACGCCGCGTCCGAGTACGCGGCAACTCATCATGAGTGAGTCCACGTACAGCGCCTCTCCGCGGCTGGTAAACAGGGCCGTCCCCACCAGGCCATAATCTCCGAAACGATCCTTCACCTGGATGACCAAGCATCCATAGCCGCCCGCCTCCGCAGGGGCCGCGCAGACGCTCAATATCTCGGCTTCGGTCCGCCGGATCGTCGTCGTGTTGAACTGGTTGGTGCGGTAAGTCAGCTGCGAGACGCGGGGCAGATGCTCCGGTGCCATCGGAGCGATGTCGATCACCAGTTCCAAGCCGTTGAGGAACTCCCGAAAGCTCAGCGCCTTGCCTTGAAACGAATCACGCTGCGCGTTCTGACGGTAAAGCCCGCTGCGCTGCCGGTCCTCTTCGGAGATCTTCATGGTGTCGAAGGCCCACATATGCTCCATGAAGTGCGGAATGCGTCCAGGCTCTGGAAGCAGCAGCGTCAGCACCTCAGGACATCCGGCCGCCACCTCGCTGCACTCAATGGGGCTGTCGTCGATGAAGATAAAGCTATCAAGACCAAGCTTCAGCCCAGTGGCCAGCGCACACAAGTTCTGCGACTTCGGCTGCCAGTTGACCTTGGACGAAACGATGTCGTCGCGTCTCAGTACCATGTCCGGATGCTTATCCAGCACCTCGAAAACATCCTCTTCGACGTTCTTGCTGCAAAGGCAGAGCAGCATCCCGGCATCGCGTCGGCCGAGCAAGAAACGCTGTAGAGACCCATGGGGCGGATTTACCTTCACACCCAGCGCCCCATCTTCGCCCACTACGCCGCTCCACAACGTGTTGTCGCAATCGAGCGCGATCACTTTGTAGGGCGAGCGCCGCAGGGCGTGAATCTTCCGAGCCAGCACCGTGGCCAGAGCCGCAAACGCCTTCGGCGTGTAAGGGATATGGCCCCGGCGATCGCCGTTTGTATCGTACTCTGTCGCTTCAGGGTAGAGCCGGGTGATCTCCGCACTGGACACCGGGTAAACTCCAGGCGCGCCTTGCAACTCCGCAACCACTTGCTCTTCGAGGGCCGCGAACAATTGCCGACGTTGCGAATCCAGATTCGGTGAAGCCGGGCAGATGCACACCAGGTGCAGCGCCGAGGTGCGAGCGGCGCAAGCCTTCAGCGTGTCGATGAAGTCGCGTGCGTTGCGCTCGGTTTCCGCTGCCGTTGTGGTTAAGGAAACATTCTCCTCACCCTCGTGCGACTGGACACGCCCCCAATCCTCAAAACGGAGAAGGACAACGTTAATGCCCGTACGATTCTTTCGCAGCAGGCTTTCGGGATCCAACAGTTCCTGGTAAATCTGGTTGTAGGGCGCGAACGCAATCTCTGCGTCTAGGCGGAGTGTCTCCATCCAGAACCGCAGGGTATCTTCCAATGGCTCAGTAGTAAAACTAGCGGCAATCGCAATTTGCTGGTGCGTACCCATTGAAAAATGCTATCACCCTCGTCTCACTAGATGTTAGGCGATGTGTCCCGCCACGGAATGTGTGCGGAACTGTAAACCTGGGGGTAATCCTGGGGACAGACGGGATGTTGTCCATGCACTTCAACCTGGATTTGATTCCATCGCCTGAGAACCTGGGGACAAGAGCCTTGGGAACAGGCGGGATGTCCACTGTTGCATGGCGTGTTCAATCCACTCCTTATTGAAATTCCCTTCGGAAACGGGGCGTGGCTGTTCCAAAAAGACACAATTCTGTGCTTTTCCGGCTCGACTTACCGAAAAGAGCGGCTGAACCATCAGAGCAACCTGATGCGAATTCGGGAGTTTTCCATTTCATTTCATTGCCCCCAACGTGGGCGGCTGTTTGCGAGCGGCTAGTATCGCTGATGGCCCATACTGAAAGCGAACGGGGAGCCTGGGACCGGACGCGGGCAGGCCAGCCCGAATGTTGGCCAGCGACGGATTCGGAACGAATGTGCTCAAGTTGAACGGTGGCGACGAGACCCTGATAAAGTTCGCTGCTCCCAATGTATCGGCGCTGTTGCTCGCCCCCTGGAAGGCGTATTTTGAAACACCTGGAGCCCAGCCCGTGCCGTCGCCACCGGCCATGTTGCCCGTGCCCCAGTCGGAGTTGATAACATTCTTGCCGAAGGTCGTGAACTGGGTCGTGCGTCTGTTCCAGTAAAAGTAAGGACGCTTGGGAGAATCCATCCAGATCGCGTTATTCAGCACCTGGATCTGCGGCCATTCGATCTCCGGAGAATCACCTCCGCCGGCGTCAAAGAGGCGCCACAGCCATCCCTTACTCTGAAGCTCGTGGAAACTATTGTTGTAGAACCACAGCGTGCCAATGCGGTCATTTTCGAGGGTGCCCGAGTCGGTCGCGTAATGAATCGGGTCTCCGGCTGTGCTATTCACGAATGTGTTGCCGTAGACGTAATCCGCGTGGTGCGCTTCCACAGCCGCAGCCAGCAGGTCGGCGGTAAGAAAGTCCTTTGGGTAAATCGAATGATACGGATGGGCCCCGCCGAGGTATCCCTCAAAGGATGTATATCCCACCGAGTCCTGGCTGTCCACCATGTCGATCTGCCTTGCGGCGCCATCGCCGAAATGGTTGTAGCGGAGGATCTCGGGGAAGCCTCTGCCTTTGAAGTTGGAGCCCGATGCGCCTTCCTGGTACTGGTCGATCACGTTGAACTCGACCACCTCGTTCCATCCCTGGATATAGAACTGGTGCTGGTGATCCGATCCGGCAACGCCGTTGCCGTGCAGGTGATTGCCTTCATACAACGTATTCTCCACCAGGAAAAAACCGTTGTTGGCATTGAAATCGGAAAAGAATCCATTGCCGCAGTTGTATGCATCGATCCCGCGCACCACCGTATCCATGCTGCGGAACAAGCGCACACACGCCGCGCCGCGGATCCATGCCGTTCCCGCAGCGCCCGCCGGCGTGGTGTAGGTGAATGGCGGTTTCACGTTTTGAACCTTGAGTCCCTCCACAATCAGGTACTGAGGGCCTGTCCAGATGCCCGTATATAACCCAGCCCAGTCGCCAGCGCCAAGGGTGATCGCCGCATATACCACCGATTTGCTCCTCAGCGTTGAATCCCCCGCGGAATTGCTGGCGTCGATAACCGGCAAATTGCCTCTGGAATCCGGTACGCCGCACACGCGAACCGGCTGTGTGCGCTTGGCCTGCACAGCGAGTTGGAAGTACTCATGATAAGTAGTGGGGTTGTTTCCGGTCGCGTCTTCGTTATGAATCCGTACCGTCGAACCCGCATTGATGGTGACCCACGGAACCGATTGGATCGTCTTGTAGGCCTGTGACGGACCTACTTCGTACGTCGTCCCGGTTAGGTCTGGATCCACAGAGCAGTCAACCGGCATAGTCTTCGATGGCGTCACCAGATAGGGCATCTTGTGTCCAGTGACGTACACGGTAGCTGTATTTGTCTTGGAGCCATCTGCCGCACTGGTAGCTGTTAGCGTATATCGTCCCGCAATCGTGGCCGAGAAGGCCGTATCCTGGTTCTCCGTGTCGGCTATCTTGCCATCGCCATTTTTTGGCTGAGAAGTGATGGCCCAGGCCACGTTCTGGTTCGTTGATCCCCAAACGAATGCTTGAATGTCGGCCATCTGTCCCGAGTACAACGTTGTATAAAACGGCACTACACTAACCTGGACCGCAGGATCGCAGACATTCACAATGATGGACGCAGTGGAATTCGAGTTCTCAGTCGACTGCGCAGTCAGCGTGAATTGCGTGGCTGAAGTGACGGTGTAACGGTCCGCTCCATGGATTGAACAACTGCTGCCCTTTGCCGGAGCCGTCACATCGACCCAATGACCGTTCGAGGGCGACAGCGTTGCGCCACCAGTTACCGACCAATTGACTGTGTCTGTCTTTCCATTTGTCACCGTTGCAAAGATGCGTCGCACACTTCGCGGCAGAACATTGAAACCAAAGCTTGGCTGGGTGATGTAGACCGTAATTGGACCACCGCTGGCCTGACCTTTTCCACTCTGACCTTCGCCGCACGCAGAAACTGTCAGAGTGATGGAGAGCCCCAATCCAAGAAACAAAATGCGGCAAACATTCATGCGCTTCTTCCTCTTGTTCCAGATTCTTTGCATAAACTACAAATCGACAAGACCGGCATCTGCGGGACGTATCAGCAGCCAAAGAATGGCATTCGCCGGCTTGGCGATCGGCTTCGGCAGCATCCCGGTCAAAGTACGGAATCGTGAACGATCCTCAGGCTCCAATAC
>Ga0302320_10015991_pt1 | contig 15364 bp, 13 predicted proteins | sample Bog_T0_3_FD_202130 | JGI IMG/M metagenome (GOLD analysis project Ga0302320, IMG submission 202130) | Peat permafrost microbial communities from Stordalen Mire near Abisko, Sweden - Bog_T0_3 | ecosystem: Environmental > Terrestrial > Soil > Wetlands > Peat | place: Sweden: Abisko, Stordalen Mire... | reverse complement strand
GGAACGATGGGGGATCATCGCCGAACCGTAGGACTCCTTCTGAAAGAAAGAAAGTCCTTAGTTCACAACTCAATACCACCTTTCAGAGATAAGTAGACTCTTATGGCGCAGGGATTTTGGTGTGTGGCAAGGCGGAAGACTGATGGCTATCTTGAGATAACCAGAAGGATGACAACGCAGCCACGCGCCAAAAGAACCAGTCAGAAAGTCCAGTTATCTATGAAAGATGGTATCAATGTCAGGAAGGACTGCCCAGAGCCTCTTGCACGAGTTCGGAAATGAGTGGCGAGAGATGAAGTGTTGCAGCGGCGGCCTGGGCAGCGGGACTGAGTTTACGCCACGATTTGCGCAGAATATCGACAAATTTCTCACGCGTATAGTCCCCGTGCTGGGCGGCAAAGTCCTCAATCTCATTTTCCAGGAAGACGAGGATCGCGGCATCTTCCAGCGCCTGAGTTCCGGGATTCACTTTCAATCCCGATTTGGAAATCCAGGTTCTGGCCTCCTCTGACTCCTCCGGCGAGACTCCGGCCTGGGTCAGCAATTCAGCTGCTCTGTCGGCCTGTTTGTCATAGAGGCTTTTGCGCCAGCTGAGATAGCCGATCTTTCCCTCGGGGAAGCTGTTGCGAGGCACTCTCCAGCGTTCCAAATGCTGACAGCGGGCGGCCAGACGCAGGAGAGGAGTCGCCTCAGGAATGAGTTTCTCAACCCATAACTCCACACGATCCGCATAGATGAGTTCCGCAGGACGGCCATCAGCCAAAAGCGATGGATCAGCCGCATGGGCTGCATCAATCAAGTTCCGTGCTGTGGCATAAGCGGAGAGATCGGTCATAAAAAAAATTAGAATCGCTCTGAGAGCAAATGTCTCGCCTGTTTGCAGTCGTTTGAAATCTGAGCTGTCAATGCAGCAAGATCAGGAAATTTGTGTTCGCCGCGTAGAAATTCGACAAACTCGGTCGCAAGTTCTTTGCCCACGAGATTGTCGTCTTGGTCAAAAAGATGAATTTCCACGCTGCGCTTCGGTGCCATTGAGTGATCCACCGTCGGCCTCACACCGATATTGGCGACGCCGCTCCAGCTCCCTTCCCCATTGATCTGAACCCTCACCGCATAGACTCCATCGGGAGGAAGCTGCATCCCCTCGACGGCGAGGTTCGCCGTGGGAAATCCGATCGTCATACCGAGTCCGGCTCCCGGAACCACGCTGCCGATGAGGAGAAAGCTGCGACCGAGACACGCTGTGGCTTCATGAAAATTCCCCGTCGCGATAGCCTTTCTGATCCGGGTGCTGCTGATCGGTTTTCCTCCGACCTCCACCGCCGTGATGCTCTCCACCGAAAAGCCGAGTTCTCCTCCGAGCTTTTCCAGTAAGAAAATATCCCCGGCTCCCCCCCGCCCAAAAGACCACTGAGAGCCGAGACAGATTTTGTGCAATGGCTTGGCGGCGGCAGCAATGCTGGCAATGAATTCCTCGGCGGGAATGGCGGCAAGGGCCTCATTAAATTCCAGCAAGAGTAGCACCGGAACTCCCAGACGCTCTAGGAGGGCGATTTTTTTCTGTTTGGAAGTCAGGAGTTTGGGGGCCTTATCAGGGCGCGTGACCGAAGCGGGATGTCGGTCAAAGGAGAGGATAACCACCGTTCCGCCAAGACGGAAGGCCTCTTCCTGCGCACGACGAATAAGCGCCTGATGGCCGAGATGAAGTCCGTCAAAAGTTCCGGCGGCCAACACCACCGGCCCGGAAAGTTGAGCTAGGTCGGCAATGGATCGCAGGATCTGCATTCAGAATGAATCTTAGGCTCCGCGAAGTCTTGAAACTTGGGGCAGGGTCAGCAGTTTGGAGAGAATTTCTTCGCGCGAAGCGGTCTTGAGATCGGCGGCGGGAAAAGCCATCTCGACATCGAAGCGGCCCGATTTTGTACGGCGCAGAGCGCTCAGATGAGCACCGCAGCCGAGATCGTTTCCGATGTCATGAGCGTAGGTACGGACATAAAATCCCTTGCTGCAAACGACGCGGAAATCAATCTCCGGCGGGCGGACTTCAAGAATCTGATGGGCGTAGATATGGACGAAGCGGGGTTCTCGTTCGACGGTCTTGCCCTGACGGGCAAGCTTGTAGAGGGCGACTCCGTCCTTCTTGATCGCGGAGACCATCGGTGGGATCTGATAAAAATCACCGTCATACTTGGCAAAGGCAGCTTCCAGTTCATCGTGCGAGACTGTCGGCACAGGGCGCGTCTCGAGCACTTCTCCGTCGGAATCCTGGGAATCAGTCACCTCACCCAGCTTCATCGTTCCGACATATTCCTTGTCCTCGCTCATCAAGAGATCCTGGATTTTGGTTCCCCGTCCCAGCGTGAGCAGAAGAAGTCCTGTCGCCAGGGGATCAAGTGTGCCGCAATGGCCGATTTTTTTTGTGCCGAGCACGCGTCGGGCAATCGCCACGACATCGTGAGAGGTCATCCCTGAGGCTTTATCAATCGGCAATACACCATCAATGAAAGAGTCGTTACGCATGGGAATCGGAAAGATTGCTGATTATTTATTGTTGATTGCTGATTTCAGCAGGGGCACTGATGCATGATGAGTCATGAGCAATTAGAAAGAAAGTCGAGGGCTACTGGAAAGATTGAGGATTCCAAAAATCATCAATTATCAATTAACAATTTCTCCTGACCGCTCTTCCAGAGCGGAACAGATGGCTGCGAGCACCCGCTCCTCCACCTCGTGCAGTGAGCCCTTGATGCGAGCGCCGGATGCCATCGGATGACCGCCGCCACCAAATTGGGCGCAGAGCGCGCAGGCGTCGAAGCTGGAATCTTTGGAACGAAGGCTGAGTCGGACTTTCCCCTCAGGAAGCTCTTCAAAAAAAGCGGCGGCTTTTACTCCCTCAACAGAACGGAGATTGTCGATGATTCCTTCGTTGTCCTCAGGGATGACTCCGAGCATTGAGACATCGGCAAGGGAAAGCGAAAAGCTGGCCACGCGGTCATTGCAGCTGAAACGCGCCTTGACCAGCGCATGACGAAGCAGCTCGAGGCGACGGCGAGGTTGGTTCTCATAGAGAGAGCGCGAGAGTTCCGCCACATTCACGCCACGACGGATCAGTTCAGCGGCTACTTCAAATGTCTCGGCACTTGTTCCCTGATACTGGAAAGAACCGGTGTCGGTCGAAATGGCAGCAAAAAGATTGGAGGCCATCTCCGGCGTGATCGTGATCCCCTCATCCAGGAAAGCCTTGGTCAGGATTTCTCCTGTGGCTGGACGGCTTGGATCAATGAGATTGAGATCGGCGTAGCCTTCGTTACTCTTGTGATGATCGATGCAGATCCAGAGCGGAGCCGAAGCGGAGGCAATCACGCTCCCGAGACGATTTTTCACCGAAGTATCGAGGGCTAGTACGGCGTCAAAGGAAGCGGTTTCGCTCAAGGGACGGGTCACCAGTTCCGAAGAGGGAAGGAAGGAGAATTTCTCCAGCATTCCATCTTCATTCCATGCCGTCACTTCATGCCCCTCGTCGCGGAGCCAGAGAGCGGCCGCAATGGTCGATCCAAGGGCATCGGCATCGGGCCGCAGATGACTTGCCACAAGAATGCGGCGGCAACCTCGCATGGCTTCCCTGATTTCAGAAAATGTGGCCGTCCTCATCAATCGCTTTTAATCCTGCTTGCGATCCTCTTCGTCGCGATCCGATTCCATCTGAGGCTCTTCATCGGGAGGAAGGGTTGGTTCGATCTCGTCCAGGAGATTCAAAACACGCGTCCCTCGCTCGATGGACTCATCAAGTTGGAAATGGAGAAGCGGGGTATACTTGAGGACGACCCGGCGGGAGAGTTCGTGCTGGAGGTACTGTCGCTTCTCATTGAGGTGCTTGATCGCCTCCTCCTTCTGCCATTTGGTCCCGATGGCACTGATGAAAACATGCGCGTTCTTCAGATCGGCAGTGATATCGACGGCACGCACGGAAACAAGTGGTGCCTCGAATTTGACTTCCCTGCCGATGATGACACCAAGCTCGCGCTTGATCAATTCGCAGACTCGGAGCAATCGAAGTGACATGATAGTGGTATGAAAATTGTTAATTATTCATTGCTAATTGCTAATTCTGAGACAAAAGCGGCCTTTCGGACCAATCGGGAATCAACAATTAACAATCAACATTTTTTTAGAGAGCCTGGGCAACCTTCTCGAGGGTGTAGCACTCAATGATGTCGCCGACTTCGTATTCCGAGAAATCGCCAAGACGGATACCGCACTCCAGTCCGGCACGGACTTCTTTGACATCCTCGCTGAAACGGCGGAGCGTCGAAAGTCCACCGTCATACACCGCCTGACGGCGGCGCAGCACACGGGCGCGAGCTGTACGGGAGATGCGACCATCAGTAACGAGACTTCCCGCAACCACCCCCTTGGTGAGGTCAAAGACCTGCTTCACCTCGGCGTGACCGATGATGGCCTCGCGGAGTTCAGGATCGAGAAGTCCTGTCATGGCCTCCTTCATCTGATCCACAAGTTCGTAGATGATGCTGTACAGTTTGATCTGGACACCTTCCTTACGGACGGCAGTGATGGCGCTATTTTCCACCTTCACGCCGAATCCGATGATGATGGCATCGGAGGCGCTGGCCAGGAGCACATCACTTTCGGTAATCGGTCCGACAGCACCATGGATGATCTTGAGATCAATTTTCTCCTGCGGAATGTCGCTGAGGGTGCCAATGATCGCTTCCAAGGACCCCTGCATATCAGCCTTGAGGACGATCTGAAGGGTCTTTTTCTGATCAGCTTCGAGATTAGCAAAGAGATTTTCGAGCGTGGCGCGTTTTGGCGCGGCGAGCTTCTCCTTGCGGAGGGCATCAAGACGCTCCTCACTGAGCTGGCGGGCCACTTTCTCGCTCTCCATGACAACGAGTTCGTCGCCGGCATTCGGAAGCCCACTCAGGCCCAGAATCTTGGCCGGCATGGCAGGCCCGGCTGATTTGAAGGGCTCTCCCTCTTCATTGATAAGCTGTTTTACCTTGCCCCAATAGCAACCACATATGAAAGCATCGCCGACACGAAGTGTGCCGGAGTTCACGATCATCGTGGCCGTTGGGCCACGACCAGCCTCAACCTGCGCCTCAATCACGCTGGCGCGTGCGGGTTGGTCGGGATTGGCCTTGAGCTCCAGGATTTCAGCCTGAAGGGACATCATTTCCAGCAGATTCTCGATACCCTTGCCGGTATGGGCAGAAACTTCGCAGACGACGGTTTCGCCACCCCATTCCTCGGAAACAAGACCCTTTTCCTGAAGCTGCTGCCTGACGCGATCGGGATTGGCAGTCTTAAGATCGCATTTATTAATGGCCACCATGATGGTGACCTTTGCAGCCTGGGCATGGCTAAGCGCCTCGAGAGTCTGAGGCATGAGTCCATCATCAGCGGCGACGACAAGCACAACAATATCCGTGACATTGGCACCACGAGCACGCATTGCCGAGAAGGCGGCATGGCCCGGAGTATCGATGAAGGTAATCGGATTGCCCTTCCAGTCGATCGAGTAGGCACCAATGCGCTGAGTGATGCCACCAGCTTCACCGGAAGCTACCTTGGTGCGACGGATTGCATCCAGGAGCGAGGTCTTGCCGTGATCGACATGCCCCATAAAGGTGATGATCGGGCCACGAAGTTTTTCCTCTTCTGGCTTTGCTTCCACCGGCTTGGGTGGCTCGACCACAATCTTTTCTTCCTTGTGAACACCAGCGCCGGAGACGCGCTTTTCACGCTCGAAAACACAATTGTACATCTCGCAGAGTCTGGCAGCGATCTCAGGCTCCACGGACTGGTTGATGTTGGCAAAAATCTGCATTCCCATCAGATCCTTGATGATCTTAAAGGGAGGAACTTCCAATTGAATGGCCAGTTCCTTGATTTGAATCGGAGGCTTGATGTGGATGACCTTGCGGGTATCGATCACTTCCTCGATGACCTCAATAGGGGTTTCCTCTTCAGGCACCGGGGCACCGAGCGTCTTGGGAGCATCGGGCTGATGCTCGCCAATGCGCGGCAGGGCGCGTCCTGTGGAAGCGACGCGCTTTTTCGGAGTCGGCTCATCAATGAGGGAAAGGGTCGGCAATTCGGCCGTCTTGAGCACCTGTTTCTGGGGCTCTTCTTTTTCCGTCACGACAGGATCGGCTTTGCTCTTCACGCCTCCTCTGGATGAGCCTGGCGAGGAAGATCGCGCGGAGGATGATCTGCCTCCCTGTTTGGAGGCAGAATTCCTGGGTCCGCCTCCGTGAGAGGAGGATGACTTAGAGTGAGAGACTTTTCTGGTGGCCATTATAATAATTTTCTTTGTTTACGGTTTTTCCCCTGATGGGGAATTGACCGTTACAAGGCCCCAGAAACTCCTTTTTCGGCGACCTGATTTCGTACTGACAAATTTTTTGCTGCGTTAAGAATTGCCTCGGCCTTTTCAAGACCGCAACCGATGACTCCATCGATGTCGGAGGCCTCGGCGGTGAGGATGGCAGAGATGTCATTCATCCCCTCGGCGGCAAGCGTCTTAGCCTCTTCTTCACTGATTCCAAGTACCTCGGCAAGCTGGTGTGCGGCGCCACCCATCTGCTGTTCAAAAGCCTGGGCTGCCGTGCGATCTTCCTGAATGTCGATTTCCCAACCGGTGAGGCGGGAAGTCAGACGGGCATTCTGTCCGCGTTTGCCAATGGCCAGGGCGAGGTCCTCCTTTTCGACAGCAATCCGCAGAGTGTGGCTTGCTTCGATAACCTCAATACTGCGAATACGGGCAGGCTTGAGGGCCTCGCGGGCAAATTCCTTGGGATCCTCGTACCAGCGAATGATATCGACTTTCTCGTTGTTGAGTTCGCGAACGATATTTTTGACGCGAGCGCCGCGCATTCCGACGCAGGCTCCGACAGGATCAACCTTTTCGTTGGCACTGTGAACGGCGACCTTCGTGCGGAATCCAGCCTCGCGGGCGATGGCTCGGAGCTCGACGGTGTGATCGGCGATTTCGCTGACCTCGATTTCAAAGAGGCGGCGGATGAAATTGGGATGACTGCGGGAGAGGATGATTTCAGGGCCTCGCTGACCATTTTCCACGGCCACGACATAGGCGCGGATGCGGTCACCGATGGAGTATTCCTCGGTGTTGACACGCTCGCGGGAAGGCATGATCCCCTCAAATTTTCCAAGATCCAGAACCACATCGCTGCGGTCAAATCGGCGGACGGTTCCGCTGACGATCTCTCCGGCACGATCCTTGAACTCCTCGTAGATCATTTCCTTCTCGATCTGACGGATACGCTGAGCGATGGCCTGTCGTGCGGTCTGGGCGGCGATACGACCAAAATCACGAGGGGTCACCTCGATCTCAATCTCCTCTCCAAGCTGAGCGGCGGGATTGACGAGCAAAGCCTTGGCCAGGGAAATCTCTTCCTGCGCATTGGCTACAGTTTCCACCACAAGCGGTTTCGCAAAGGCGCGGATCTGGCCGTTCTTGGGATTGATGTCGATTCGAACATCACGGGAGCAGGAGAAGCTCTTCTTGGAAGCGGCAACAAGGGAGGAGGAAATCGCCTCAATGAGGACTTCGCGTTTGATGCCTTTTTCACGCTCGAGGTAGTCGAGCATTGCGATAAATTCGGAGTTCATGGAAATAGGAATTCCCGACGCACAGATCAGGAGAGTTCCATGAGAGTGTGTCGGGGGTGGGTGATTATGCCCATTGAAGGGAAAGCGGTCAACTGAAAGAACTCTGAAGTTCTGATTAAATCCTCGCGTTCGCCTTTTGATCAAAAGTTTTGACCTGAACACAACCTGACTTCATCGTGCGCACCAGCCTTTTTTGCACCCATGCCGGCTTCATTCACCCATCTCTCCACCGTGAGGCAGAATCACGCCTCTGAATCCTCCTGGATTAGTAAGACAGGAGGGTTCTGGAGTGTGTTGGCTTTGGTGACCCTCTGGAAGTTTTTGGCCGCCTCCAAGCTCGGTCTCATTTTTGACGAATGTTACTACTGGGAGTGGTCTTTGCATCCACAGGCCAGTTACTACGATCATCCTCCCATGACCGCCTGGCTGATCATGGCGGGGCATGCTCTCTTTGGGCAGACTCCCCTTGCCGTGCGCTTCGGAGCGATTCTCTCCGGCATCCTACTCGCTCTGGCCGGGAGATTGCTGGGGCGTGATCTTTTCGGAAAGGAGGCGGGCAACAGAGCTGGCATTTTCCTGCTATTGGCGCCGATTTTTGCGGGCAACTCCTTTCTGATGACCCCCGACACCTTCCTGATGCCGGCATGGGCTTTTGCCGTTTATTTCGCCTGGCGGGGTAGCCGGGGCAACATGCTCTGGTGGCTCGCCGCAGGTCTCGCTGCCGGTCTTGGCATGCTGAGTAAATACACGATGGTGCTTTATTTTGGAGGCCTTGCGCTCTTCTGGCTCTCCAGCCCAGGCCAGCGTGGGCGACTCTTCCTCGGCATCTCCAGCGCTGCGCTTGTCTCACTACTCTGTTTTACCCCAGTCATCTGGTGGAATAGCCAGCATGAATGGATCTCCTTTGCCAATCAGATGCGTCATGGCTTTCAGAATGAGCATCAGAGCCTTATTAACTTTCAGAATCTCACCGATTACGCAGCCTTTCTGATCGTGCTTGTCTCGCCGCTTCTGGGGCTTTTTTGCTTCCGATCCGCCGCCACCCGACTCCTGGACGAACGCTTCCGCTTCCTGGCACTCTTCTTCTGGACGGTGGTGCTTTTCTTTGCCTTCTCCGCCGCCAAGGCCCATATCGAGGCCAACTGGCCCATGGCCGCCTTTGTCACGGGACTCATCCTGGTGGCGGCCGATTGGGAACGCTATGGCAAAGCCTGGCGACACGCCGCGATCCTCGTCCTGCTCCTCGCTGACTTTGGCGCGGTTCTTGGCGTCGGCTATCTCACCCTGCCCAAGGACTCCCCGCTCGCCATTGCCAACCTTTCCTTCAACACCGACTTCCTCAAGCGCTGCCTCGCACCGCTCCCCCACTCGGATCAGTACGCGGACAAGCTGACAGCAGCAGCCCAGCAAGGGTTTGGCGATTTTCAGGGACGCCTTGAGGAATTCCTCGGCCCTCAGGCTGTGGCGCAGGCCGTAGCGGAGGAATTCAAAAAATCGGGCGCTGATTTCCTCTGCGTTTCCAGTTACCAGTTTGCCGGAGTCATCGCCTTCTACGCGCCGGAGCTGGAGTCGGTGATGTGGCTCCCCTATCTCGGACGCTACCGCCTAGTCTGGGTCAATGACCGCGCATGGGCCGGAAAGACCGCCCTAGCCGCCGAATGGCCCCACAACGGACCGGACTACAGTGTTCTCTTCACGGAATTTTCACCGCCACGCCCCCTGAATATCCCCGGCATCAAACACCCGGTTTATCTCTGCATTGGCAAAAACTATCTTCCTGAAAAGGTCAATTATCGCCCCGGTCATTAACCCCATGACACGCAAAGAACGGGCCGCAGCCCTCTCGATCGAGCTTCCCAGGATTTATCCCGATGCCCACTGCGAGCTGGATTACAGCTCCCCCCTGGAGCTGCTCGTCGCCACCATCCTCTCCGCACAATGCACCGATGTCCGCGTCAACATCGTCACCCGCAGCCTCTTTGCCCGCTGTCGCAGCGCCACCGACTACGCTACGATCCCGCAGGAGGAATTGGAAACGATCGTTCACTCCGCAGGATTCTACCGCAACAAGGCCAAATCAATCAGGGCCATGGGTGAGGCACTCGTGGAGAAGCACGCAGGCGAAGTCCCCCGGACCATGGAGGCACTTGCCGCGCTTCCCGGCGTCGGACGCAAGACTGCCAATGTCGTACTTGGTAATGCCTTCCAAATCAACGAGGGGGTCGTCGTTGACACCCATGTCGGGCGTCTCGCCCTGCGCCTCGGCCTCACGACCAATACCGATCCTGTCAAAGTCGAGGCCGACCTCGGCAAACTCTTCCCGCGCGAGCAGTGGTGCGATCTCAGCCATTGGCTCATCTGGCATGGCCGTCGCCGCTGCAAATCCCGCAATCCCGATTGTGCAGGCTGCGAACTCCGTTCACTTTGCCCATCGACTGACCGACCGGATCGTTACTTCCAATCGTCTTGACGGCTTGCTTGTTTCTTTTTCGCGATTAGACAAATTCGATCCATCAAATTCCGATCCAACAACTGCTCACTCACGCCTTCATGAAACCGATTTTCAAGCCCTGGATGGCCCTTCTCCTCGCAGCCACCGTCGCGGCTTACTTCTTCATCGACCGTCCACTCTGCGAATTTGTCTATCATCATGAGCTCTCCCAGCACCTGATGGCCTTTCTCAAAAAATACCTCTACCTGCCTCACTTCATCAACGAACACTCACTTCTTCAGCACTCCAGCCTCCTGAGCCATTTCATCGACTGGCCCCCGCTCATGTCGGGACTCTCTCCCTTTCTCTTTCTGCTGGGAGTTCTGCTCAAGCCTGGAAAAGGGCGTGACCTACTCCTTCTCATGGGCCTCAGCATCCTCCTGACTTTTGTCCTCAAAAATGACCTCAAGTGGATCTTCAGTCGTAACTGGCCCCTGACCTGGACCAACAACAATCTCTCCTGGATCAGCAATCATGCCTACGGATTCCACTGGTTCTCAGGGAAAATCTTCCAGGGGGATGACACCACCGGTTCCTTCCCCTCCGGGCACACCGCCATCGCGTTCGCCACCCTGCTACCGATCGGACTGCTTCATCGTCGAGCCCTCCCCTGCTGCATCATCATAGCCTCGCTGGAAGGCCTCGCCATGCTCCTCTTCGACTACCACTTCCTGAGCGATGTGCTGGCCGGAGCCCTGATCGGCACCCTTTGCGTCTTGGCTGTAAAAACCATCCTGCATCCCAAAAATCAGCCAATTTCTTAGCCTTCCCCCTCATCTCCACTCCCAACATCAGAGACCTTATGCTCCAAAAATCCATCGTCGCCTTTTTCATCCTACTCCTCGCTTCCTTTGTCACCGCCTTCCTTTCGCTGAACTTCCTGGTGAAGAAAGCCGTCAACACCGTCGGTCCCCGGATCATGAAGGTTGATGTCCGGCTCGCCACCGCCGACATTTCGCCCCTCTCCGGCAGCGGCAGCCTCCTCCATCTTCAGATCGGCAATCCTGAGGGTTACAAGGATCCCTACTCCCTTCTCTTCGGAGGCATTCAGGTAAAAACACAACGCGATTCCCTCTTCGCTAGTCCTGTCATCGTGAACGAAATCACCATCCGAAATCCTGAGATCAACATCGAGGGCACCCCATTCAGCAACAACCTCACCAAGATTCTCTCCAACCTCAAATCCTCCTCCAAAAACAGCGAAACGGCGGAAAATAACGCTTCTCCCTCCGATACTAAGAAATCTAAGAAAGTCATCGTGAAGGAAATCCTCATCACCGGAGCCAAACTCCATGTGCATCTCAGCGCCGCCAACCAAAGCCTCGATCGGACACTCGTCCTGCCTGACATCGCCATTCACAATGTAGGCTCCGACGGCGAGGGCGTGACCATGACCGAACTTTCAAGCCAAATCCTGACCCCGCTGCTCAACAGCGCCATCATCGAAGGAGGCACAGTCCTTGCAAAACAGGGACTCAAACAGCTGGAGAAGCAAGGAGTCGACCAGCTCAACAAAGTGCTCGGGAATTTTTTGAAGTAAAAAAAATTAGAGATTAAAAGCGCGAAGGTGGGAAAGTGAAGAGGTCAGAAGTCGGGAATCAGCGAACTCCTCAAACCCGTAAAATTTCAATCCCATTTATCCCTGTGATACAATCATTCAGAAAGCGCGATTAGCGGGAGGGGCTGAAAGTTGAAGTGTTGAGTAGTTGATGGCGGCAGCCATTTCCCGTTTTTTCATTCCATCCCCTTCATCCCCTTCATCCCTTTAATCCCTGTGAAGGAAGAAAAGAGATTGAGTTCCATTTCTGTTTATCCCTGCGCTTTTTCCCCAGTCCACCATTTCCTCCATTGCTCAGGCGCCCACTTGGAGGGGAGGTAGAGCAGGGCAGCCAAGGCCACAAGCCAGCTTAGTGCGCCGATCGCCAGGCAGAGCGAATACCATGCAGGGGCTTTGAACTGGAAGACGACTTCATGAGAACCCGCCGGAACATAGGTTCCAAGTAACGCGGCCTCCGCACGAGTCGTCTCTGCCGGATGGCCATCAACAGAAACCGTCCAATCAGGATGATACGCCTCGGAGACCACAAGCCAGCCGGAAGCACTTGGCGAGACCTGGTAGGACATGCGCTGATAATCATCCGTACGATTTCCGACGAGCGGAATGCGAACCAGCGGCTCTCCCGCCCTAGCTTGAAAGCTCGGGAGTAGCGCAATCTGATTCGTTCCATTGGCCATACCAGCAAACCCTGGCATTGATTGGTTCACCGCAGCCTGTTCCACCGTCACGATATTCTGAGGAAGCAACTGGAGCGCAGCCGGTGCCAGGGCATAGCTTCCGGTGGGAAGCACCACAAAGTCATGCGCCAGGAAGGCAGGATAAAGTGTATTCTGATTTTCCAGCACCGCAAAGCTGCGATTCTCAAATGCCACGGGATAAATGGATCGGTAAAAATCCTGCATCTGCTTGGGGCTGAACGGATCTTCCTTGTCCAGCAGGATATAGGCCACCCCCGCGAGATTCAGATAAGCACGCTGCGCATCGGCGGAAGCATTCCCGGCCACCTCCAAATGACGAATCCACTTCATCTGCATGACGCGGGCAGCGGATTCCGTGTCGAGGGACCTTCCTGCTAGCTGAGGCAGTGTTATGGTAAAATAGCGACCGCTTAGCGCATGCACTCTCCCCTGCAACGGGGCGGTTTTCAGGAATTGGCAGGTAGCGGCATACTCCTTGAATAAGTCATTAGGCAAAAACCGTGATGTCAGAATCCCAAACATGGAAAACAGCTGCCCCGCCACAATGATTCCCGCAACGACCGCGAGGATTTTCCGGTAGTTTGTAGAGATGCAAACAGTAAATATCTCTACTGCCGCCAAAGCGGCGGCCCCTGCAATAAAACAGAGTCCGCTGGTGGAGAAAAAACTCTCAGGGGCGCGAATATCCCTAAAGAGCGGCATGATGAATTCCGTAACATGAAAAATCGGTAAAAGAAGAAATAGAGCCGTAGAGATCAGCGCAGGCACCAGTCTCTTGTTGAAGAGCTGAATTGCCGTTAACCATGCTACCCAACCAAGCCAAGCGAAAGAGAGCCATAATAGAGGGATGCTGGCATCGCTTATCTGTTGTGACTGCCTGAGCACATCCAGATGCCCACCCAAAATACCAGCCGGACCAGCAGCAAACCAGATACTGATAAGCCAAGAGGCATTGAGAATCAGGAACCAAAGTCCTGATCTCGTCTTTCGCCACTCGGCGAGCTGAGGCAGCGCCAGACCAAATGAGAGGAACAGCAAGGGAACTGCACCAATATGGAAGAAGGCGGCATCCGACTCCACATCCTGTCCTGCCCCCCGATAAAGGAGTCCACTTGGATCCCATAGACTCAATGCTGTCTTGAAGGAATAATGGTGCTTCCATCCCTCGATCGGATCGAAGAGCAGGCCTGCCGCATTGGAAAAATCGACAACTCCAGACAAGACCGGCACCAATCCACAAATAAAGGAGACTCCCAATGCAATCAGTAGCGCCTTGAATGCATCCAGACGATGTCCCTCTTGCCTCTTCAATACAAACCAAGACCAAAGGATCAGAACAGGCAGGAGAATAATGGAAACTTTGAAATAACTTAAGGTTAATCCGGCAGCAGCAATACCAAGCAGAACGATCTCGGCCGGGGTCCGATCCTCTGAGACAGCAATGATTCCGCGGAAGAGCAACGGCGTAAAAACGAAACACATGACCATGATGCTGTGTTCATAGACCACTCCTCTCACCATGATCAGAGGAATCATGAGATAAAGCGCTGTTCCGACAAAGACTGCCCATCGACTGTCGCTGATGCGCCGCATGAATGAAGCCATAGCGAAGCCGCCACCTATCGCAAAGCAGATGACAACAATCCTAAAAGCCACCAAGGGGCTTAAGAGCGGCCCCAACAAGGTCGTCCCCAGCCACAAACACCCCATGGCCACAGGGCTGAAATAAAAGGTGGTCATGGGTAGCCCCATCAAATAACAGGGATTCCACCAAGTAGGGCCGCCAGGGGTGAATAATTTTGAAAATCCCTCAGGCCATCTCAGCGAATCAGAAAAGGCTTCTTCCCGAGTTGCTGGCGCGATCAACCATGCTACCGCAAGGAGCAAAAAGATGATGGAGAGCATCACCCATGCAAATTTCTCTGAACTGGATTGGCTGTTATCTTGTGAAGCAGGGGCTTTTGAACTCATTGGGAATATTTCGGATAGGGATCTAAAACTACTTGGTGCATGTCTTCAAACTATTTGGAGATTTCAGTCGATGATCAACCAGTCTGAAGGCAGTCGTTGTAAATTTTCTAGCCGCCAGCTTTCACCGCGATAATCGTGAATGCGGCGGGATTGGTGGGGTGCTCCAGAATATCGAGTTGAAATCCACTCTTCCGCACCGTTTCAAAAAAATCCTCTCCAAACTCCGAGCAAACGAGATACTGCTGAGTCTTTTGGTATGAGCCCCCATGATAACTCGGGGTTAGGTGCTCCGTGAGAATTCCATTCTGAAGCGAGGCGCGAACCAAAGTCGAACGCCCATCTCGGACGACCGGAATGGAAAAAATCATCGCCCCACCAGGCTTCAAAACCCGACGAAGTTCAAATAACGCCCTGTCAACATCGGGAATATGTTCCAATGTGTCGGAATGCAGGATGATATCAAACTTCTCGTCAGGATAAGAGAGAGCCAGTAGATCCTCATGCCTCGTTGCGCCGTCATCTGGAGAATATTCAGAATATGCTAAGTTTTTGAGTTTTTTTAGATGCTTATGCAAGGGGCCGCAAGAGTTAATCTCTGCAATCTTCAACTCCATCACTCTGGGATGTCTAACCAGGGATTTCATGCCACAAGCCACGATACCCTGGGATACTCCAATCCATTTTAGGAGTGCCAGCGCAAACATCCTCCCTCTAATCGATCCACCGCAGGAGAGACAAATTTCTCCCTCGCGTCGGTTAAAATAATTTACCCATTCGGAATTGACATTCCACTCCCTGGCAAGAGTGTCGCTCATTACTGGACGCATCAGGACAACCAACGCCGCAGAACAAACAGGGCAATGTTGCTCTGAAGGGATAAATTTCATAATAGAATGCACACATGAAAAAACCAGTTCAGCTAGATTTTTTACAGCCTTCCTATTTGTAGAAGATTCTAATTTAGATAGAAATAAGTTTAACATAAAGAAG
>Ga0302320_10015988_pt1 | contig 15366 bp, 7 predicted proteins | sample Bog_T0_3_FD_202130 | JGI IMG/M metagenome (GOLD analysis project Ga0302320, IMG submission 202130) | Peat permafrost microbial communities from Stordalen Mire near Abisko, Sweden - Bog_T0_3 | ecosystem: Environmental > Terrestrial > Soil > Wetlands > Peat | place: Sweden: Abisko, Stordalen Mire... | reverse complement strand
GTGGTTGCGGGTGGCTCGGCCGGCCCCTGGGCGGCGGCAATGGAAGTCCACCCGGCCAGAAGGCAAACCGCCAACAACGCAGTCAGAAGCCACGCGGGGCGGAAGCTTCCGTGCGATCCCGTTTCGAACAAAGTCTGACTCATGGTCAAGACCTTCCCCCGGACGCAGTCCGGGGGCTTTCTGGTGATGGGAAGCTACTTGGCGCTCTTGGCCCAACGACTGTTCCGGTACCGCTCCTGGAGAATGCTCTGCATGTCGCGCGCGTGGCCGGGGTTGTGCGTTTCGGTGAATAGCTTTTCGAGATTGGCCACCGCTTCGGCGTGGGCGTCCGGCTGGGTATCGTACATCAAATGGACGTGGAGGAAGGCAAGGATCGCTTCCTTCGGCTTGTTCGCCTTGCGCAGCGCCGTGCCCAGGGCGTTATAGGCCATCGCACAAATCTCGGGATTCTTGTCGTCCAGTTTGTCCATGATTTCGCCCAGGCTGTTCAGGGCCAGGTCGGTCTTGTTGTGGAGGACCATGCAGCGGGCCTTGCCGATATGGGCCGCGATGCGCTGGGTCTCGGCCAACTCGCCGAGCGAATCGTTATTGAGGGCTTCATCGAATGCCTTGTCGGCGGCTGTAGCATCGCCCTGTGCAAGGAAGGCGCGGCCCAGCGCAACCTGCGCCCGGATTTTGTAGTCCGGCCACGGCGCCTGGCTCAGTTTGCCATAAAACGTCTGCGCGAACTCGAACTTTCCCGCAACGACGCACAGATCGCCCACGACTTCGCATGCCTTGTAGTAGTGGTAATTGTTCGGATACTCCTTGACGAAGTTCGACATCTGCGTGCCGGCCTCGAGCACGTTGACGTCGCCTTCGCCCGCCAGCGCCAACTGGGCCATGCAAAAGGCGCGGCAGAAGATGATTTCCTGGGCAACCTCCGGCCGTTTGTCCTCGGTGTTTTCTTTCTTCAGTGCTTCGGTGGCCTTCTCATAGTCGCCGTCGAGAATGTCCTTCTGTGCCTCCAACAAGCCTTGCGGAGAGTTTTCAAGCGTGATGCGTTTGATTTCGTTGACGGGAATCTCGCCCGGCGCGTCCTTGCTGTGCGACTTGAAGTTGATCGTTATCGCCGACATGCTGACGATTTCGCCGAAATAGGGCCTGTCGGAAGTGCTTGTATAGATTTGGTCGATCGGCCAGGCCGTGCCGGCGGCGAGCGGCCAAAGCACGGCCGCGATGAATAGTGCGCGTTTCATAGTTGGATATTCCTTGTACAAGTCCTGGTCAGGGATTCGGCAGTCCAGCGGCCGGCCGATCGGCCAGACGCTGGATGCGCTTGAACAACTCGTTGTATTTATCATACCAGACGGCGCCGCCCATGTCCGGGACCAGGCGTCGCGTGGCCAAAACGTCGTTTTCGGCAGCCTTCGCCAAGCGGGACCGTTCGGAGCGCTCGGCCGCCATCTGGGCCTGCCGAAAGCGGCAGAGGGCCAGATTGTAGCGGGCTTCGTGGAAAACATCGCGGAAGCGGGCCTCGGGCTGTACGCGGCGAGCCAACTCGCCCCAGCCCCACACTTCCTCGCGACCGCCGCCACCTTGTATGGCCATTTCCAGGTACTCGGGGCTCTCGTCGCCCCACGATTGATAGGTATACGCTGCTTCGACCTGGGCGTCAACCATCCGCGGATGGTCCTTCAGTACGACCAAAAGCTGGCTCAGGGCCTGTGGATTGTCGGACATCCGCCGCAGGCAGCGGGCCAGATCGATGCGCAGGGCGACGACGACTTCGGCGGCCGGTGAGAAATTTGGGCCGGCCTCGACTCGGTGGAGCACGTCCTGGAAGGCGGCAATTGCCTGGCGATAGCGCTTTTCCGCGTTGGGCGAGACGGCCGGGCCGCCGCCATCAAGTCCGGCCGCCATTCCCGCCAAAGCCTCGGCGCGCCAGGCCAACACGAAGAAACTCTCGGCCGCCGGCCCATCCGCGGGGGCAGCCAGGAACTTGTCGCATTGTGCTATTGTCTGATTCAACACTTCATCCATCCGCCGGTCGCGATACCGCGCCACGTGCTGCTGCAGGCAGTGCTGAAAGCGCACGCATGCTTCGAGCATCCGCCGGGCACTTTCGGCCGGGCCCTGTGGCGGCAACGACGCCTGCAAAGTCTGCATGCAGGTCCGCGCCTTGTCCAACTGCCCTGCGGCGATATACGCCAACAGAGCCAGGGAATACGAATCGTCGGCCAGCGCCGGCGCACCCGGGGCACCCGGCGGGTACCCGCTTGCGGGTGCGGGTCGCGGGTCGTGGTCCTCCAGCAAGACGATTGCTGCGGCTGGCCGGCCGCGGGCCAACTCGATGCGGGCCAGGGCCAATGTCGCGCCGGCAAGTGAAGTCGGCGCCGCGGCGCCGGCCGCGATTTGCTTGCGGCATCGCGCGATGCCGTCGCTAAGCATTTCGGCCGCACGGGCGATGAGCTTATCGGCTTCGGCCGTGCGATCATGTTCCAACGTCGAGATACGGAGAAGTTGCCGGGTCTTGCCCCAGAGGGCCTGGCCAACGGCCAATTCTGCTTCACCACGCCGCGGCGAAGCGTCGGAAATCTGCCGCAGGTAATCCTCGGCCTCGTCGAGTCGCCCATCGGCCAGGGCGAGATCCGACAGGACCGCGCGTGCATCGTCGGCCTCGGCGAAGGCGGCCCAGCGCTGGATGATCTTCTCCGCCAAGTCCTGGAGCTGTTGGCGGGCCACGCTGCGGCGGTCGCCCCGGGCAGTGCGAAATAGTGCTTCGCGGGCCGCCAGGCCGATTCGTGCCGCCTCGCGAGCGGCCGGCGAGTCGCTGGACGATTTGGCCAGCGCCTCGGCGATTGTGGCCGCTTCCTCGAACTCACCGCCCGAATAATGGAGGTATGCCTGGTAGTATCGCACCGTATCGTAGTCCTCGCCGGCGACGGCTGCCGTGCGGCGTTCGATCGCTTGATTGCAATACTTCATCGCCTCGCCGCGGGCGGAGTCGATCTGTTGTTGCCGCTGACGTTGCGAGTCCGCATCGCCGCCAATGCCGGAGCGCTGAGCCGCCTTCTGCTGGGCCTCGGCCGCCAACATACGGTCGAGGGCCGCCTTGGCGCGATTGCGGGCCTCGGCAAACGTGCCCGCATCGCCCGCGGGCGCGCCTCCCAAGGCCGGATCGAGCAGCCGGACTTTGGCGGTGGCCTGATATGGCCCTGCTGCGGCGGCGACCACCGCATATTGCTGCCGGATCCAATCGATCTGCCGGGCACGCACCTCGGCCTGCTCGGCCGATGGCGGCGGCAACGTATTCACGTAGTTCCGGGCCGCCTCGGCGCCCAGAAACCGTATCGCCAGGTCAACGTCGCCGGGAGCGCCCACAGCGCCTTGACCGGCAATCCATCGCTGGGCGATGTCCAGCCCCTGTTTGTATTTTTTCACCTCGGACAGCAGCGCGATCTCCAGCGCCTGCATGGCTGCCTTGCCACGGAGCGCGTGGAAATCGGCCGGATCGTCGGGCAGCAGGCCGAGCAACTCTTCGAAGATTGCAAACGCTTTTTCGGCGTCGCCCAATTCCTTGCAGCATAGCCCTCGGCCCAGGCGGGCGTAGAATCCGGCCAACAGTTCGCGCTGCTGATCGTAGATCGTGTCGAATTGCCGCCCGGCCTCCTGCAAGGCGGTCGCTCGACCGCTGCTTGCGAGCGGATAGGTCAGCCCCTTTTCATATTGCACCCATGCACGGGCCAGCCGGGCCTCGATCTGCCGGCGATGAATCTCGTCGCGGGCCTCGCTGCGTTTGATGTCCTCGCCGCGGACAAAAACGATCTTCTTCAACTCGACCTCGGCCCGGCTGTCCACGGCGGTCCAAACCGCCTCCGATTGGGCAAAGAAGTCGCGGGCGGCCGACATGTATTTTTCGCGTTCGGTCCCCTCGCGCTGCTCGCCCAGGCTGCGCTGCAATCGGCCGCGCTCGAAGAGCACGTTGCCCAATTGCGACTGCGCATTCGCCGACAGGGGATTCTCCTTTTGCGGATCGGCGGCAAGGCCGTACCCAGCCATAAGGCCGAGGAAAAGCACGGCCAGGAGTACTGCGGGAACAGGCTGACGGGGGACAACTCCAAGGACCGGAGAAGAAACATGTGTCGCCTTTCGCTCCGCGAAAGTAGCGTACTTTCGCGGAGCGAAAGGCGACAATGCGACACTTGTTGTTTCGCCGGTCCTAACCATGATTCAAATTGCCGGAATGCCCCTCGACAACCCACATTTGGATTTGCTTTCCGCTCCGTATCCTGGCAATTCCTGTGCCATGAATGTCAGTCCCGCGCTGTATGCCGTGGCGGACGAGTCTTCATTTCCTGGCTGATCAGCCCGATGAATTCTGCAAAGGAAGGATTCTGGGCGAGCCGGCCGTCGACTTCCATCGAAAGTTCGTGGGCCCGATGCCAGGCCGCCGCCATGCTCAGCCCGGGATGCCGCAGGAAGATGAACGGCGAGTGCCGCAAGACTTCGGCCGTGTAGGCCACTACGGCCGCCTGCTGCAACCATGGCGAGGAACTGGTCAGTGTTCCGGCGAATTGCTTCCGTTGAACGGCCACAACGGCCTTTCGCACCGTTTTGCCGGCCAACGTCGGGTCGCTGTCCGGCGCGTACCAGGAAACTTCGACCGTGGCCAGGTCCTCGGGACCGTTGGGGGCCAGCCGCATCTCGAACAACCCAGTGGCGGCCTGGCCTTCGCGGAAATCGGACTCCAATGGACCAGGCAACATGCCGGCCCAATCGCCCGACTCATGCCCGATGATCCGATATTCAATCACCGCCTTGGGATTGAAAGTCACGCGCAAACGGGCCGACCGGGCCACAACTTGCGAGCGGCCGGTTATGATCTCGCGGAACGCCCAGCGGACCTGCTCGGCGCTAGCTGCGCGATGAACACTCCCCTGCCCTGCCTTCGCGATGTCGGCCAATTGCGGATCGGTGTCCTTCTGCTGTCCCAGGTCGATGACGTCCAAGGGGACCTTCTGTCCGGCGGCGTCGGCCACTTGTTTTTCGACCTTCTCGGCAGTGGCCGGATCGAGGTCCAGCAGTCCGTCCGTCAAAAGCAACATGCGTACCGCGGGCCGGCCAGGACCGAGCGACTCGCGAGCCAAACTGCACGCCTCACGAAGCCCGCCGACGAAGTTCGTCGAGCCTTCCGCGGCCAGCGAATCGGACGCGGCGCGGAACTGCGGCATCTCGCGGTGGCCAAGGTCTTCCACGAGCACGTGGGCCGCCTGGTTGAAGGTCACCAGCGAAAGCCGATCATCCGGCCCTACGAGTTCCGGCAGACCAGCCAGGGCACGGCGGACGATCTCCATCCGGCTGCCCCAGCGCATGCTCGTCGAAGTGTCAATCAGCAGCACCAGATGCATGGGGGCATGCCGCATGTCGTCGCCCTGCCAGGCCTGGACGCCGATCTGCAACAGCGAGAAACCCTCGCCGCAGATGGGCGATGGCCCGCCGGCCACCGTCAAACCAAGGCCACGGCTCGTCGGCTTGGGAAAGTTGTAATCAACGGCAGCCAGGAATTCCTCCGTCCGCACGCGATTGGCGGGCGGTAGTTCATTCTGTTCCAAATATCGCCGGGTCAACTCATAGCTCGACGGCTCGACGGCCAGGGGAACCGCGCAGCTCTGCAAGGCGCTATTGGCCGCGGGCGAAACAAACGGATGGAAACCCTTTTCAATCAGCAGCGGACGATTCGCGCCCTTCACCAGCGGCCAATCGAGGCCACGCGGAACCGGACTGGTAGGTCGGGTGGGCAATTCGGGCATGTTGTCCCAGCCGTTGTCGGGCGATACGATCGGACTGCCGGGTAGGAACAGCGCCAACGGATCGGCCCCGGCCGGCAGATTACCGTCGGCAAGTGCTTCGAGCCGCGCCCGATCGGCCGCGGATTCGAGCTTGGCAACGCTGATCTCGCGGCGAGTGTTCACATCCCCGCCTTGAGACGGCTGATACGCGCTACGATCAAGTCCATCTGCACCGGCGTCGTCATCGGCCAGTGTCCGCCAGGAAGTTTCCAGCGGCTCTTCCTTCGGAGGGGGAACATCGTGCGCAACTTCTATTCCTGTCCCCGGTCCGGACTGCCCTGCTCTGTTCAGGATCCAGGACAGCAGCAACGCACTGCCCAGGCTGAGCGTCACGGCGAAGATCAACGACGCCGCCATGGCGATGCGGCTAAACCGCAAAGTCCGATCGATAGGGCGGTCTCTATGGCGGGCGAGCCAGCGGGCATGGCGATGGAAGGAAGTCGCCAGATCGTCCGGTACCGGCACGTTGCGCAGGGCCGCATCCAGGCCATCGTCGTCGCCCAGCGGTATCGCCCGGAGTCGCTGAAGCGGCAACTCCACGTCGCGGACCACTTCGTCCAGCCCCGCATCGTCGGCATAGGGCAACGCCATCAGCCGCTCCAGCAGACCGCTGGGCGGCATTACGTCCCTTAGCAAGGCATCGAGTTTGAAGTCCGCGGAGGACATGGGGTAAGGTTCAGGGTTTGGAGATTTCAGATTTCAAATTTCAAATCTCGGATTGAGATGGGTTGTTCTTGTTGTTACTTCCTTACTATCACTTCGTGCCGGTCCTATTGCCTTTGACTTGCTCTTCGTTGTTCGGCAAACCGGTCAACAACTCGCGGAGCCGAGTTCTTGCCCGACTGACACGCGACAGCACCGTGCCCAAAGGCAGGCCGAGCAGTTCGGCGGCCTCGTGGTGAGTTAACTCACCGACGACAACCAGGAGCAAGGTTTCCTTCAGTTCGCCCGGCAGGCGGTTCAAGGCCCGTTGCATTTCATCGGTCAGTTCGTCGCGGCCAGGTTCGTCGGCCGGGTGCTCGATTTCCAGGCGTTGATCATCGTCGGCCAAGGTCATCGGGCGGGGGTGTCGCCAGTGGTCGGCTACGCGGCGGCGAAGGATCGTCGCCAGCCAAGCCCTACCTCCGCTATCGGCCCGGAAGAGATTGCGGCTCTTCCAGGCGGAACGAAAGGTCTCCTGGACCAAATCCTCCGCTTCATGGCGATCCCCCACCAAGCGGTATGCCAGGCGGTACATCGCGGTCCCATGGTCGGCAACCATGCCGTTGAAGTCCGCAATGGTAAGCGCCACGGTCAAGTCTCCTTCGCTGGGAATCGCGCGGGCTGGCCTGCGCGGACCTCGGCCTTCACTCTTATTCGTGCGAAAGGGCCCAGACTATTCCCGACCATGCGAAAATCCTTTATTAACGTATACCGCGATTATACCGTATCGAAGTCCCAAGCGCAAGCGAGATAAGTGCTTGCGTTGCTCGCATAGACTTCGCATTTTCGATAATTCTATTACGAGGTCGCATCCCGTCCGGAAATTGACTGCCAAAAGTGGGATAATCCTTGCTTTTTCTTGCAAAAGTCAATATAAAGGAGGGACACGGCAACCAGGGGCAGGTCGCCCGCGACTTTTCAATTAGAACAGATCATCGGAACATCTGGTCCCGGCCACCATCAGCTATCGTTTCCTCGTCGCAAGGGAGACTTGGCTTTGGAGTATGGAGCCGGGGCTTGCTATAGTGCCTTGGAGATACGACGAGCGGTTATGGGCAAGCGATCCGAGAGCCTTTCACGAGCCGCCCCAAGGCGTCGGGGCCGCGTCCCGACGCGCGGCGGCGCGACGCGCCCGCGGAAGTTGCGTTTCGAACCGCTGGAGGACCGCCGGTTGCTTTCGGTCGTGCCGGCGCTGCCGGCCGTTGGGCAAGCACACTACACGGTCGAAATTGCTGGGGCGGCGAATCCCGACGACTCCACCAGCACCTCCCAGTTGACTCCCGAACAGGTCCGCGTGGCCTATGGCCTTGACGCGTACAACAGTTCCGGGACGGCTGTCAACAACATTTCCTTCCAAGGCGTGATGGGCAATGGCGCCGGGCAGACGATCGCGATTGTCGACGCCTACGATGATCCGAACGCGGTGGGCGATCTGAACACCTTCTCGTCCGACTATGGCCTGCCACAGTTCAACGGCACCAACGAGCCGACGTTCGAGAAGCTCGACGAGAACGGTGGTACGAATTATCCGAGCACGGATCCCGCCGGCAAGTTGGGCACTGCGAGTAACGACTGGGAGGCGGAAGAATCGCTGGACATCGAATGGGCGCACGTCATGGCCCCCATGGCCAATATCATCCTTTTCGAGGCGAGCAGCACCGGCAGTGACCTCTACAAGGCCGTAGCAACCGCCGCGAGCACGCCGGGGGTGGTTGTCGTTTCGATGAGTTGGAGCGCCAATGATTCCCAGTCGCTTGAGAACATTTACGACTCGTACTTCACCACGCCGCTGGGCCATCTGGGCGGCGCGGCGACGATGGGTGGCACGCAACTGGCGGGCGGCGTCAGCTTTTTCGCCGCCACCGGCGATACCGGGGCGTATGCATATGTATACAACAGCCACACCAAAACTTCGAGCTGGGTCGTCACCCCGCAGTACCCGGCCAGTTCGCCCAACGTCGTGGCTGTGGGCGGAACGACGCTTACGGTTGGCCAAAGCAGTTCGACCAGCGACTACTACTACGACGGCGAGACTTCTTGGGGTAATGGCACGTCGAGCGGCCCCTCCGGCGGCGGCGGTGGCGGCGTCAGCGCTTTTGAATCCCAGCCCAGCTATCAAAGCAGCATCGTCAGTTCCACATACAGTAAAGACAACGGCAATTACAGCACTGCCCATCGCACCTACCCGGATGTTTCCCTTGACGCCGATTCGTCCGTGCTCGTCTACGACTCCTATTCCACCGGGGGCGATTTGTGGGCAGTAACCGGCACGAGCCTTGCGTGCCCCTTGTGGGCCGGCATGGTGGCCGTCGCCGATCAAGGCCGCGCGGTTGCCGGACTCGGTTCGTTGTACGGCAACACGCAAACCCTGCCCGAACTTTACAGTCTCGCCTCCGGAAACGCTTATAGCACCTGTTTCAACGATGTCACCACGGGAAGCAGCATCGGTACGGACACTCATTCCCTGACGTACAGCCCTGGCACGGGCTACGACCTGGCGACCGGCCTGGGCAGCCCCAAGGCCGGCGCGCTCATTCCGGCCTTGGCCGGACTGCCGGTCGTGAGCACGAACCCGACGAGCCAGACAGTCACGGCCGGCAACTCGGCGACCTTCACGGTTGCCGCCGTCGGCAATCCCACGCCGACCGTGCAGTGGTTCGTGAGTACCAACGGCGGCACGACGTTTACCGCCATCAGCGGCGCGACTTCGGCCACGTACAGTTTCACGACAAGCTCCACACAGAACGGCAACGAGTATGAGGCGGTCTTCACCAACACCCTCGGCACCGCGACCACGACCGCGGCCACGTTGACCGTGCAAGTTGCCCCGGTCGTGACCACGAACCCGACGAGCCAGACAGTTACGGCGGGCAACTTGGCGACCTTCACGGCCGCGGGCAGTGGCAGCCCCACGCCCAGCGTGCAGTGGGAGGTGAGTACCAACGGCGGCACGACATTTAATATCATTACCGGCGCGACTTCGGCCACCTACAGTTTCACGACAAGCTCTGGACAGAACGGCAACGAGTACGAGGCCATCTTCACCAATGCCGCCGGCTCTGTGACCACGACGTCGGCCACGCTGACTGTGCAGGTCGCCCCGAGTGTGACCACGAATCCGACTAGCGAGACGATCACTGTGGGCAATCTGGCCACCTTCACGGCCGCGGCCAGCGGCAGCCCCACGCCCAGCGTGCAGTGGTATGTGAGCACCAACAGTGGCGCCGCGTTTGCCGCCATCACTGGCGCGACTTTCACCACGTACAGCTTCACGGCAAGCTTTGCGCAGAACGGCAATGAGTACGAAGCCGTCTTCATCAACGCTGCCGGCGCCTTGGCGACGAGCGCGGCTACACTGACTGTGCAGGTCGCCCCGAGCGTGACCACGAACCCGACGAGCCAGACAGTCGCGGCCGGCAACTTGGCGACCTTCACGGCCGCGGGCAGTGGCAGCCCCACGCCCAGCGTGCAGTGGGAGGTGAGTACCAACGGCGGCACGACATTCAATATCATTACCGGCGCGACTTCGGCCGCCTACAGTTTCACGGCAAGCTCTGGGCAAAATGGTAACGAGTACGAGGCAGTCTTCACCAACGCCGCCGGCTCTGCGACCACGAGCGCGGCCACGATGACCGTACAAGTCGCCCCGAGCGTCACCATGAACCCGACAAGCGAGACCGTCACAGTCGGCAACCCGACGAGCTTTACGGCAGCGGCCGGCGGCAATCCCACGCCCAACGTGCAGTGGGACGTCAACACTGGCAGTGGCTTCACCGCCCTGACCGACGGTGGCGTCTATAGCGGCAGCGCCACCGACACGTTGACCATTACGTCCACCACGGCCCCGATGAATGGTTACCAATACGAGGCCGTGTTTACGAATGCCGTCAATGGCGGCACGTCGGTGACTAGCGCCTCCGCCACACTGACCGTGCAATATGGCCCGAGCGTGACCACGAGCCCGACCAGCCAGACCGTTGTGGCCGGAAGCCCGACAAGCTTTACGGCCACAGCCGGCGGCAATCCCACGCCCAGCGTGCAGTGGGAGGTCAACACCGGCAGCGGCTTCACCGCCCTGACCGACGGCGGCATCTACAGCGGCAGCGCCACGGACACGTTGACCATTATCTCCGCCACGGCCGCGATGAACGGCTATCAATATGAGGCCGTGTTCAGCAACGGCGTCGGCACGGCGACGACCAGCACCGCCGCCACGCTGACCGTGCAAACCGCCCCGAGCGTGACCACGAGTCCGACCAATCAGACTGTTATGGCCGGAAGCCCGACGAGTTTCACGGCCGCGGCCAGTGGCAATCCCACGCCCAGCGTGCAGTGGGAGGTCAACACCGGTAGCGGCTTCACCGCCCTGACCGATGGCGGCGTCTATAGCGGCAGTGCCACGGACACGTTGACCATCACCTCCGCCACGGCCGCAATGGATGGTTACCAGTACGAGGCCGTGTTCAGCAACGGCATCGGCACGGCGGCGACCAGCGCCTCGGCCACACTGACCGTGCAATATGGCCCGGTCGTGACTGCAAGCCCGGCCGATCAGGCGGTCGACGTAGGGGCCACGGCGAGCTTCACGGCCGCGGCCGGTGGTGATCCCGTGCCCAGCGTGCAATGGGAAGTGAGCAGCGATGGCGGCGCGACCTTCACCGCTATCCGCCGAGCGACCTCGCTCACCTACAGTTTTGCCGCCAGTGCCGCGCAGGACGGTAACGAGTATGAGGCCGTCTTCACCAACGCCATCGGCACGGCTACCACCACTCCGGCCACGTTGACCGTGCAAACCGCGGCGATCGTGACCGCAAATCCGATCAACCAGGCGGTTGCTGACGGCGGCACGGCCACCTTCACCGCGGCGGCCACCGGCAATCCCACGCCCAGCGTGCAGTGGGAAGTGAGCACCGATGGCGGCACAACTTTCAGCGCCATTAGCGGAGCGACCTCGGTAAGCTACAGCTTTACCGCCAGTGCCGCGCAAGACGGCAACGAGTATGAGGCCGTCTTCACCAATGCCGCCGGCGCCGCCACCACCGTCGCGGCCACCTTGACGATCGCCTCGACATCCGATCTCGGTATCGAAAGCCTGCCGGCGCCGACCGAAGGCGTCTGGAACGCCACGGGCGACGGTCTTTGGAATTCGGCCGGCAACTGGAGTGATACCCAGGGCGGAGGTGTGCCGGGCTTCAGCGGCATGATCGACGACACGGCGACCTTCAACGGCGCCGGCGGACAAAACATCTTCATCGGCAACGCGAGCCCCAGCATTGCCGGGCTGACGTTCGGCGCCTCCGCTCTGGACTATAACATCCAGAGCACCGGCAACGGCCAGTTGGTCTTGGCCAACGACGGGAGCAACGTCACGATCACGGTCATGGCCGGCAAGCAGGAAATCTCCTGCCCGGTGGCCTTCAACAGCGACGTGACGATCGATGCGGCCGCCGGCAGCGAATTGACTATTTCCGGTGCGATCAATGCGGGAGGTCATTCGATTACGGTTTCCGGCTCGGGGACGGTCGAATTCAGCGGTCCAGTCAACAATCTCGGCAACCAGACGGTCACGTCCGGCAGGCTCATCGTAGCGACCTCATCGACATTCAGCATCGGCGGCAGCCTGACGATCGGCGACGCCTCGGCGTTTACCGCCTCGTCGGCAAGCGATTCGACCTCTGCGGCGAGCGATTCGAGCGCTGCGGCGTCACCCGCCGTGGCTTCGGCAACCGCATCCGTTACCCAAACGACATCCGTGCCGGCAGCGCAGGCCGCGGCGCTCGTAGTCCTGCCTTCCGGCGGCGCTTTGCCGATCGCGGGCACCATGTACCCATGGTCGGCGGCAGAAGGCGATTCGGCCCCTGCGGCGTCGACGGTCATAGCCTCGGCAACCGCATCCGTCGTCGAATCGGCTTCCGTGCCGGCATCGCAGGCCGTGGCGCTCGTAGTCCCGACTTCAGACGGTTCATCGCCGACTAGCACGACGACGGCGAGCGATTCGACTGCGGCGGCGCCATCACGCGATTCATCGTTGTCTGCGGTGGCACCGGCGGTCATTCCGACTTTCGGAACCGCGTCCATGGCACAGGCGAAGCCGCAAGCGGCCGCGCTCGTAGTTCCGCTTTCCGGCGACTTCGTATCCGCCTTCCGGCAGAAGCCGGTTGTGAAAATGGCCGCGTCGGTGCCCACTATTTTGCCTTCAAGCGGCTCTTCATCAGCCCTGCCGGTGAAGTCAACGCCGCGAGTGAACCCGCGTGCTCCGCAGTTCCTTTCGGATTTCGCCTGGGTGGCCGACGTGCTGGCCCAGCAGGACTCGTCGAATACGAATCGCGAAAAGTCCGCGGCGATTCGAGCCCTGGACGCTGTTTTGGCCGAGTACGCGCAAGCGTGATCCCGTTTTGCTACGCGAACCAGGCATTGCGACCTATGTTCAGGATGTTCCGGCATATCAGTTGGCACTGCCTGCTCATCGCCTTGGCGCTCAATGCCGCGGCGGCGCCGGCGGCGGCGCCGCTGCTGCGAGACTACCTCCGTGCGTGCGGGATCGGAGAGAATGACTTTGCCCGCTTCAGCGACGAACGCCAAATGGCCGACGAGGAGTTGGAAGTGGTCCGCCGCATCGCGGTGCGGTTGCGCGACTGCCCGCCCGATTCGCTCCGGCAGATGTTCGCCCGCAAAGCCAATGGCAATCCGGCCGGCGCGTCGGGAAAGTTCCCGTCGCGGGCGGAACCGCACAACGAGCGGGGGCGGATGATTGCTTTCCAGGGCCGCGTGGAAGCGATCGAGCCCGTCGCGGACCCCCTGGCCGGCCCGGGCACCATGTATCCATGGTCGGCGGAACCGCTGTGGCGCTGCACAATCGTACGCGAAGGGCAGCCGCATCGCGTCTTGATCTACACTGCCGAAATGCAAGAAACCTTGCGCAGCCGCGGCGCGGGCCGTAAGGTGGCCGTGGACGCGGTGTTCGTCAAGTACGTCCCCGGCGCCAGGGACGAACCGATGCCGGTGGTTGTGGTACCGCGATTTTCTCGCCATGCGGATGGACCGCTCGGCAGTCTCGGGATGGATCTGGAGTCGTTGGATGGCGTTCTCGACAATGCCCCGTTGACCACCGCCGACAGCGAGGCGTTCTATCGCCTGTTGGAATTGACGAAGAATGCCAGCTCGGCCCGGCTCACTCGCCAAGCCGACGTGCTCGATGCGGCCGTCGCTGCAAGTCTGTTCCACGATCCGGCCGCGGAACGGGGCCGCCTGATCCATGTGACAGGCATCGCCCGCGGAGTGTCGAGCGTGCCGATCGACGATCCGGCCTTGGCCGCCCGGCTGGGCCGGGACCATTATTTTCAGATCGATCTGGTGATTGACGCGTTGCAAGATAATCCGCTGGTGTTCTGTACGCTCGATTTGCCGAAGGGCCTGCCATTGGGCGGACGGCACCCGGAGGGTGCCTGCTACTATGGTCAGCCCATCGAGGCAACCGGTTTCTTCCTAAAAAACTGGCAATATCCCACGGGGATGACCGCAGGCGAACGGGCCGCCCATCCCTCGGCCTCGCGGGCATTGCAGACCGCCCCGCTGGTGATCGGGCCGGCCCCAGTTTGGAAGCCGGTCCCAATCGTCCAAAAGGGTTCCGCCGCGGCCGTCGGCATCCTGGCACTAGCCATGATCGGGCTCGGCCTGTTACTATGGTCTGTTCGTCAATCGGATCGGGAGTTTTCTTTCAGGAGTCATCTATGAAACGTGCAAAGATTACGATCATCGGGGCGGGAAACGTTGGGGCCACCACCGCGCATTGGTGCGCGGCGGCCGAATTGGGCGACGTCGTGCTCCTGGATATCCCCCAGACCGAGAACATGCCCAAAGGCAAGGCCCTGGACCTCTTCCAGGCCGGGCCGATCATGGATTTCGACTCCCGCCTCGTCGGCACGACCAGCTACGCCGACACCGCCGGCAGCGACGTGGTGGTGATCACCGCGGGCGTGCCTCGCAAGCCCGGCATGAGCCGCGACGACCTCTTGAACACCAATGCCAAGATCGTGGCCGCGGTCGCGCAGGAAGTCCGCGCGAGCAGCCCGGAGGCGGTGGTCATCGTCGTCAGCAATCCGCTCGACGCGATGGTGCAGCGGGCCTGGCAAGTGACCGGCTTTCCGCCGCAACGGGTCCTGGGCCAGGCCGGCGTGCTCGATACGGCCCGCTTCCGCGCCTTCCTGGCGATGGAACTGAACGTGAGCGTTGAGGACGTTTCGGCGATGCTCATGGGCGGTCACGGCGACACGATGGTGCCGCTGGCCAGTTGCTGCTCGGTGGGCGGTATTCCGGTTGCGAACCTCATCGCCCCGGAGCGTCTGGAGCAGATCATCCAGCGGACCCGCGACGGTGGCGCGGAGATCGTGTCGCTCTTGAAGACCGGCAGCGCCTACTATGCCCCGGCCGCAGCCACCACGCAGATGGTCGAGGCGATCGTCCGCGACAAGAAGCGGCTGATCCCTTGCGCCGCCTATTGCGACAAGGAGTACGGCGTCGGCGGCTATTACGTCGGCGTGCCGGTCGTGCTCGGCGCCGCGGGAGTGGAGCGCATCATCGAGATTCCGCTTTCCGACAGCGAGCGGGCCGCGTTCCAGAAGAGCGTCGATGCGGTGAAGGGGCTCGTCGAGACGATGGCCCGGCTGGCAGGGTGATTTCATCGTTCAGTGGTTAGGATTTGGTCGGAAATAGCTTCTACCGCGCGGCGAGCCGGAGGCGTAAGCCTCCGGGCCCGGAAGCTTACGCTCCCGGCTCGCCTGTCCTTCAAAGCTTGCGGCTTGCCGCCCTGGCGACGGTCTCGATCGCAATGGCG
>Ga0302320_10015984_pt1 | contig 15369 bp, 13 predicted proteins | sample Bog_T0_3_FD_202130 | JGI IMG/M metagenome (GOLD analysis project Ga0302320, IMG submission 202130) | Peat permafrost microbial communities from Stordalen Mire near Abisko, Sweden - Bog_T0_3 | ecosystem: Environmental > Terrestrial > Soil > Wetlands > Peat | place: Sweden: Abisko, Stordalen Mire... | reverse complement strand
GGGAGCCAACCGAGCTGTATCGCTTGCCTCGTCATCGAAAACGCTCCGGTGATGATCGACTGGCTGGCGATGATCGTCGCGAACGTTGCGAGGATGACCAGTGGCGTGACCAGCGGAGCGGGGCAGAGGCGATAGAAGATGTTGCCGTCGGTCGGTGCGCCGTCGAGAACGAGCGCAGCCTGACCGGCATAGTTGAGGATAAGGCTCGGAAAGACGAGCCCCGTCCAAGCGAATCGAATCGGCTTCGCTCCGAAGTGGCCCATATCGGCGTAAAGCGCCTCTGCGCCTGTCACGCAGAGAAAGACGCCGCCAAGCACGAGGAAACTCGTCACACCGCCCGAGAAGAGATAGTGGAGGCCATAAAGCGGGTTGAGCGCCGCAAACACGCCTGGGTGGCGAATCGCGCCGGCGAGTCCCAGCAGCGCAATGGTCAGGAACCAAACGAGCATGACTGGACCAAAGGCGTTGCCAATGCGCGCGGCGCCTTGCGGCTGGAGTGCGAACAAGCAGACCAGAATTGCGACTGTGAGCGGCAGTTCATAGGTCGCAAGCGTCGGGGTCGCCTGCTCCATGCCTTCGAGCGCCGAAAGCACGGAGATCGCCGGAGTTATCGCGCCATCGCCATAAATGAGCGCCGCGCCGAACAAACCGACCGCGACGATGATCGGGCGACGCTGCTTTTTCGCTCCGAGCAAGGTCATAATTGCGACGATGCCGCCTTCGCCGTCGTTGCTGATGCGCATCGCGAAGTTGACATATTTGACGCTAGTGATGAGGAACAACGTCCACAGAATCAGAGAAAGGCATCCCAGGACAGCTGAGGCGTCCGGGTTGTGGCCAATCAGTTTGAGCACTGTCTTGAATGTGTAGAGCGGACTCGTGCCGATGTCGCCAAAACGATACCCAGCGCGGCCACACTCATAGAAACCGGATGAGTCCCGGAGGCGGTGTTCGAACCGGATTGCGGCATCGCCGATCAGGGCCTCCGTTGAGCATCGCTGCGACACGGGAGGGGTCTCTCAGCGATGGATGGCGACGAAGCCGGTCATTCCGCATGCCCTATCGACGCGATGCTTGTTGAAAGAGTTGCGGTACGTCCCTTCTGCCCATCCGGGGCGGGCCATGCTTGCCGCCCGACGAACGCAGCTTCCTCGCCCCTCGCGACGCGCACGATTTTGGCCGCGTCGTCGATGACGTCAGCGAGGCGCCACTCGTCATTAGGCCCACGGGGCATCGATATTTTCGTAGGCCGCAACAAGGGCGTCAATCTTGGAGAGAACGTTCTGATGGAACCGCCGCTGTCGCTCGGTCAGGTCGATGCCGTTTCGGGTGATAATCGCGCCCTTCTCGATTTCGTCGAGAGCGGCGACCGTTGCCGCCCTTTCTTCACGCAGTGCGGCGATCCTGTCATAGTACACGCCCATGCCAATCCTCATACATTGCGGCAGGCATTCTGCACGACGGGGGTGCGGCGTGGGAGCCTGTCGATCCGATTCGCCTCGTAATTGGGAAACGACCCATGGCCTCCGCAGTCTCGTATTGCGGCGAATACTCGGCGAGAATCGGAATCTACTCACGAGGCCCGGTTGCGTATGCCGTCAGCCACAATGTTCGCCGCCGCCTCCTCGACGAATGCGGCGCGGCCGGAAAAGCTGAAGCAAGGCGGCAATATCGCGCGGATCAAGCGTCAAGGCGTGAGGCGGCTCCACATGCTGAGCCCACTCAAGCCAACATCGCCAGAGGGTTTGCGCGCCGTCCGGCGCTCGGACCCTAAGCCTGCTTGCAACCATCTTCCGACCCGGCAATTCCGCCCATGGCCGGATCGTTGTCGAGAATGGACGCGTGCGCATCGGGCTGACCGCCAAGACCGACCGCGACGCGGTCGGCAACGAGGCTAAGACGACGAGAGGGGGCAGGGGCGCTCGCGCGGGAAGTCTCACTCGGTCCGATTTCTGAACATCCACGCCGCGCCTGTCAGCGTCACCGCGGCGATGATCGCCATCGGCCAGAGATCGGGGACCAGCTGATCGATCCCCGCCCCTTGCAGATAGACGCGGTGGACGAGGTCGATCGCATAGCGGAGTGGGTTGATCAGGGTGAAGTCCTGCAAGACCTGCGGCATGCTGCTGATCGGCGTGGTCAGACCCGAAAGCAGCGTGAACGGCATGATCGTGACGAAGGCGTAGAGCATCGCCTGCTGCATGGTCGCCGCGATCGACGAGACGAACAGGCCGATTCCCACCGCCGCCAGCAGGAACAGGATCAGCCCGACATAGAGTGTGGGGTAAGATCCGGCGAAGGGAATGCGGAACCAGAGCTGTGCGACCAGAAGCGCGCTGGTCGCCTGCACCGTGCCGATCATCATGGCGGGAATCGCCTTGCCGACCATGATCTCCACCGGGCGGAAGGGGGTGACTAGGAGCTGGTCGAAGGTGCCCTCTTCCCGCTCTCGCGCCACGGCCAAGGCCGACAGCATCAGGGTCGACATCAGTGTGAGGGTCCCGACCAGGGCCGGGATCAAGTTCCAGCGGGTTTCAAGGTTGGGGCTGTACCAGGCGCGCATAATAACCTGGATCGGGGGTTGCGGCAGGCCGTGGTCGCTTCGCCAATCGACGTTGAACGACTCGACCGCGCTGCCGACATAGCCCAGCGCGGCGTCGGCGGTGTTGGAGTTGCGGCCGTCGGCGATCACCTGCACGGCGGCCTGCTGGCCGGCCGACAGCTGGCGCTGGAAGTCGGGGTCGATCTGAATCGCGATGAGCGCTTTCTGGTTGTCGATCAGCGGCTTCATTTGTGCGGTCTGAGTCAGATTGGCGACGCGATGGAACAGGCCGGAGCCGTCGAGCTTCGCCAGCAGGGCCGAGGAGGCCGTAGTCAGGTCGCGGTCAAGCACCGCGTAGGGAACATTGTTCACGTCCAGCGTGGCGGCGTAGCCGAACAACAGGCACTGCAGCACTGGCTGAAGCAGCAACATGTTGCGGGTGCGGGCGTCCTGCAGGACCGCCAGAACTTCCTTGCGGATCAACGCGAAAATACGGCGAAGGGAGGCCAACATCCCATTCACCCGAGCGACTTGCGCGTCGCTCGGCGGGCGAGCGTCAACAGAACGATTGCAGCGCCGGCAAGGATGGCGGCGTTCAGCCAGATCACGCTCCAGACGTCGCCGACCAGGAACAGCGTCTGCAGCAGGCTGACAAAATAGCGGGCCGGCACCAGGTAGCTGATTGCCTGAACCGCCAGTGGAACGCTGCGCAGGTCATAAATGAAGCCCGAAAGCATAAGCGCCGGCATGAAGGTGACGACCAGCGTGACCTGGCTGGATAGAAACTGGCTTTTCAGGCTCGAGGAGATCAAAAGACCCATCGCGACCGAGACCAAGAGATAGAGCATCGACAAGGCCAGCAGCAGCGGCACTGAGCCTCGCATCGGCACGTCAAACAGGAACTTCGCCGCGCCGAGGCACAACAGCAGGCCGACCATTCCCAGAAGGATGTAGGGGACCGTCTTTCCAAGCAGGATTTCGTCGGTTCGCACGGGCGTAACGAACAGAGCCTCGAACGTCCCGCGCTCCCACTCCCGAGCGACCACCATGGAAGTCATGAAGGCGCCGATTAAGGTGATGACCAGCACGATCAGACCGGGCACCAGGAAATAGCGGCTGTCGTTGGCGCTGTTGAACCAGAGCCGGCTTTCGACCACCGCCTGACCCCCGGCGCTGTTGTCGTCCTGGCCTTCGGCGGCGAGCCTCGCGCCCGACTGAGCGACCGCGGCCTCGGCGTAGGCCTCGACGATGCGGGCGGTGTTGCCGTCGATGCCGTTGACCAGAACCTGGACGGTAGCGTCGCCCTGCGCCGATCGGCGCGCGAAGTCCGCCGGCACCCGGACGATGCCTTCGACCGTGTTCGACAGCATCAGCTCCTGGGCCTCGGCCATCGACCTGGTCACGCGGGTCTCAAAATAAGAGGAGAGCTGAAAGCTGGCGGCGATCTCGCCGGCCTGGGAAGACGGATCCTCGAGCACCACGGCGATCGGAACATTCTTGACGTCGAGTGACAGGGCGTAGCCGAACAACAGGATCAACATCAGCGGCAGGACGACGCCGATGGCGACGCTCGAGGGATCACGGACGACCTGCCGTAACTCCTTGCGGATCAGCGCCGCCACGCGCCTAGCCTTGGCGGCGAGGCGCGAGGACGGGTGGCCGATCATGCCGCTCGCTCCTGCGGCGCGTTGGCCCGCGCGGCCTCGATCACCGTGATGAAGGCGTCCTCCATCGTCGGCTGTGCATTGGCGGCCGTCACGCCCCGTGCGCGGATCTCAGAGGGCGAGCCTTGGGCGAGGATGCGGCCCGAATCGAGGATGGCGATCCGATCGCAATATTCAGCCTCGACCATGAAATGGGTGGTTACGATCACAGTCACGCCCTGTTGCGCCAAAGCGGTGATCCGCTGCCAAAACTCACGGCGCGCCAAGGGATCTGCCCCGCTGGTCGCTTCATCCAGGAATAGGATGTCCGGCTCGTGGAGCAGGGCGGCGGCCGTCGCCAGACGCTGCTTGTAGCCGCCCGGAAGCAGCCCGCTGAGCTGACCGGCGACGGGGCCGAGTTCGAACTGAGCCATCGCCCAGTCGATCCGCTGGCGACGCCTCAGGCCGTGCAGGCCGTAGGCGCTGGCGAAGAAATCAAGGTTCTCGGTGACCGAGAGCTGGGCGTAGAGCGAGAACTTCTGCGCCACATACCCGATCTTCTGGCGCACCGAGACGGGACTGCGCCGCAGGTCGGCGCCGCCGATCTTAAGATCCCCGCTGGTGGCGTTCAGCAGCCCGCAAAGCATGCGGAAGGTCGTGGTCTTGCCGGCGCCGTTAGGTCCCAGAAGTCCAAAGATCTCACCGCGCCGCACTTCGAAGCTGACGTGGTCGACGGCGACGAAGTCGCCGAAGCGTTTGAGCAGATCGTTGACCTGAACCACCGTGTCATTTCTGTCGCCGGCCGGCGGATGGTCGAGCTTCATGTCGGTGGCCAAGTTTCCGCTTCCCGCCCGATCAGCGGTTGGCTGCAGCAGCATCATGAATCCGTCTTCAAACCGCGCCGGCGTCGGCAGTGGGCGGAGCCCCGCAAGCGCGCCCGAGCCGCCCTTGCGGCGCACGACCCGGACAAGACCCGCTTCCGGCGAGGCGTCGACCACGCCTGGCTCGCCCAGCACGCGCGCCTGCAATTCGCGCGGGGCCTGATCCTCTGTGGGTTTGACTGTGAAGGCGCGGCCTTCCGCCAGCTCGATGACGTTCGATGGCGGCCCGTCGGACAGCACCTTGCCCCGATGCAGGACCACCACATGATCGCAGCGCGCGGCTTCGTCCAGATAGGAAGTGCTGAGCAGCACCGGCACACCCTCGTCGCGCACCAGGCCGTTGATGATGCCCCAGAGTTCGCGCCGCGAGAGGGGATCGACGCCGACGGTGGGCTCGTCCAGCAGGAGCAGATCGGGCGAACGCACCAGGGTGCAGGCGAGCCCGAGTTTTTGTTTCATGCCCCCTGACAGTTTGCCTGCCAGCCGTCGGGTGAAAGGACCAAGCGCAGTCATCTCCATTAGTTTTGGATATCGGCCCCGCCGATCAGCCGCTGAAACGCCGTGCAAGTCCGCATAGAGGTCGAGGTTCTCCTGAACGCTGAGGTCGTCGTAGAGACCGAACCGCTGGGGCATGTAGCCGATGCGGTCCTGGATCGCTTGCGGGTTGGCTTTGACGTCAACGCCAAGGACTGTCAGCTCTCCCTCATCGGCGCTCATCAGGCCGGCCATGAGCCGGATTAGGGTGGTCTTGCCGGCGCCGTCCGGTCCGACCAGCGCGGTCAAGGTTCCGCGGGCTGCCTCGAATGAGACGTCGTCAAGGGCCCGGATGATCGTCTTGGCTTGGCCGCGAAAAAACTTGCGCAGGCCGCGTCCGATGATCACCGGACCATTGGCGAGCGGGTCCGTCATCACCCGTGTCCCGCCGCATTCGCCGTGGCTGCGAGTGGCAGATGCACCGTCGTCGGCATGCCCTGGCGAAGATCGTCGTCGGGATCCTTTACGAACACACGGATCTCGTAGACCAGGCTGGTTCGCAGATCCGTCGTCTGAACCGTCTTCGGCGTGAACTCGGCCACAGGCGAAATGAAACCTACCCAGCCCTCGAAGCCGCGATTGGGGAAGGCGTCAGCGGTCACGACCGCCTTCATGCCGGGATGCACGTGTCCAAGGTCGGTTTCGGTGACGTAGGCGCGCACCCATTTCGGATCGTTGATTGCGAGCGAAAAGGCGGCCTTCTGGGGCGTGACGATCTCGCCCGGCTCGACCAACCGCGAGCGGACCACCCCATTCATGGGTGCGATCAGCTGGGCGTCGGCCAGCTCCAATTGAACCAGCGTGTACTGGGCGCGATAACCGTCGAGCAAAGCCTCGGCCTGGGCGATATCCTCCCGGCGCGGACCGACGAGTTGTAGGCGCAGGGCCTGTTTGTTGACCTCCAGTCGGGCGGCGGCGGACTCAGTGGCTTGTCTTGCATTGTCCAGATCTTGACGGCTGCCCGCGGCGCTTTGGCTCAGCGTCATCGCCCGATCGAAATTCGTGCGCGTAGCGTCGACGTCGGCTTGAGTCTGGGCGACATTGGCTCTGGCCTGGGCAATCTCTTCAGGCCGCGAGCCGGAATGTAATTTATCGACTGCCTGTAGTTGCGCTGCCACTTGAGCGGCCGCTTGGGCGGCCTGGGCGTTCAGCCGACCCGTGTCGAGCCGCGCCAGCACCTGACCCGTGACGACCTGGTCGCCTTCATTAACCAGCACCGCCTCGATCCGCTCGGAATCGTTGAACGGCAGTTCCACTTCCCGAAGGTCAATGTTCCCGTAGAGAGTGATTTCGGTCGCCGCTTTGGGTTGAAAGACCATCCATAAGCCCAGAGCGACGACGGCTCCCAGCCCGATCACTGCCGCTGCGATGAAGAGAGTTCGTTTCATGGGCGCCTGTCGCTGATCAGCCGCGTGTGAATCGGATCAGGAATTTGACCCTGCCGACCACAGGCAACTCAATGCGTTGTCGCGCTGATCGGCATCCGGACCCGATACCGAATGACAACCGGGCCAGGGGTCAACGCGTTGGGCCGATTCACAAATCGGAATTTGCTGACGCGGCCTCTTCAAGCCGCTCCACGTCCCCGCGGCACAGAGAAAGCGGGCGGTCGCTACGGGCGACCGCCCACGAGCGAGAGCCAGTCTGGTCGGGGGAGAGAAGACCGGCGCTCGGCACAACCAGGAATCAGGCAAATCAGGCTCGAACGATAGGCTCGGAATCTACGCACTGTGGCGATTGCCCAGATGTCCCTGCCGCCAACGCGCAAATTTGTGACACAGTAAGATTCGGAGTCATTGTCGGCTGATCCAAAAGTCGACGTTCACATTGCAAAGGCGTGCGAATTCTGGAACAGCGCGCCGGAGATTGCGATACCTGAGGGCTGGATTGGAATATTTGGTCGTCCCATCGGCATGGCTTGCAAGTCGATCGTTCGTTGCTGCGGTGGTCCATGTCCTGATCGCCGTCGCCGTCACCGTTCACACACTGATCAACAAGCGCGACGTCCCCGCCGCCATCGGGTGGATCGGAATGGCGTGGCTCGCGCCTGTCGTCGGCGCGCTCCTGTATCTCGGCTTTGGGATTAGTCGCGTAAAGCGCCGCGCGCGGCGATTGAAGGGATCGCTTCGGAATGTCGATCCCCACAAGGCGAGTGGCGTGGCGCTCGCCGATCCGATCGAGCGTCTCAAGATTGCGATCACCAAGATCACCAGCCAGGGCATCTCGACCGGCAAGGTAGCCGCGGTGCTCGCCTGCGGAGACGAGGCCTACCCGCGAATGCTCGCCGCCATTGAGGGGGCGAAAGTGAGCATCGCTCTCTCCACTTACATCTTCCGCACCGACACCCTTGGACTGCAATTCGTCGACGCTTTGGCTAAGGCGCACCGCAGAGGCGTGGCGACTCGCGTTCTGATCGACGGTTTCGGCGGAGGTTTCGTGCGCTCTTCCGCCTATCGTCACCTGCGCAGACAGGGCGTTCCCGTCGCGCGCTTCCTCCATTCGACGCTGCCTTGGCAGATGCCGTTCCTGGACTTGCGTCTGCACAAGAAGAGCCTGATTGTCGACGGGGCCTCAGCTTTCGTCGGCGGTCTCAATATCGGCGCGGAGAACCTGCTCCAATCACAGCCGAAGGCGCCGGTCCGCGACTTGCACTTTCTCGTTCAGGGCGCGGTCGTGCGGCAAATCGCGCAACAATTCGAGGACGACTGGTCCTTCACGACGGGTGACGCCCAGACCGAGTCGAATCCCTCGCCCGACGCAGCCTCGGGCGAAAACAGCGCTGCACGCGCAATTGCGGCGGGTCCGGACCAAGAGGTCGATCAGTTGGTTCTGGTCCTGTTGTCGGCGATCAATTCGGCGCAGCAGTCGATCCGGATCGCGACGCCGTATTTTGTGCCCGAGGAGCAATTGGTGACCGCGCTGCAACTGGCGGCCTTACGCGGAGTGGACGTCCAGCTCGTTCTGCCGGCGGCGAACAATCATCGGCTCGTCGCCTGGGCGGTCAGAACGCATGTCAGGCCCTTGCTGCAATCCGGTTGCCGTCTCTGGCGCGCTCCGCCGCCATTCGACCATTCGAAGTTGATGACCATCGACGGCAAGTGGAGTCTCATCGGCAGCGCCAACTGGGACATGCGCAGCCTCAGGCTCAATTTCGAGCTGACGCTCGAGACCTACGATCCCGATTTCGCTAGCCGGTTGAGCGCGATCATTGACACACGCCGCACGCGGCCCATCACTTTGGCGGAAATCGACGGTCGCTGGTTCGTCGTCAAGCTTCGCGACGCTGCGGCGCGGTTGACGATGCCCTATATATGACAGAGTCCGAACTGAGGTCATGATGAAGGTTGCATCCTACAATATCCATAAGTGCAGGGGCGCGGATCGTAGCGTCAGGCCGGACCGGATCGTCGAGGTCATCGGCGAGATCGGCGCCGACGTCATCGCCCTTCAGGAGGTCGATCGTCGCTTCGGCCAGAAAGGCGGCCTGCTCGATCCAGACGCGATCTCGCGCCAAACGGGAATGCAACTCCTCATGCAATCCGACGCGCCGCATCGCCACGGCTGGCGCGGCAACGCCTTGCTCGTGCGCGGAGAGCCGCAGGCCTACCGTCGCTCGCGCCTCAAATTGCCCGGACTGGAGCCGCGCGGCGCGATCGTCGCCGAGATGGACCTCGGCGAGGGGGAGTTCCGCATCATCGCCGCTCATCTCGGGCTGTTTCGTCTCTCCCGCGTCGATCAGGCTGGCGCGCTCTTGGCGGCGTTCATGGACCTGCCGCCGATGCCGACCGTGCTGCTCGGCGACTTCAACGAGTGGCGCCGTCGCCGTCGTTCGTCGCTCGACGTACTCGAGCCGACCTTCGGCGCCGCTCCGTCGATCCTGAGTTTTCCCGCGCGGAGACCGATTTTCGCGCTGGATCGCATCCTCGGCTGGCCGAGCAGTCTGATCGACGATCTCGCCGTTCACGACACGCCGCTCGCCCGACAAGCCTCCGATCATCTTCCGTTGGTCGCGACGGCGAACATGGAATTGGCGAACTTACAGACGCCGCTCGCGGCTTGAGTCGAATGGTCGTCGAATGCCGCGCCGATCTGAGTGCGCGGCGCCGTCAAAGAGTTTGCGAGTCAAGAACGCTGCAATTCGCTTTCTGGCTATGGATTTGTGTCCAACTAGGCCCCTGCTGAGAGACTCGCCAATCACCTGGGGACACGCCTAAATCTTGCGTTCAATGAGGGCGCCTACGAGAAGCGAACTGGGACCCTATTGAAGCCGAGTGAAGCGGCTCCATACGCCGACCCCGCTTGAGCCGACATCGCCAGAGGCTTAGCGCGCCGATCGGCGCTCGGACCTCACGCCCGTTTGCGGTGGATCTAAACGCATCTGGAGCCGCTTAGCGACTCCGCACGCAAACACTTTCCCGCACCGAAGCAGGTGGCCATCCGAGAGCTGCCGGCTAAGTAGATTCCGATTCTATCGCGTCGAGGCGCGACGATTCAGATTGTCCAGCCTGCGGCAATACCGAGCGATCCAGGCAACGGGGTTTGCTTGAGCCCTCGCGGTTCGCTCCGCATTCGCCATCAGAAAGGATGGATGACATGTTGAGCAAACTCGCCGTCGCCGCCGCTGCGGCCATCGTCGCCAGCGCCAGTCTCGCCGTCAATTTCGCCGCTGCGGAAACCGTCCGTCCGGCCGGCGGCGGTGGGGGAGGCTCAGGGCATTCCGCGTCGCACGCTTTCGGCGGGCGTGGTTTCGCTGGGCCACGCTCCTTCCGTTCAGGCGGCTTTGCCGGCCGCTTCGGCGCCGGGCGGTTCGCGCTCGGGCGCTCCTTCGGCGGCGCCCTGCTGGGACATCCGACGGCGCGAGTCGCCGCATTCAGCCGCCCCGGCGCGGGAACGCCCTTCGCCGCGGGGCAGCCTTATCACCATGGCGCGTATGGTTGGCAAGGCTACCATCGCGGCTATGTCGGCTGGGGCGGGCCGGTGTTCTGGCCTTACGCCTATGACGACGAGTTCGATTACGCGTTCTCGCCCTATGGACCCTACAATGGCCTGTTCTGGTCCTACGGCTACGACGACCTGTTCGCCGGCATCCTGCTGCCTTACGCCTACGCTCTCCTCGAAGGCGGCTACGCCCCGGCGCGATCCCAATCGGCGCCGGCCCCGCAGTCCGGCGCGGCGCCGTCCGCCGGCGCGCCTCCGCTGCAATCGACGTCGCAATTGTGCGGCTCGGCCCAATCGCTCGCCGGCGGCGCGGCGATCGACCCGATCGCCAAGGCGGTCCAGCCCAATGCGGACCAGAGCGCCAAGCTCGAGGCGCTCAAGAGCGCCGAAGCCGACGCCGGAAAGACGCTCGCCGCTTCCTGCGCCGCCGTGACGCCGACGACGGCGGTCGGACGGCTCGACGCCGTGCAGACGCGGCTGCAAGCGATGATCACCGCTGCCGCGGCCGTCGGCGGCCCGCTCGACGACTTCTACGCTTCCTTGACCGACGAGCAGAAGGCCGCTTTCAACGCGCTCGGCCAGAACGGAACGCCGGCGGATACCGCCGCCGGGGCGGATTTCGCGCAATTGTGCGGCCCGCAGAACGCCGTCCCGGTCATCGCCGTCGACAAGATCGACAGCGCCGTGCACCCTAACGCCGCGCAGCGCACTTCGCTCGCCGCGCTGACCGCCGCCGCGGGGAAGGCCGACGACGCGATCCTCGCGTCCTGCCCGAAGCAGGCGCCGCTGACGCCGGACGGGCGGCTCGACGCGGTCAAGGCGCGGCTGCAGGCGATGTCGAGCGGCGTCGATTTCGTCAAGCCGCCGCTGCAGGACTTCTACGCTTCGCTGAGCGACGCGCAAAAAGTCAGCTTCGACACGCTGACTCAGCCGCCGGCGCCGAGCGAGCAGAGCGCCAAGACGCCGGGCGCGTAGGCGCGCGCGCCGCGTCGACCGTCGTCGCGGCGCGATATCGCAGTGAATCTGACTCACGTTCTGGCGCCGGCGCGCCAGCCTTCTCTTCTGCTCCGGCCGCCATCCGCCACGAAGAAGAACAAGCTGTGTCGCGCTCGATCTTTGGAGGTCTCGACTGGGGACCCCGCGCAATCGAAATGTCGAAGCAGAGGATTCGTTTCTAGGTGGGGTCGAGGCAACCTCGACGCTAAGCGGCCTACGCGATCATGACGGCGCTTGCGTTCACGTCGGTGGGGCGCTGCTCGTCTTTAGGCCCCAAGGGCGCTTTGTCTGCCGCCCCGTCCAATTTTGACGTGGTTGGAAATGACGAGAATCCCCTCACTTGCTTGCGCCAGCTTCTCCCATTCGTCGGCAAGGCGCGTCCAATCGGCAGCGTTGCTACCGCGGTCCGTGGCCTTTTGAGCGCACGCTTTCGATGATCTGCGATACTGGGCGGCTCGGGCATCCTGCATGCTCTCACCTCCTGCATTGCGCTAAGCATATCCCGAGACGGATGCGCTGCGCAGCGTTTGTCAGTTCGCGTCGCCTTTTCGACCCGAGACGCTACTCGGGTGGGACGCTGAGGCGGATCGGCGCGCGGCTGAACACGTTCTTGTCCCTAGCGAATTGGCCGCCCATGGCGCCGAATAAGTAGAATCCGATCCTTTCGTGCGAGCACGGTCTGCCGCATTCCTAATTGCATCGAGCGTCTGTCTCTTTGTTCCCCAAGCAGACCGGCGCTTGCCGACGGGCGGTCGGAGCGGCCCCCAAATCCAATCCGATCGCCCGCTTTTCTTTTCTCGTTCGACAGATTGGCCGCCACGCCGAAAGGCGCTGGCGGGATCGCTTCGGCTTCTTCGAGTCTTCCGGGCCGTCGGAGGCCGCCGTGCCGAACCGGAATTCGCCCTTGTCCGCCTTTCTCTTGCTCCTGCTTGCTCTTGCTTCTGCTTGGCGGTCTGGGGGGCGGCGGCGTCCTCCCCAATTTGGGGCCACGGCATGGATATGGCCACGGCGTCGTCGGTGTCGTCGGCGTCATCCTGATCGTCGTCTGTGTCCGCGAGTTCATAGGCCGCCTTTGGCCTCACTCGCCGGGATCGCGCACGCCATTCTCACGCTGTGCTCTAACCAAAGCGAGATTTCGCCGATGTGCTCGCCATCGAATCACATCGTGTAAATTCCCTGCGCGAGGGCGTGGCCTGACAATCGAGTGTGGCTTCCGGCCATCACAGATTCATTCGCGGGCGCTGCGTCAGCGTTGCGCGTTCCCGTGATCGCGCCGGTCGCGAATGTTTCCCTTCGACATAGGGCAGGGCCGCAGCGTCGCCGCGCCGGGCGGTCCGAACTCGGCGTACGGCCCGGCGTCATTTCATCCAAGCGATTGAGACTGACGACATAGGCGACGGGGCCTCGTGGGTAGATTCCGACTCTCGCCGAGAATACGCCGCAATGCGAGCCTCTCACGGTTGCAGCGGTCCTTGCCCACGGCTCAACGACGGAGAGCCAAAATGTCGACGATCTACTTCGTTCACGCGGCTACGAGCGCGGGCATTCCGTTGGTGAAAGCTTCCCGCGCGACGATAGACGAGGCGCTCAGGGAAGCTGAGTTTGAACTCAGTGGCGGAGCTGCATTCGCCTGGATTGTCGATGGAGACGGCCATCTGATTTTGCCGACGGACCAAGTCAAGGCCCGCCTAGATCGATCGGCCAACGCGCGGCATGGTTTCGCTCGCTGATCGGATCGCGACTGCGGCGCCCGGCCGACGCCGGTCGGCAGGGTCGCCTTCGATCGCAGGCCAGTGAATTGACACACAGGCCGGTGCGCGCCGATCGCTCACATACGAATGGAACCCCCTCATGCCGACGCTGACAATCACACCCGATAGGGCCTTCGCGATCCTCATCAAGGCGCGAGAATTCGACTCGAAAGTCACCGAGACAGACCCTGACAGTGGCTCCAACCCGAGCGATGACAACAGCGTCGACGCGCTTGAATTTGGCCCCTCCGACGACACCCACCATGAACTCGACTCAGCGATCCATGATCTCAATGATGACGAACAGCGCGACCTCATCGCACTGATCCTGCTAGGACGCGGTGACTTCAACTTGGGCGAATGGACCAAGGCGCGGCAAGCGGCGGCCGATATTGGTCGGGAACGAACCGCGCGCTACATCAGCGAAATCCCATTGGTCAGCGACTACCTCCAGGACGGTCTGTCCCAATTCGACCAATCGATCGAAGACTATCTGGTCCAACATTGAGACACTAACGGGTGATCTGTGGTTCGCAAATTCTGGCCTCTTGGCGACCCACAACCGGAGCGGCAGTCAGTGACGGGTTCTGGCGCCGATCGATGTTACGAAATCGACATATGCGTGCTCATCGGTCTATCCAGGCCTGCATCGCAGCCGGACTCGGTCTCTCCGCTGACCGTTGGAACTTGTCCTCGCAATGCGCAAATTCGGCTGAGTACTTTCCGACCCTTTCTTGTTCGGCCGCGAGAGCGCGGAACATCGGCCACTGGCGATGTTTCAGCCTACTCAGGCCGCGGTTGATTTGATCCTGGTCGGCGACGGTCAGCCAAACGCGCCGTCGCTTTCCATCAGGTTGCCACATCGCCGCAACTCCGGAGAAGATCATGTCTAAAGACAGCGAACTCAAGAAAGTCGTTCTCGACGAATTGAGCTGGGAACCCAGTGTGGACGCGGCCCATATCGGCGTAACGGCAAAAGACGGCGTCATCACTCTCACCGGTCACGTCGACAACTACAGCAGCAAGGCCGGCGCTGAGAAAGCCGCAAGCCGGGTTAGGGGCGTCAAAGCGGTGGCCGAGGAAATCGAGGTCAAGTTGCCCTACGACGTGAAGCGCAGCGATGAGGATATCGCGGCGGCGGCGATTGATCGTCTCGGCTGGAACTCGTCGATTCCCGACGGCGCCATTCAAGTGAAAGTCGAGAAGGGCTGGGTCACCTTGTCCGGCACAGTCGACTGGCACTTCGAGAAAGAGGCCGCTGAGCGGGACATTCGGACGCTTTCGGGCGTCGTTGGCGTTTCCAATCAGGTCCTGGTGAAACCGACAGTCAGCGCCTCAAGCGTGAAGGACAACATCGAGCAGGCTCTGCGCCGGTCGTGGTACTACGATGCAGACACAATTCGGGTGGACGCCCTTGGCGGCAAGATCAAACTGACCGGAAACGTCACGACTTGGAACGCCCGACGACTAGCGGGTATGACCGCTTGGTCGGCCCCTGGCGCGATCTCGGTCGACAACGCCATCAACGTCAGCAACTGACCACGAGTCCCGCCGGCCTGAGACTCGGGCCGGCAGGCACTCTGCAGAACGCCAGACCTCAGACAATCTTGAAAACGCCGATTGCCAGGTACTCGCAGCTCGCCAACGCGCTGGCGCTGGCCGGCGCGTTTCTCGTCGCCGGATTTCTCGTGACGCGGATCGCCTTCGACAAGAACCCCGTTGCGCGGTTCCTCGCGCAACTCGCCTCTTTCGCCGGCTTCACGATCATGTTGTTCGCCGCCGGGGCCTTGCCGTCCGAGGCAACGCCAAAAGGCGATCCAAACTTCGAGTACCTGGCAATTAGCGTCTTCAAGATTGTCTGGTGGCTTGCGGCGGCGTGGCTGTCTGCTGGGTTCTTCTGTGCGGTTCTGGTCTTCAAAGGGCAGCCTCGCGGAACGCGATTCCCGGGGGACCTCGCCGTCGGGGCCGTCTATGTCACCGCCGTTCTCGCCATAGTGGCCGACGTCTTTGATATGCCTGTTGGCGGCCTCCGGCGTTATCGCCATTGTGCTCGGCCTCGCGCTTCAGAACCCTTGGGCGGCGTC
>Ga0302320_10015982_pt1 | contig 15370 bp, 10 predicted proteins | sample Bog_T0_3_FD_202130 | JGI IMG/M metagenome (GOLD analysis project Ga0302320, IMG submission 202130) | Peat permafrost microbial communities from Stordalen Mire near Abisko, Sweden - Bog_T0_3 | ecosystem: Environmental > Terrestrial > Soil > Wetlands > Peat | place: Sweden: Abisko, Stordalen Mire... | reverse complement strand
TCGGACTTGGACTCATACAGAGTGCCAATCAGGATATCCAGATTCAGTTGCCGCGGATTGTCGCTCAAGGACTGCGCGCCCGTCGCAATGGCCTGCTCCGTTTCTCCCTTTGCGGCGCGTACCTGGCACAGCTGAAACAGAGCGTCGTAATTGTGGTTGTCGAGCGCAGTCGACTTCTCCAGCGCAGTTTCGGCTCCGTTGAGATCCTTTTTGCTGCGAAAGAGCACGGCTCCCAGCAAACTGTAAAAGCCGCTGTTGTTCGGTTCCTTGCTGATTTGCTCTTTCACGCGGGAAATGGCTTGATCGACCTGATGCTCTGCCACGTACGCGTTGACTATTCCGCGCAGCGCATCTTTGGAGCTGACATTCCGGTCCAGGGCGTCCAGATACGCCTTTACAGCATCACCATATTGCTTCTGAGCGAATCGCAAATTGCCCAGTTGCACGTAGCCAAATGAACTCTCCGGAGCAGCTGCGATCGCTTTGCGCACATCCTGCTCAGCCTCGGCGTAGTGGGTACGATTGATGTTGGCAACGGCGCGCAGTGCATAGCCTTCCGGAGCTCCAGGTTGGAGACGGATCATCTGGCTGGCGGCGTCTTCCAGGGCATTCATGTCGCCCTGCATCATGGCGGCGTTGGCGAGGGAACGCTCCGCATCCAGAAAATCGGGATTCAGCCGCAGAGCTTCCCGCCATTGCCTCTCCGCACTGTCAAGATCGCCCTGCTTTTGCAGTGCGATTCCGAGAGCAAAATGGGCCTGCGTGTTGTTGGGGGAGCTATTCACCACCATTTGCAGCGTCTGGGCCGCGCCATTGACATCTCCGCTCATGATCTGTAACTGGCTGCGATGGACCAGTGCATTCTCGTCTTTGGGATTGGTCTTCAGTATCTCCTCGTTGAGGCTCCGCGCCGTGTCGTACCGGCTGGCTTGAATGAGAAGTTGAACGTACTTCTCCTTTACCTGCCGGTCTCCGGGCCGCTCCCGAAGCAGCTCGCCATACGCTGCTACAGACTTGTCCAGGTCGCCCGTTGTGAAATAGAAGTCGCTCAGCGCAAGATAGGTGTCGGGGTTGTGAGGCAAATCGCGTTTGGCTTGTTGAAGAACAGTTTCCGCCTCAGGTTTTTTGCCCTCGGCAACATAGAGCCTGGCCAAAGCATTGCGGGGCGCAATCGTGCTGGAATCGATCGCCAGTGCATCGCGGTACTGGCTCTCTGCTTCGCCGAACCGCTTTTGAGATTGATAAAAATTGCCCAGCATCAGCCGCGCGGGAGCGGCCTTCGGATTCAGTTCGATAACCTTCTTGAAACTTGCTTCCGCATCAGGCAGGTCGCTGATCCTGTTTTGCAGAATCGCCAGGCTCAGGTAAGGTTCCCAGCGGCCGGGGGCGAGCGCGATCGATTTCTGCGTCTCGGCGATTGCGTCAGGGAATTTTCCCTGTGCCGCCAGTAGGTTGGAGCACATCGAGTGGACGCCCGGATCGTCGGGGCGCTGCTTCAGCAACAGATCGGTTTGTTCCTGGGCCTGTTGAAAGTTGCGAAGCTGGATCAGCAGGTTCGTCAGCTCCATTCGAGCCCGGAAGTCGAGCGGGCGCAGCTCAACGGCTCGGGTAAGTTCCTGGTATGCACGGTCACGCTGCTGCAGGCGCAGGTAAGTCTCGGCGAGCTGCAGGTGGGCGTCGGCGTATTCCGGGTCCGTTTGGATGGCTTCAGTGAACTCAAGTGCAGCTTCTTGATATTTACCTTGATCAAAGTATTGCTGGCCGGCCTGAAAGTATTTTTGCTTTCGCGCATTGGGGTCGAGGGAGCAGCCAGAAAGAAGAGCACCAGTCAGAGTCAGGACCAGCACAGGGCGCCAATTGAGCGAGAGTTTCATCTCGAAGCCTCCACTTGCAGATTGCTTCGCAAGGACCGCACGAACACTCTGGATTCTATCGCGGTCATGGCCAGCAGGCGCGCCGGAAGGAAAGCGCTCGCATCCGACGTGTCAAACCTGCCAACACGCGCTTGGGAAATGCGACTGAGAGGGAGTTTGAGACCGCCGCGCGACTGGCATCGGATGCAATCGATTTGGCCGAGCGAAAAGCACATGATCGCCCTGTTGCAAAGTTTTGCGACCATTTGCGGAGGAAGGCTGGAGTTATGCAGGGCTTAGCCGCGCCAGTGGTGGAAAAGGCCGAAAATGGCCAGGCTGGATCGAAATGGACAGCATAATTCGGTCCGTGCGGTGTAACCCATGGGTAACTCCTCCGGGTAACACTCAAGAGTACTGTTTGCAACAGGTTGCAAAAAGTTTCAATCTTGACAATTGCGAGTGTCAAGTTAGAATTGAGCATCTGCCAAAGACATGTGCAGATGTGCCCCAATTGCATGACGAGTTGATGACGGCCGGAAGTGAAAAGGAAGGTTAAGCATGAGAATGAAAGCTGAAAGATTGGCAGCAGTTGTTGGTGCCGTGGTTCTCTATTTCGGAGTGTCGGCATCGGGGCAGGGAACACCGGTCACGATCAACCTGACAAACGTCAATGGTGACCCGATCGTGAACGTCGGTGGAGAGGAAGTCTACGCCGGGGTCTATGGCGGAACGTCCAATCTTGCAGGCGCGAACACCGGAATTATTTGCGACGACTTCTATGACGAAGTCGGCGTTCCGGAAACCTGGTCCGCCACTGCATATCAGGCCTCAACGTTGACAAGTTCCAATCTCTCCGAGGTCCTCTTTGGTGGCAATAACGCCTCGGGCTATCTCGGCATTGGGCTTTCCGGGTACGCCGAAATGGCCTATCTGGTGGAACTTTCTTTCAAGAGCTCAGGCAATCCGACGCTTCAGGGCGATATCTCCGAGGCCATCTGGTCGATCTCCGATCCGGCCATCTACAGCACACTTGACGCGGCCGCGAAAGCTTTGGTCGCGCAGGCAATCGCCAACGCCGCGGCCACGGGCGACAGCCTGAGCCAGTACGCGAACCTGTGGATTTACACGCCCAGCCCGCTCATTGGTGCAGGCGAGCCGCAGGAGATGTGGGGAACGGTGCCGGAGGGTGGAGCGACGTTGCTTTATCTGCTGCTGGCTGCCGTCGTTTGCTTTGGTGCGATGCGCTTCCGCTCCCGCAACCTCGCTATGAACAGCAAGACGGCCTGACAGCCGCTCCTGGTTGAGCTTTACTATCCGGATTTGGCGCATCGACCACGCCAAATCCGGATCGTTGTTCCCAAGCCTTCTGGTGAACCAACCTTCCGCCGCGCTTCTCCTGTCCCCGTGTCCATCCTGAACTGCCTTTGTTTGTTTACGGCAAACCCATTTCGGCTTCTCGCCTGGACCTGCCATGGGGTGTCTTCCGGACCCACCTGTGCTGTGTGCCATAACCAGCGCTGAAGGCTCCCTCCAAACGCTTGCCCGGCCCTCGGGATCTGTTGCAGCGATCCGCCGGCGTGCGCCGGCATTCCAGCTCAATTCACATGAAATGGCACCGTGCAGCGCAGCCGCTGCGCGCGGCGCCTGCATATTCCCCTTGGAGCATCTTAAGAAAATGATGAACATGATTCGCGAAGCATGGCTTCGGTTTGAAGACCCGTTGGTGCTTCTCATGCGGGCAAGAACAAAACTTTACAATCTCTGGTTGAGTGCGACTTACCCGTTTGTGGCGACGGGACGCAAGCTATCCATCCATTATCCCTGCGCACTGCGCCGACCATCGGCGCGGCATATCCGGATCGGCGACACGGTGATCATTGGAAAGGACACCACCCTGTTTATCGTTCACGATGAAGTTACCGGAGTCAAACTTGCCATCGATGACAACTGCACTGTGGGTGCGCGGAGTGTCATCTCGGCAAGGAATCTGATTCACATTGAGCGGGATGTTATCACGGGCGCTTCGGTGCTGATCCAGGACCACCAGCATACCCACGAGCATTCGGATGTGCCCATCCGCGATCAAGGCATCACCGCTGGAGGGCGAATCAGAATAGAGCGCGGCTGCTGGATTGGCCAAGGCGCTGTAATTGTTTGTAATGATGGTGAGCTCGTGATAGGCCACAACAGCGTGGTGGGGGCTAACTCCGTGGTGGCCAGAAGTGTTCCTCCTTACTCGGTGATCGTGGGAAATCCGGCCATCGTGTTGAAGCAGTTTGACAAGGCAAAGGCTCGCACCACCGGTGCACAGCTCCCGGCTCCAATCGAAAGATCGAATGCGGAGTCGCCTCAGCCTTCAGGGTTCAATCCCTCTGGCAGCGAGCATGGGACCGTCCGCCAATCTTGAACCTTCATGACGAGAGACAACTGATGGACAAAATCTCAAATGAGGCGACCAGACTTCTTGTGGTCAGCTGCGACTCCGCGATGATTGGCCGGCTTCGGTCAATCGGGGAATCGAATGGCTGGCAGCTCGAAATGGCCCCCGACTCCCGGAAAGCGATTGAGAGGACTCAATCGGGCGCGCCGCTCTCTGCGGTCGTATTGGATCTCCCAAGGGGGAGTGCCGAGGATTTGCTTTGTCTTGGACTGCTGCGCCGGATGCGTCCCGAGTTGCCAATTATTCTGATTGGCTACGAAGGGGATTACGGTAGGCAACGGGAGGGGCTTCGCATGGGCGCGCGCGATTATCTCGTCAGGCCGCTACCCGATGGCCGGTTTGAAACGGAGATCCAGCACAGTCTGACCGCGCCTGGCGACCGTTACGGTCTAGACATCGCAAGTGAAGATGTTGAGCCCGTGGGTGATGGCAGTTCCTTTATCGGGGTCAGCCCGGCCATGCGGAAGCTTCGTGCGCAAGCGGCTCTGCTGGCGGAAACGAACGTCCCTGTCATGATTGTTGGCGAAGCGGGCACCGGCAGGGAGACCGTTGCTCGATTGATTCACAAATTGTCTGTTCGCTCCGGATTCCAATTCGGGCAGGTGAATTGCGCGGCGCTGCCTGAGGACCTTCTGGAACGGGAACTATTCGGCGGCGAAAGTGGAAGCACGAACGGCTCCTTGCGCGGCACAGCCGGCAAACTGGAACGGTGCACCGGCGGCACAATCTTCCTGGATGAGATCACTGAGATTCCAATGAGATTGCAGCCTGGCCTGATGCAGGTGATCGAGAACCGGCGATTCACCAGGCCCGGGACCTCGAATCTCATTGAGGCCGATGCTCGCATTGTGGCGGCGAGTCGCCACAGCACGGAACGTGCGATCACCGAGACGCGGTTCAACGAACAGCTGTACAGCCAGTTGGGTACCTACACAATTCACGTTCCTCCTTTGCGCGATCGCAAAGACGAACTTCCTCTTCTCGCGCGGCATTTCATGCACCGGATCGCAAAGCGCTATGGCCTGGTTCCACGCGGATTTTCGTCTGCCATTGTCGAAGCCTGGCAGTCCTACAATTGGCCGGGTAATTTTCGTGAGCTGGAACATCGTGTGAAACGCTACCTGATGGTGGGCGACGACGAGCTGGCGACGGCAATGCCTCCGTCAATTCCCGATGGAGGGCCGGCACAAAGTGAAGGAACCGAAGTAGGCAGAGAAGAGCAGATGATGCCTTCGCCAAATCGGTTCGCGGAGAGCGCAGCGGGCTCAAAGTCGCTCCGGTCCGTGATCCAGAGCGTGAGAGCTGAGGCTGAAAGAAACGCGATCGCCGCGGCCCTGGAGACGACGGGGTGGAATCGAAAGGCGGCCGCTCGGCTGCTCGACATCAGCTATCGGAATGTCTTGTACAAAATCGAGCAGTATAGCCTGAGCGCATCAAACTCTTAGGCACATCCCAGCGTTAACAGTGCGCGACGAGTGCAGACTGGAGGCGGAGCTTGCCTCGAAGGCTGAGTCCAAAGCAGAGCAGCCTAGCCTGGCCGCCAGCGCGCAACGGGCACAATGGCACCCCTGTGCCACCAACGGCTAAGATAGGCCAGTACACGGGCCTTACCAATCTGGCCGGCCCACCCTCAAATGCAGACCTTCACCTTAGACCCGATGCTGGACCGCCGCTGGGACGATCTGGTTGCTTGTCACCCCCTGGCGTCCGTGTTTCATCATCACGGCTGGCTGACTGCGCTTGCCAGAACCTATGGCTATCGTCCGATTGTGTGGACGACTACCCCGCCGGGGCAGCGATTGCTGGACGGGATTGCCTTTTGCGAGGTGAAGAGCCGGATCACCGGAAACAGGCTGGTTTCTCTGCCGTTTGCCGACCACGCGGCGCCGTTGCTGGGTGAGTCCGGCAATTTTTCCGACCTGACCGGATGGATGCAGCACGAGCTTCGTGAACGAAACTGGAGATACATTGAGCTGCGGCCGCTGGCCGGGGAGGCGCTGACATGTGGTCCTTTGACGGCATCCAAATCCTTCTGGTTCCATACTCTCGACCTGACGGTCTCGCTCGAGCACATCTTTCGCAAGATGGACAAGAATAATATCCAGCGTCGCGTGCAGCGCGCTGAACGGGCGGGGTTGGAGTACGAGAAGGGCTGCGCGGCGGAGATTCTGAATGATTTTTACCGGCTGCTCATGATCACCAGGCGGCGTCACCAGCTTCTCCCCCAGCCGCTCGCCTGGTTTCGGAACCTGATTGCATCCCTGGGCGGCTGCGTAGAGATTCGCGTGGCGCGTAAAGACGGAATTCCTGTCGCCGCGTTGTTCACACTGCGTCACCGCGGCGTCGTGGTCTACAAGTATGGTTGCTCCGATGAGCGCTTCCACCATCTGGGGGGAATGCCGTTCTTATTTTGGAAGTTGATCGAGGAGAGCAAAGCTGCGGGCGCGGAGCAGATCGATTTTGGACGCACCGATCTGGACAACGATGGATTGATCCGGTTCAAAGATCAGTTTGGAACTGTTCGCAGGCAGATTACCTACCTTCGCTACCCGGTGAGTGCGCCGGGTAAATGGCTTTCCCTCTCGGCCAGGTCGGTGCCGCGCCGTCTCTTCTCCGTTTTGCCGGACGCTCTCGCATCCAGGGCGGGCCGGCTTGTGTATCGGCATCTCGGCTAGGCGGCCGATGATCACCAACAGCTGCATTGATGACGCAATTGTGGGATGGTGAAAGGTGAGCAGTGCCGGTAGAATTCCAGCGAATGTCGAAAATTCCTGCGAAGGTACAGGTTTCACTCACGAAAGCCGTGCGCGATCACTACCGTTGTCCAGACGGGTTTCTCGACTTTCGCCTCAACGACGGCATATCGGGGGAGCCAGGGTACTTCTGGTTTGGTGCCGGCGCGGAATGCTACGGCCGCACCTTGCCTGGTGTTCCTGCATCGCAACCGGGTTCGCCTCTTCGTGACACGCTGCATACGGTCGTGCGTGACGGAGACCAACTGGTGCTGCCCTTCGACCCGAACGAGGTCATCGACAACTTTCGGCTTGAGCGCTATCCAAGCAGCCAAATGGGCAAGGTTGAGAGGGCCTTGAAGAGCATCTATTACGGACTCCGTCCCTTGACGAACCTTGCACTGCGCAGGACCATTCAAAAGCTGAGAGCCGCGCATTGGCAGAAGAAGCAGTTCCCGCGATGGCCTGTTGACACCGGCGTTGAAAACATTTGCGAGAAGTTGTTCCTGCTCTCGATCGAAGCTCGCGGCGTTGACCGCATTCCATTTATATGGTTCTGGCCGGAAGGCGCACGCGGATGCATCACCATGACCCACGATGTTGAGTCCGCTGTGGGTCGCGACTTCTGCGCGCAACTGCTCGACATCGATAGTGCCTTCGGCATCAAGTCCTCCTATCAGATTGTCCCGGAGGGGCGATACAGTGTCACCGCGGAGTTCCTGAACCGGCTGCGGGCGCAGGGAAGTGAAATCTGTGTGCAGGACCTCAACCACGACGGTCGCTTGTTCGATGAGCGCGATCAGTTCCGCCGGCGCGCACTTTCCATCAATCGCTACGGCCGGGAGTACGGTGCAAGGGGCTTTCGATCTGCGGTCCTCTATCGCAATCCGGACTGGTACGGGGATCTCGACTTCTCCTTCGACATGTCGATCCCCAACGTTGCCAGTCTTGACCCACAGCGCGGCGGATGTTGCACCGTTTTTCCCTACTTCATCGGAGACATGCTCGAGCTGCCAGTCACGGCCATTCAGGATTATTCCCTGTTTCATGTCCTGAGCGCCTATTCAATTGACTTGTGGCGGCTGCAGCTGGAGATGATTCTCGCCCGCAATGGTCTCGCCAGTTTCATCGTCCATCCCGACTACGTCATCGAATCCAATGCGCAGGCGGTCTATAAGGACCTGCTCGCCATGCTTGTTGAAGCGGGTAGGCGGGATGCCCTTTGGTTCGCTCTTCCTTCCCAGGTCGACCGCTGGTGGCGGCAGCGAAACCAGATGTCCATCATCGACGACCACGGCACATGGCGCATTGTGGGCGAGGGCGCCGATCGTGCTGTATTGGCGTTTGCCCGAGTGGTTGACGGCCAACTGGTCTACGAAAAGGTAAATACACCGCAGGGTGAACTCGCGCTCTCTGCGGCGAAGTGACAAATCCCGCTTGGTGCCCCCATGCCGCAACGTCGTGTAGAATTCGTCTGGCGCCGGTTACAGCAGTTTCGATTCTGGTCTTTACAGGAATCGGAAACTCAATTGGATTTTTCCATAAGAAAAATCCACCCTCGACGATCTCCAAACGTCAACGTGTGGATCGAAACTGCTCAAGCGTGAGCATGCACCCATGACCAAGGTGGCAAAACATCAAGCAGGCTTTGCCCTGCTCTGCGCGCTCACCCTCCTTCCCGGGTGGCATTCGCTCGTGGATACATTCGCACTGTCGCTTCGTGACGATGCAGACACCTATATCCTCCTGATTCTTCCCATCAGCGCAGCCCTGATCTTTATGGAGTGGCGACCTCTGCGGACCATGATCTCGTGGGATCTCCGCATGGGCGCCGCTCTTTTTGCGTTCGCGGCTTTGTTTGCCTGTGCAGGATTGATCCGCCCGCCCTGGCTCTCTGCCGATGTGCGGCTTTCGATTACGATGCTCGCGGTGGTCTCATCCTGGGCCGCGGCGTTCGTGTTGTGCTTTGGGTCTCGTGCTTCGCGCGCAGCGCTGTTCCCCCTGGTTTTCCTGTTAGGCCTGGTCCCGATTCCACAAGCCGCGATGAACCTGATCGTGATTCTATTGCAGCAGGGCTCCGCTCGCTCGGCCCATTGGCTCTTCTCCGCATGCGGAGTTCCCGTCGCACAGCGTGGTGTTCTGCTCTCTATTCCCGGTTTGACGGTCCAGGTTGCCCAGGAGTGCAGCAGCATCCGGTCCAGTTCCATGCTGTTGCTCATGACCATCGTTGTAGCGCAGCTGCTGCTGCGCGCGCCGTGGCGCAGAGCGTTGCTCATTGCGCTTGTTCTTCCATTGTCCGTTGCAAAGAACGGCTTGCGCATCTTCACCATTGCAATGCTCGTCACGCGCGTTGATCCCGGCTACTTTACAGGCAAGCTTCATCGCGAGGGCGGATTCATCTTTCTTACCATCGCCCTGCTCGCGGTCTTCACAGTGCTTTGGATTCTTCGCCGGCAAGAGCACTCATCCGTCCACAACGATCCCAGCCCGGAGCCCATCGTGGCAGCAGCGCGCCGATGACGCGACTGTTCGCCTGTTCCAAAGCGCGCGCACTGGCGCTGTTTCGCATCGAGGGGAAGGTCCGCTTTCGCTGCCCTGCTGCACGCTGCAACAAGAGCCGGAATCAGGGAACGGTTACGAGGATCGGGCTTGTCGGGGTGCTCGCGACTCCGGCAGTGTCGACACTTTCGATCATGTAGTCATAGCTCACGCCGGTCTGCACCGAGCTATCAACATACGCCGTTTGGGTATCGAGTGCAGTAGTCAGAAGCACATAGGAGGAACTGCCGGTCAGAGCTCTGTAGACGTTATAGCCCGCAATCGGGACGGCTGAGTCTGCGGGTGCATCCCAGCCGAGGTCAACCGAATAGGAGCCCGCCGTGCCCGTTCCGGTCAGCGCAATCGCCGCTGTGCTGTTGATTGTTGAGTTGCTCTTGATGGTGAGTTGACCGGTGACCGCGCCCGCCGCGGTCGGTTCAAACTGCACGCCAAGCGTGGCCGTTTGCCCTGGAGCCAGGGTGCCCGAGTAACTGGACCCCGCCAGTGTGAAGCCGGTTCCGCTCACCGTTGCCGAACTGACTGTGACAGACGCGGAGCCATTGGAGGTCAACGTCACAGTCTGGGTCACCATGGTGTTCAAGGTTACGCTGCCGAATGGCACGCTCGTGGCGTTGATGCTCAGAGACGGACCTGCCGCTGTGATCGTCAGAGTCAGCGTGGCGCTCCCTGTTCCCGCACTGTTGGTTGCACTCACTGTTACTGTGGGTGTTCCCGCCGCGGTCGGTGTCCCCGAAATCAGACCCGTGGCCGAATTCACTGACAGCCCGGTCGGCAATCCCGTTGCTCCAAAACTGGTGGGTGTATTGCTGGCAGTGATCTGATACGAAAATGCGCTCCCGACCGTTCCACTTACCGCCGTCGCGCTGGTGACCGCAGGCGCTGGCGGGGCCGTTCCGGAAGTGGCCGGTTTGAGCGCCACCATCTGCATCGTCCATCCGCTGGTCGCGGTGCCTGTTGCGATGTGGCTGGCCGGACTGCCGGCTGTCACATCCTCAGCAACGTTGTTGTCATAGGTTGACCGCGCTGCGAAGCCGGAGCCGGCCGCGCAGGCCCCGTCGCCCCAGCAGTAACCGTAGATCACGTCGCCGGTATATTTTGTCGTGGCGCCGCCGCTGGATACAGTTGCGCTGCTGCCCGTTGCTCCCGCCTGGACGTCGATCGGGTTGGTCTGGTCAACGCCCGTGTATTCGGCCAGGTAAGACAGAATGTAAGACGACGTCGCGGAAAGAGTGATTGTCACTGTATCGGCGCCGCCCTTGATGTTTTTTGCGTAGTAGACCCCGCTGAAGGCTCCGCCCGGCGAGGTCAATTGGCTTCCAACCCGTGTAAATGTATTGCCCTGCGAATCGGTAACCGATGATACGGCGCCCGCATTGAAATCAAATCCCACCAGAATCAGGTTGCCCGCGCTCGTGTTCGCCGTAAATGAATGCGAGAATGTGCTTGCGCTTCCCGTCGTCGAGCCTGCTGTTGCCTGCACAAACGAGGCGGTTGCGCTCACCGTCAGCGTCACAGTCCTGGTTGCCGTGGTGTAGTCAACGGCGTCCGTCGGCGTGAAAGTCGCTGACAGGGTCTGCGTTCCGATGGGCAGAACTATGCCGGCGGCCGGGGCAAACACAAACGTGCCGGCTACCGTTGATGTGGCGTCAAGCTGCGTGCTGCTCAGGGCTGTGCCCGAGACGATGGCTACAGGAGCTGCCCATGTGATGGCCGGGACCGCTTGATTCACGGTGAGTGAAACGGAGCTCGTCGCCGTCGAGTAGTCGGCGGTGTCCGTCGGTGTGAAGGTGACCGACAGCGATTGAGTTCCCGCCTTGAGCACCGTTCCAGACGCCGGTGCGTAGGTGAATGTTCCCGCCGCCGTAGACGTAGCGCTTAGCTGGGTCGCGCTCAGAGCCGTGCCATAGGGGATGGCCGCCGGCGCAGTCCACGTAAGGGCGGGCGAAGCCTTGGTCACAACTTGGGTTACTGCCGCTGAAGTGACGGCGGCATACGAGCTGTTTCCGCTCCAGTAGGCGGTGATGGTATGCGAGCCGGCCACGAGCGCGCTGCTTGTGATCGACGCTCCGCCGCCGCTGATGGCGCCCGTGCCGATCGAGGTGCTGCCGTCATAAAAGGTCACTACACCCGTGGGTCCGCTGGAGATGGTGGCTGTCAAAGTCACGGCACTGCCGTAGCTTGACGGTGACCCTGATGTCGTCACGGTCAGCTTTGGCACGGTGGGATTCAACTGCAACGCAAAAGTCTTGGAGAGGCTGCCCGCAGTCGCTTTCAGGGTTGCGGTCTGGCTCGTCCCCACGGAGGCCGCTGCTGCTGTGAACGCGGCGCTGGTCGCGTTCGCAGTGACCGTGACCGTGGCCGGCAGCGTCACCGCCGCATCGCTGCTCGACAGACTGACCACTAATCCGGTCCCGGGTGCCGGCCCGCTCAAGGTCACAGTGCAGGAGTCATTCGCAGCGCCAGTCAAGCCTGCGCTGCTGCAAGATAATGCGCTCAAAACGGGAATCGCGCCTGCCGCAGTGAACGTATAGTCGTTGTGCACAGAATTGCCGTTGATGATCGTATTAATTTGCGCGTAGATGGTTTCACCGTTTGTGGGCAGGCCGGTCACCTTCACGGTTGTTGCAGCCGTTGTATGCGAGTCGTACAGGTTGTACGAGCCGACGCCCGTCGAGCCCAGCCACAGCGAGTAAGAGGCGCCCGCGGTCGCGTTCCAAGCAAATGTCGCCGTGGAGCCGGTAAGCGTACTGCCCGGCGGCGGAGACGTTAGAACGATCTGCGACTGCGTAATGGCCTTGAACGTGTAGTCAACTGAGACGGATTTGGTCCCGAAGATTGTGTAAAGTCGCGCGTAGACGGTTTCGCCATTTGTGGGCATGCCCGTGGCTGTTATTGAGGTTGCGCTGGTTGCGTGCGAGTTGTACAAGTCCACGGAGCCCGCGCCAGTTGACCCAAGCCAGAGCGAGTATGCGGTGGCTCCGGCGGTGGCCGTCCAGCCGAATGCAACAGAGGAGCCCGTCAGCACTGAGCCGGAAATCGGAGCTGTCAGCTGGCTTTGTCCGAACATCGTGGCGGGCAGGGCGCACAGCAAGAGCAGGGTTATACGAATGCGCCAGGAGATTGGTGGCAAATATCCCGCGCCACGTGGATTTGCACTGTTGCCGGATACGCTTGGCAAGCTATGAGAGGGGGCAGCCGGGTTTGCCCCGTGCTTTGTGCCGAAACCAGAGCGGATCGAAGTAATGTGCATATTGGGCGCCTTAACGAGAAAGCGGGTGCATAGGAACGCAATTCTGCGTCCTGGTCACTTTCTCGTCGGATGTTCTTGTTTACTTGAGTCAAGATTATCATCATCTACGGTACTTCAATAACCATAAGGTGTTACCACGGCAAACCGTTCGTGTTACCTAAACCGATGACTCTACGCAGTTAAGCGCCCCCCGTGAAGGGCATCTTCACGCATATTGGTCGACAATGCAAATATTTGCAAGGCGAACATAAAACGAAAAAACGTGCCTGCCGGTGGGCCCCGGGCAGGGTTTCCCAGAGCGCCATGAACCATAGGGCCGCCCCCCCGGAACGGCCGGCGCACAGTTGACCGGCATACCCCGTCCCGGGACGGCTGGGCCGTTTCTGCCCAAGCTGAGGAAGTTCGCATATGATTCCTACAGGCGTGGGTGACTGCGCAGGCAAGGTGTTGCTCTGTGTCTGCGCTCACTGAAGCGCAATTTCTTTCCCGCTTCAATAGTCCACGCGTGGTTGCTAGTTCACTGAAAGGCGTGATAGGTTGATTGACCATGTTCCAACATTCTGGTTTTGATGACGCTCAGCGTTTTCGTTCGCTCAATCGCCGTCATTTTTTGAAGGTAGCCGGCTCGGCTGCGATTCTTCCTGCAGTTCTCCCTGCATACGCGCAGATTCCGGGAGCTTCAGCCAACAACCGCATCAATCTCGGTGTGATCGGCATGGGCTGGCAAGGCCCGGGCAATACCAAGTCCTTTCTGGCGTCGGAAGATTGCCAGGTGGTCGCGGCCTGCGACATAGACGCGAATCATCTGCAGGCGGCGGTGAAGATGATTAACGACACCTACGGGACCGAGGATTGCAAAGCCTACCATGATTACCGGGAACTGCTTGCCCGCGACGACATTGATGCAGTGATGATTGCTGTGCCCGACCATTGGCACGAAATCGTGGCCACCGAAGCTGCGCGCCGCAAGAAAGATATCTACGCCGAGAAGCCCTTGGCACACACCATCGCCGAACAGCAGTCCATTGTGCGCGCGGTGCGGCAGAACGGCATCATCTGGCAAATGGGCTCGTGGCAGCGCTCTGTTCCCACGTTTCACAAGGCTGCGGAGATTGTCCGGAACGGACTCATCGGCACAGTGACCCATGTGGAGGTCGGCCTGCCGGGCGGCAACTCGGATTTTGACGACGTTGAGAAGGATGCGCTGGCCAAGCTGGCGGCTGGGGGAGAGAATGTCGCCAGCCTGGAACAGGTTGTGCCCGGCTCGAAGGCCTGGAATCTGCTGGTCTCCGATCCTCCACCGGAACTGGATTACGAGACATGGGTCGGCCCGTCGAAGATGGAGCCTTACATGCGGCCGCGCTCGCATAAATCGTGGCGGTGGAATTACAACACCGGCGGGGGACAGCTTCTGGATTGGATCGGCCATCATTGCGACATTGCGCACTGGGGCCTGGACTTTGACAACACCGGTCCGCTGGAGGTTGAGGGCAGCGGCGATCTGCCGCCGGCCAACGCGGTTTGGAACTCCGCACCCAAGTACCGGTTTGAACTGAAGTATCCGCAGGGCATCACCATGACCATCGCCGGCGGGTACCCGGACATCAAGAGCGGCGTGAAATGGATTGGCACCGAGGGCTGGGTGTGGGTTGACCGGGGCGGATTCGATGCCTCAAATCCTGACTGGAAGCAGGGCAAGTATCTGCCCAGAGAACTGCGCAAGGTGAAGCTCTACACGTCTTCCAATCATCAACAGAATTTTCTCGACTGCGTAAGGACGCGGGAAGCGACCATTACGCCAGTGGAGGTTGGACATCACTCGGCCATTCCCGGACACCTTTGCCTGATCTCCATGCGTACCGGAAGAAAGATCCGCTGGGATGCGAAGGAAGAAAAGATTCTCCACGATGCGGAAGCGAGCAAGCTGCTGACCCGTGAATATCGGGGACCGTGGAAGATGAGCTAAGGTTACTTCAGCCGAAATCCTTCACGTCCGTCGCTAGCTCGTGGGTGAGCTATTCTGAAAACTAGAGCAATTGCAACCTTGGCATCGACCGGGGAATCATGACTGATTCGATTGAAACAAGACTGGACGCTGTCCGGAAGGGCAACTGGGATTTTACCTTTGCCTTCCTGGCCTTGCGCCTTTGGCTGGGCGTGCGCGCGCTGTTTGTGGGCATTGAGAAGTTCGCAGCCTATCGATCCGTGGCGATGCCGCTCCTTGATCCCACGACCGGCCAGCCGGATGCGAGCGGCGTGATGGTCAACGTAAACGTCAAGTCTTACGCGCTCGCAAATTACGCGGGTATTCCCGCCGCGCTCACGGACAAGTTCTCGCACGAGCCGCTGTTTCCGAAATTGGTGTTGGTGGCCTTCGATCGAATGCTGGGCCCGGCATTCATTCTGACCGGAATCATGCTTCTGATCGGCCTCGGCACGCGTCTGTCGCTGGCCGCGCAGGGGTTGCTTTTTATCGCGCTCACGGTCGGCCTGGTGCTGATCGATCAGAACGACGGCGTGGCCTGGCTGGGGATTC
>Ga0302320_10015979_pt1 | contig 15371 bp, 16 predicted proteins | sample Bog_T0_3_FD_202130 | JGI IMG/M metagenome (GOLD analysis project Ga0302320, IMG submission 202130) | Peat permafrost microbial communities from Stordalen Mire near Abisko, Sweden - Bog_T0_3 | ecosystem: Environmental > Terrestrial > Soil > Wetlands > Peat | place: Sweden: Abisko, Stordalen Mire... | reverse complement strand
AATTTTTATTGAGAAAGAATTCGTAAATTAATATCAAAAGTGCAAAAGTTCAGATCATGATAAATTATTTTCTTGACATAATAAGAAAAGTTTTGAAATAACTAATGAATTATATAAATAATTTCATTTTGGTTTTTCTGCATGTATTATTGAAAAACTTTAAAAAGAAAAATATATATATTATTCATGTCTTTTTTATTTTAATTATTTGTAATGATCATCCACCCTCAAAAAAATCATTTTTTCCATTGTTTTTTTCTAATTTTCTACACAGAAGCGGTTCTCTTGCCTTTAGACATATATGTTGACTCTTCTAAAAACATAAATGGAAATGGGTCGGCATTATTTCCCTACAATGATTTTACCTTTGCAGTTAAACAATTTCAAACGAATCTAACGAGCGAATACACCTTTCATTTAAACAATGAAACAACAGAAATTTCAATTTCATTCACATTGGAGGCCAATATAACTTTCATGTTTTTTTTTTAAAATCCTCTTTTTTAGTATATAATGTCTTTAAATGTTTTGTCTTAGTTGTGACATTTATCAGAGTTGTGTCTTAAATTTTTCGAATAATGGATTTTTTCAAATACAAAGCTGGTTTTCTTTGATAGGTTTCAAAATCTCTTTAACAGGAAATTTTTCAAATCCCAATGGGTTTTTTAATTTGATGATTGATTCAAACACAACATTTCAAGTATTATAATTTTTTGGTTTTATTAAATTGTTTTGTTTAGAATGTGTCCATAGAATCAAACATCCAAGAAATTGTTTCATTCTTGACTTGTAATAACTGTACACTTTTACTTTACGATATGGAGATCAGCAATAGTGCTATACAATCAAACGGAAATAATGAAAGATGCCTCTTTGAAACCCAAGCTAGTAATTTAACCATAATGTATTTAACGTTAAACAATCTAACAATGAATAATGGTCTTTTACTTTGCTTGATTAATTCTCAAAACTATTTTTCAAACATCACGATAAAGTAAATTTCTAAATTTCCATCTTAAAACAAAATATAGTAATTCCTATTTTGGTTGGGAATTTCAAAATGAAAACGCATATCTAATTACAATTTCAGGCTTGTTGGATTTAAAATCTATAAGAATCTCGAATTCTTTTTTTCATAATATGAGTTTCTTAGATGCTTCTCCAGGTTTCAACTCCATTAAATCTTTAATTTTAATAATTGATGGAAATTATCAAAATCTGCTTATTTTAAATAAGTATAGTTTTTTTATTCTGCAAGAGACATCGTTAATAATGAAGGATGTCAGTTTTGTCTCCATCAAATCCAGTTTAAAAAAAACTCATAATTTTAAATGTAATTTTTTATTTATTTAGATACAACGTTAGTAAATTGCTTGCTTTTAGAAAATATGGTCGTCTTAAGCACAAATTTTAAAAATGTCACAGCTGGGCTTAATTTTTTTATTTATGGGTCGCAGTTTAGCTACATTAATAATTTTCAATGTTCAGATTCATTGCAAATTAACGGAACGACTCTATTAGGAAGTTGCCTATATTTTCAAGACTCCAATTCTAAATATTTAAAAAATATCACAATCATGAATAATTCTGGATATTCCTCTGCTCTGGGAATCATAATATGCAATGATCTGTTATCACAGAATTTCAATGTAAAAAATATTAAAATTAAAAAAAAACAATAAAGTTTATTTATAAAGACGATAATTATAAACTGTTTTTTCTTCAATAACTCTGTGACAACTTATCAAGCGAATTTGTTAGGAACTGTGATTTACTCTTTTCAAGAATATAAAGTTTACATCAAATCCACTATTTTTTCGGTATTGATTTATTTTTAAAATTTATTTACTTTTATTTAAAACGATTTATTTTTAAACTTTAAGAGCAATTCTTATAATACACCAATTTTAAAAAGAGGGACGTCATGCATTTCTTTTTCTGGAGCCAACTCACGGTTTATTTTAAGAATTTCTCAAATTAAAACTCTGAAAATAGGTTGATTATATTAGACAGCATTTTTGAAAATAACAGCGCAAATTACTATTCAAATGCAATTTCCATGACGGGGAACTCCCTCCTTATTAATTCCTCATCATTTCTCAACAACTTTGCTTTCGGTCATTCAACATCATCAGGATATTTGGGAACAATTGAAATTATTGATGGAATTAATTTGACTGTAACCAATTCGCAATTTATTGAAAATTTGAAATATGAAGGAGGAGTATTTGCTATAACAATGTCAGCTGGAAATTCAGGAAATTTTCTTTTTTTTTCAAATTGTCTTTTTATGAACAATACTGCCAGCACAGGAGCAGTCATCTATATGGTCAATTATCTTGAACTTCATTTTATTATATATCAGTGTCAATTCACTCTCAACTGGGCAACAGCTTGTATTTTTTCATTTATTTAATTTTTATAAAAAAATATAAAATTTCAGCTTCAATTTTTTGGTACAATGATCTCAGTCATATAGTGATTCTCTGCTTGTATCAGAACATTTTCACAAAAAACTTGTCTCCACAAGGGTCTGCAGTTTATTTACAGGGTGTCAATGCATTATCTTATATGTTCCATAATTTATTCATTAAAAACATCGCAGCAACCATCCCTCAATCTTCCCTTTCGAATTTTTCAATATATAATAAGAATGGCCTGGGAACTGGAATTGTCGTTTCTCACAGTTTTGACATCATAACATTTAATGAAACTTTTTTTGATAATATCGCCTCATCACTTGGTATTTTCTTTAAGGATTTCAAAAATATTTCATTATTTATATGAATTTTAGGAGATGCTTATAACATTTTTAATAGTATCAATGGATCATTTATTATGAATTCTGTATTTTCCTCAGAATCACTTGGATATATGGGAACTATTACATTTTCAAGTTATTCAATAGCTACAGTTTACAATTCAACTTTTGAGAATATTGCTATGTTAAGAACAGGTTCATAAAATATTCTTGTTTTTAAAATCATTTCTTTTAAATATCAGCCGCAGTTTTAATTACAGTCGATGAAAATCAAATCAATTTTTTAATGTCAAGAATAATAGTTATTATAAAATAAAATTATTATTATTATCTTTTTCTTTTTAAGAATTGTACTACTTTTCGGCAAAGAGGGATGATTGTAATTACTGAACCAACTGATATATTTGTTGCATATTGTAATTTTTCTATCATACAGGCAAAATATGGTGCAATAATTCATCTGGATTTTGTCCAAGACTCTAATGTTATTTTCATGAATAACATCGTCCAAAATACTCCTCAAATAAATTCTCATTTGTTCTATTTAATGTATTGTCAACACATGATGTTTTTCAATAATACAATCATAAATTCGAATCAAATTATATTCAAAATTTCAGAATCAACAATTTATATCTATCAGAATAAGTTTTTCAATATGAGTTGCAATGATGAATTTTATTTTGGGTGTTTCATTAATTCAAATCTAGGGACCATTTATCTCATAAACTCCACTATAAACACTATTCAATCATATATGGAAAAATATATAATTTATGTTTTTGATTCAAACTTATTCCTTTTGAATAGTGAAATGATTGATTTGATAGCATTAAATTCCATATGTTTATGTTATTTCGAAACCAGCAATATTACTTTGTTAAATATAGTTGTCGATGTCTATAATAAAGGCTTTATTTGGAGCATAAATTCTAATTTGAGCGTAAAAAACAGTTTCTTTGTCCAAAGCAAAACGACAGATTTTATATTAACTTCATTAAATGACCAATTTTCAGCAATATCATGTGAAGAATGTTTGAATTTCACAATTGAAAATTCCACTTTTAAAGCAAATAAAAATTTACTGAGTGAGTCCGGAGTATAAATTTATATTATTTATGATTTTGTATAATAAAATAATTTGTAATTGTTTAGGGATTATATCTTTATTCAGATCATAATTTCTCTATGTTGATGATAATTAACTGCACATTTGAAGATAATTTTGGGCAAAATGGTGGAGCCATTTTTATCCAGGGTTACCATGGGATAATTTCATCTTGTAATTTTGTAAATAATAATGGAATTTATGGTGGAGCTCTTTATTTCGATGGATCAGGTCATTTGAAAAAAAAAAATATATTTGATTATTCATTTTTAGAAAATTTGACTTTGTCAGGTAATGCCTTTGTTAATAATTCAGCTACAGAAGGTGGGGGTTTAAGTTATACAAAAAAAAAGCCCATTCTTTTGAACAATATATTTCAAAATAATTCTGCCTTATATGGAAATGATATTTCCTCTTACCCAGTGAGGGTTCAATTATCTTTAGAAAATAGTAGTGAAGCAATTTATTATACGGAGAATATAAGGCCTTCGGGAGATAACTTTTTATTTGATGGAATTGTTATGGAGTATTTGGATGATGAAAATCAATTGGTGTATCGAAATTTTTCAAATGGGTAAAAAAATAAAATAAAAATACACAACTGACCATAAAATTATTTTTTTTTATCAGATTAGACAATGTCACTTTAAAGGAAATTAATGAATTTACATATTTTGGTCTCAAAGGAGGAAAAATAGAAGCTGAAATAATTAACGGTGTAAGCGTTTTCAACCAAATTAACCTTCAAATCGATCCAATCAAGCCTCATACCAACATTTCCCTTTATTTGATTTTCGGTTTTCCTATTCCTGTAGAATATCAACCACATCCAAAAATAAATGAAATATATAATAATCAAATTTATTGCTTTATATGGATTTTAGAGTTAATAGAATGTTATCCTGGAGAAACATTCAATAAAATTCTTCATTTTTGTTCAGAATGCAGTCAAGGGCAATATTCATTTAATCCTACAGATACAGAATGTCAAAATTGTCCCTCTCAAGCGGATTCATGTTATGGAAACATAACTGATCTCAAACCAGGATATTGGAGATCACCTAGTACTTCATTGATATATCAATGCGATTTGTTTGCAGACAGCTGCTTGTAAAAAAATGTTTTGTGTAGATTTGATTAAATAAATAATTAGGGGAAAAAATTCATCAATTTGTGATATCGGTTATTTTGGTCCCCTTTGCCAATCTTGCGTAAATGATGGAAATTTACGATATAGCAACAACGGCAATACATGTGATGTGTGCGACTCAAAATTTCTTGTCATTTTCCAAATTGTTGTGGTCTTTATTGTGTCTGCTATAATGATTTTATTTAATATTAGGTGATTAAAAATTGTTTTTTTCGAAAATCTCTAAAATTTTATTATTTTCACTAGAATCAATATGAAATTACTGAAATCTAATAGTCTTATTGAAAACAGTCAAGAATCAAAAAACCGTCAAGAATCAAAAAATTCATTTTTTGCAGGATGTATTAAAATACTCGTTGTTCATTTTCAAATTATGCCGTTATTGAAGAAAATCGATTTTAGTTGGGAAAACTCTACTTATTCATTTCTCACATATCAAACATATCTTGGAAATAGTGCGGAAGCTATAAATTCATTTGATTGTTTAATCATAAGTAAACAAATATAACATTTTAATGTTTAGTTTTTTTTAATAATAGAAGAACAAAATGAAAGCAGCATTTATATGAAAACTGAAATTTTTACATTCTTGCCATTTGCAATTTTGTTCATAATATTTGCATATTGGATTATGAAAAAACATAAATTTTCCAAAGCCCAACCTTATATTATAATCTCAGCTTTAACAGCAATTGATTTCATTCATCCTTCAATCATAAATTCAATGGTAGATTCGCTTTCTTGTGTTCAGATTGATAATGAATATTTATTAAAAAATGATTATTTTTATGAATGCTATACTCAAGAACATCTTGCCCATGTATAATTTTGTTTTTATTTCTAATGATAAGAAAATGATTGCTTTATTAAAGGGTTTTATTTTCGCAATGGTCTCTTTCATTCTCTGGGGCTTTTGTTATCCTTTGACACTTTTAATAGCTCTGAAAAAAAATCATAAATTTTTTAATGAACCATCTTTCCAAAATAAATTTGGTTATCTTTATCGAGATTTCACAATAAAGCATTATTATTGGTAAATGGATATATTATAATTTTTGTTGTTTAATTTGTTAATGTTAGGGGAGTCATTATTGTTTTAAAAAAAATATTGTTTATTGTGATTGTTCAATTTATATATAACGACATAGAAACGAAAAGTCTCATTTTGATTTTAGTGATGGGAATTTTTTGTTATTGTGAATTGAAATCTAAACCCTATTGTGATAAAAGACTGAATCGAATTTCACTTTTATCAATTTTAATGCTTTTGATTTCTGTTTTCTTGAAATTGCTTGCTTTTTCAATAATGGAAGATGGAATTAACTTGTTCAGTGATATTTGCATTATAATTCTTAATGGTTGGTTTTTTGCAGAAATTGCTTTGAGATTGATTATTGATCAAAAAAGAAATCTTTCTTCATATATTGCAACAAGTATTTTAAAAAAACAATTATGAACTCAGTTTTTTTTTTTTTCAAGGAAAAAAATCTCATAAATCCGTAAGAAATCCAACTGATCAAGTAGTGCTTCAGACAGTTTGCTTGAAACCATCTATTAAAAAAAATAAAGTGATATCTGGTTTTTCCTTAAGATAAAAATAATCAGCGCTGATAAATAAACAACATACTAAAAATAAAATAAAATTTGAAATTCATCCCGAACAAATTATCTATCTGCTCCAATCAATAAATTTTATTTAACTATTCCTGATTTTTGTGTTATGGTTCAAAACAAAAAATATTCTTCTAATCATTTTTTAAATGAGAATGTAATTTTCTCATTTAAATTTTTGGAATTAAGAAAAATGAATTAATGGAATTTTATAGAATATCCTCAAATTCTTAATTTTTTGTTGTTTTCAGACAATTTTTTAACTGACAGAAAATTTATTATTATTTATCCCTCTTATTTTTTTGGAGAATCCTCTTCCTTTTTCGGGCTTTCTTCTTTTTTTTCAATTTCTTTTTTGGGGTTTTCTACTTTCTTCACACTTTCTTCTTTTTTTTCTGTTCCTTCTTCTTTTTTTTCTGAGCTTTCTTCTTTTTTTTTTGTGCTCTCTTTTTGAGGAGACTCATCTTTTTTTGGACTTTCGGCAGTTTTTTCTTCTACTTTCTTAAGGTTTTTTCCTTTTTTTTCAGGACTTTCTTTTTGAGGTGACTCTTTCTTTTTTTCTGGGCTTTTGTTTTTTTGGTCTGTGCTTTTTTGATCTTTTTTTGGAGGTTTTTTCGGGCTGCTTGACTTTTTTTCTTCATCATCCCCTTCATCAAGTTTCGCTTCAAACGCTGGATATTTTTTCACGACCTCATCCCATGATAAATGTCCCTCAACTAATTCAATAATTACCGTTATAACTTCCTCAATCTGATTGTAAATTTTATATAAATACAAGAAAATTAAGTTTTTTCTTACTTTCAAGCGAACTTGTTTTGTGGTTCTCGCTTCACGCAAAGTAACTGTTTTGTCTTCTGTTGTGATCCTATCGACGGTGATACCGAAAGGAATACCTATTTCATCGGTTCTGGCATATCTTCTTCCTAAAAATTATAGTTTAATTTAGAATAAAATTAGAAGTTCCACCTATGCTCGAGCCACCATCATCAACTTTGCATGAGATCCCGTTTCTTTTCAGATTCAATTCTGGAGATTAAATAAAACATTCATTCAGATTGAAGAAATTATAAAATGTAAAAAAAGAATATTATGCATACTCAAGAAATGAACATGTGGAGAAAATTCTGGCAAATTGATCACAGTCAAAATCGAACATTTCACAGGTGCCATCAATGGAGGTAGATTCAAATATGTTCTCTTTTCATCTCTCATCTTGAAGGAATGTTCCAAAATTGCATACAATATTCTACTGATCCCGAAAGATGGCTCAATGACACTGGGCACAAACTTTTCTTCCATCACTGTTTTTTCTTCCTCAGTGAAAGAAACCAGCTCCTTGGTCAACACCACTTCCTTATCTTCGATCTTAACTACAGATTTTTCATTTTGCTCCAGCTCATTTTTTAATTTCTCCTTCTCCTGATCATCCAAATTTTCCAAATAACTCAACAACGCCTTGCTAGATTGTTTCAAATCCTTTCCGATTTTGGATTTGTTTGGAATCAAATTTAGTAACTTCACTTGTTTAGCCTTCGGTAACCTCCTGCCCGCTTGCAAGGCAGTTTTGGAACAAGTTGAATGACGAGTTAAATCATAACAGGCTCTATCAGCTATACCCACGCATTCCAACCATCCGTAGGACAGCTCAATTTCTGCATCCCAACAATCTGTGGCATAATGCGCCATTTCATCTGTTTTATGTTGACGGAACCGAATGTTGTTTTTGTTGACTCCACATTTCACTAAAAAGAGGTAGGTTCTGCACATGAAGTACGCTAATGTCTCATTATTGATGATTTTCTTCTCCACAGCTTGTTCCAGAGTCAAATCTTTGATAGGTTCCTTCATTTCTTCTTGGCATTCGCGAGAGAACAATGGTAACTTATACTCTTTGTATAAAGAGAATTTGGAATGGGACTTGTCAAGTGGATCCACGAAATGCTCAATCTCAGCCATTTGGAACTCTCTCACTCTCAAAATTCCCATTCGAGGTGAGATTTCGTTTCTGAACCCCAGGCCGATTTGGGCTGAGGCGAAAGGGATTCTTCCAGCATTAAAATCCAAGAGCTTTTGGAAATTCACAAAAATTCCTTGGGCAGTCTCAGGTCTTAAGAAACCAGGGCAATTGCCAGATGGTCCAATTTGTGTAGAGAACATCAGGTTAAACTCTTCAGGGTCAGAAAGTTCGTTGCCAGTGTCTGGGCTTTTGATCTTCATCTTCTGGAAGACCTCCTTTATTTGAACTTTGTTGTAAGTTTCGGCATGATTTAAAACATTTTTGAGCTCAGCGATTTGCTCTGGGGTTAAGTTTTTAGGCTTGTCCAATTGTTTTTCAATGACCTGTGAAAAGAAAATTTTTTTAAGTTTTTAAGTTAAGTTTGAAATTTACCTCAATAAGGAGCTTGTCTGCTCTGAAACCAGTGCCAATCTTAACATCTTTGACTATCAAGTCGGAAAATCTTTCGACATGGCCCTGAGAAAAAATTAATTTTGTTAGAAAAAGAAAAAACAATACTGAAGCTTCCAAAACTGGCTTTGGTGTCATACATGTGGCCGTGATTTCCAACATGTCTTCTTCCAAGACGAAATGCTCCCTCCAAGCTTGTTCCAAATTGTTTTTCATGGCGCAACCTGCAAAATTTGAAAAATGGCATAATTTTACAATTTAAAAAATTTCATTTTACCAATCGGACCAAAATCATAAAGCCCAGCAACACCTCCGTAAATATCGAACCCTATGTTGTAGATGAATTTTCTTTTAACCAAGTCATCCAAAAATTTTCTTCTTTGCATCAAGACCTAAAATAGCCAATAAAATTCAGATAATGATTTGTTTTAATGGAAAATTACCTGTTTATTGATTACTTCCTCTTGAGTATCTGGCTCCATTGTGGTTGAAAAGGAATGAATTGGCTTTGTGAGGTAAAGTCGGGGGAGATAAAAGAAATATCTTTTAAAAATCAGATTTTGATAATTTTTTTATTGCAAATTCAAAATTCAAATTAAATATCAGGGCAGTCATCACTACCAAATTAAAAAAAATCTTTTATTAAAATCGTTTTCAAAGAGAAGGAAAAAATTTTGCAATCCAAAGGAACAAATCGTATTATGAAGTATATAGAATATTCAGTTTTGAATCTTTTAAATGAAGAGAAATTTTTGGAACTAGAAAAACTTTTTAACCGCTTTCTAAATCTGAAGTGGATAGTTTTATGCTTGATCATGGAGAACAGATTTTAGGGAATGTTTTTTATCACGCAATCCTTTTGCAAAATGTCTCACTTTCTACGCTTCAAACTTTGCTGAAAGATAGAAACTATTATTTTATCCAGAGAGATTTATTGTGGAATCACAAATTTATTGGAATGGAAGATCGAAAAGAGCGGATTGAAATATTTAAAATATTACTCGATATTGATAGATGCGGTCTCAAGAAATTTATAAAAAAAAATTTGAGTCAAAAATTTATGACCAAAATGATTGTTGAAGACTTTTCAACAGCATTTGATGATAAAACAAAAAATTAAACTCTTTAAAATCATAGTTTTTGAATTTTAGATCTAAATTTTTTGTATTTTTAAAAAATATATATATAATGAGGCTTTTAAAAAAAAAAAATTCTGGAATTATTTTTTTCATAATTCTCAAAATTTTTAAAAAACCATAATTCTTAAAATTTAGAAACCAAAAAAATCTTTTTTGAGTTAAAAATTAGGCAAAAAAAAATGGAAAAAATTTCAATCGACATAAAATCTCTCGAGAAATTCAAAGAAACCATAATAATTCATATTTTGCCTTTCCGCTTTCGAAATAACAACCTTGAGCTTCTCCTCCATAAAGCAAATGAATCCAATGACTATTTCAAAGATTTTTCTGATTTCCGACTAAAATCCGATGTCACTGATATCTTTGCCGCCGCTCGGCTTCTTTTGCAATTAGTTCATAATCAAATTTTCATTTTAGACCAAACCGTATTTTTTTTCTATACTAATTTGCTAATTTTTTTTCTAAGAGAGAAAATTGGACGGACCCCCTTTTCCAAAAAGCTTTGGGAGTTATAGCCAGTTCCTTTGAAAACCACTCTTTCCAAAATCATAAGACATACTTCATTGAGGAATTGCTCTGGAACTCAAATTATGAGCCTAATTCCAATTTTCAATGGTTTTCAAAAGAAGAAATAACACCGACGACATGCTCATCTGATTTTATTGAATACATGAGCAAATTTGATATCAAAGCTCACCTTAAGTTTCCTAAAAAGAAATACTATGCAATCATTAATTGCGAATCAAACCGCGCATGGTATAATATTTATGAGGGGTTGTATCAAGGGTATTTGCAAAAAGAACATGAGATTTGGTTGTCTTTCAATATAAACAAAGGGGTGGTGCCTACTGAAGATGATATCCAAAAGGTAAGCGGTTGGGTGGTTACTGGGAGCACCTGTGCAACATATGACAAAACCCTACCATGGCTTGATGATCTGTTTAAATTATTGAATAATATAATGAAGGTCAAGGGTAAACAAACGAGGATTTTCGGAATTTGCTTCGGACATCAGGCTTTGGCAAAGGCTTTTGGAGGGGAAACCGAAAAAATGCAAAATGAAGAACTTTTGATAAAACAAAGAATTCATTTCACAGAGAACTTTTTGCAAAAGGAATTCGTGAAAAAAAGCGGAGTATCGTTGCAAATGCTTAAGGAAGAAGGGGTCCTTTTGAATCAAGCACATGGCGATCACATTTCCAAATTACCTCCCAACGGAGAATTATATGGGTAAATAAATTCATTAAAAAAAGAGGAGAAATATTTTTTAATAGATTTTCCAATAATACAGAGGTAGAATGTTTTGGAATTGGAGATGAAATTTTGGGGATTCAACCTCATCCTGAATTTTGCGATCAAATCATGATTTATAAACTTCTGTTTCATGCCAAAGAAGATGAAGAACTAATAAAGAGCTTAATCAAAAGCTATACTGAACTGGACTTGCATAACAAGGAAATCATGATGATTTGTAGAGAGTTTTTGAACTTGACTTAAATAAAAAATTATAAAAAATTATAAAAAATTATAAAAAATTATAAAAAATTATAAAAAATTATAAAAAATTATAAAAAATTATAAAAAATTATAAAAAATTATAAAAAATTACAAAGAAATTATAAAAAATTACAAAGAAATTTTATAGCTTATAAATTAAAAAAAGTTATTTTATAATATATCAACAAAAACTATTATTGTTTCGTAATTTGTAAAAGATATTTCTTTGGCAATTCATTCATTGAAACCACATATAAAAACTTTTTTTTAATATGATTTGTTTTTCAAGATTGTGTTTTTAAATTTTGAGAAAAAAACTAAAGTTTGTGTATAAGTGTAAAGGACGTAAATGGGGCATTTGAACAGATCCAATAAATAAAAAATGTTTTTAAAGAAATTATTTTTGTTTCAATATAGTTTTAAAAAAAGTCTAAAATTTAATTATCATTAAAAAAAATAATTGTTTTTAAATATTAAAAACACATATTTTCCAACTACATTTTGGCCTTTTCATCAATTAATTTTACTAGTCTTTGATCAATTTCGCTTGCTTTTTTGCCTTCCTCCTTCACTTTATGAAAATAACTTTGAATTTGGGCAATGTGAGTACTTTCTTTCATGGTTTGCAAAGTCAAATACATTCTATTATTTTCTGAAAGTTGACCTTCTTTTTGCAAATTATTTAAAGTAATAGTCGGTTTGGCCATCATATTAAACAATTTTATCTGTTCAAAATTCAAAAGTATCATTTTCAATTTATCAATTTCATTGAGCTTTTGGAGTATGGAAAGCACATCCATTTCTTTGTTATAAACATTAAGTGCTTCAGAGACCAAAAGCTCTTTTGTCTTCATTTTAAAAAATGAAGGTTTATATTTTATTTTGAGAAATTCAAAGAAAGAAAAAGAGACATCTTCTGAATTTTTGAGAAGTCTTGCTATACTTCTAAATGCACTAGTGTTTTGTATAATTTGTGAAATAAAATTTAACTTGGGTAATGTGTGTATTTTCGCAAAAGAACTTTTACCACTTTTTAAAATTTCTTGATTTTGATCCTGTGATGAAAACTGAATTTGAGGAATGTCGCAGGAATCGGACAATTTCACATTTAATTCTTGAAAAAGTTTTACTTTATTATTAGCTACTTTTGCTGATTCCTTTTTCTTTTTCGTTATTTTTGATTCCTGAGGAAAAATATAAAGTTTGTTGATAATTGATCTGAAGAGAATGAATTCTTTTTCAAGAAATGTTAAGAGATATCCAATAATCAATAATGAATTTGCCAATCCACCTAAATTAGCCACAGCCTCTTGTAATGTTTGATATCTTCTGTTGACAAGATAAATGTTGGAAGAAGAATATATAAGCACCGTTGCAACCCATAAATTGTTATTAGTCATATAATCAACATCAATGTTATCAAAGAGAAAAGATTCGGAATTGATTTTATTAGAAAAAATGAGACCATCATCACTTGTAAATTCCACTTTTTTAAAATTTAAGGTGATTTTTTTCGAAATTATGGGATCCGTGAGAAAATACATAGTGTTGTAAATTTGTTTTATCGGATTATCAAAATCATTGACATCTATTATGTTATCCGAATAATATATACTGAAGTATTTGTCTTGAAAATAAGTTGAAATTTCCTCTAGTGATTTGCAAATGACATTTGACGTTTGATTATTACATCCGCTCAAATTTATTTCTAAATATTTTGTGGTTTTTTCATTCCAATACCCTTCAATAGTAAAATTTCCTGTGGTTGGGCAATACGCAGTTTGCAATCCCATAAGATTATACCCATCCCCATGCGTTGTAAAATCACTTTCATTACAAAAATTCAATATTTTATCATCTTCACCTAATAAATTGCCATTCGAGTCATAATAATGGTATTGCATGGTGAAAGTAAAAATGGATGGATCATTGTCAATAAAATTTGTGCTATTTGACAGACTTATCGCAAGCCCCATGTTTCCATAATCAAAATCCATTATGGGTCTTTGATTTGTTGTTATGGTTTGAATGGAAGTTATTGGAGCCTTTTTATAAAAAAGGTCGCTTTGGAAAAAAAATGAGGCAAGGAAGGAAATGATGCAAATGGAAATGAAACAGCTAATTTTTGAGGGAATTTTGATTTCTGAGTTGAAACGGAAGTAAATGGGCGACTTGAAAAGATCCAATGAATAGAAAAGACTCTGAAAGAATTTCATTTTTAGTTGACAAAAATGGTTAAAAAAAGTCTGAAAAGCTTAATGTAATATATTTGAAATTATAAAAAAGTTGTTTTAAAAATCATAAAACTTTGTATTTTTTATCATGAAATTATTTTTTTTTATGATCCATAATTAGAAAAATTTTTTTTGATTGAATTTCAAACTTTCATTTTTTTTTAACCCTTTAGTTTTTTTAAAAAAGCTTTCGTTTTTTTTAAAAAAATTTATCAATTCTTTTATTAAATAACGAAAAAAAAGAAAAGTTTTTTCATGCTTGAATTTAATTAATATTTTGGATTTTTTTATTTTTTGAAAAATTTTTCAGGATTTCTGTATTCTATATAATGAAAAAGCCGACTGTCTTCATTGTTTTAGGAGGTAACAAACAAATATCATTTGAGAAATCTTTAAAAAATTCACGAAAAAGTTAGGTCCTGGAAGTGGAAAGGGCACTCAAGGCAAGCTGTTAGCTAAACATCTTGATTTTTTTCATTTATCTGCAGGGGAACTGCTCAGAAATGAAGTTCTCTATTTCTAAAAATTTGCTTATTACTTTTATTAGTTAAAAAAGAACGGAAAAGAAGCAAAATTAATCGAAAATATTTTAAAGGAAGGGCGAATTGTTCCTGTAAAATCAAATTTTGACATTTTTTTATATTTTTGATTTCTCAGAGTCATATCACAGTCGAATTATTAAAATCTAATATGAAGGGACTTGGTTGGGAGGTTTTAACAAAATAAAAAAAGAACCAAAATGAAAAATAAATAAAAAGAAAAAATTCTTGATTGATGGTTTTCCTCGAAATCGAGAAAATCTCGAGACCTGGGAAAACGAGATGAGGGACATCATTGATTTTAAAAAAGTATTGTTTTTCACATGTGATGAGGTTATTTTCTCTGATTCAAATATGAAAATTAGGATTTTGTTTTTATAGGCAATTTTAAAGGCAAGGATTTTGAATAGAGGAAAAAATAATACTGAAAGAAACGATGATAATCTAATTTCGTTTCAAAAAAGGATGAAAACATTCTATACAGATACTTATGAGGTCATTGATTATTATGAAAAATTAGGGAAAGTGGTCAAAGTAGTTTTTTTTTTTCTGGAGAGAAAGTAATTGAAAAAATAGATACCAGCTGAGGATAGTGTGGAAGAAATCATGCAAAGGACAATAAGAATAGTTAAAAAATTATGCGAATAAGATCAAAGGAATTTGTCATAGAATCCATAAAAAATTTTTGAAATGAATGTTTTGGTGGTTTTTTTTTTTAAAATGTATTAATTGTTTTGACTTTAAATTAATGTTTTTATTTTAAATTTAGTTGACTACAGAATTTTACATGCCTTTCTTTTAACATTACAAATATAAATTGACACTTTAAAAATTATTTTTTGAGAGTTTTTGAAAGTCAAAAAAAATAAATTTTTCCAAAAAAATTATCAAATTTGATTTTTTTAAAGTAATCTAAAAAAATGCT
>Ga0302320_10015977_pt1 | contig 15371 bp, 15 predicted proteins | sample Bog_T0_3_FD_202130 | JGI IMG/M metagenome (GOLD analysis project Ga0302320, IMG submission 202130) | Peat permafrost microbial communities from Stordalen Mire near Abisko, Sweden - Bog_T0_3 | ecosystem: Environmental > Terrestrial > Soil > Wetlands > Peat | place: Sweden: Abisko, Stordalen Mire... | reverse complement strand
GATTTTAAATGATTTTTAACCGATAAAATCAATATAATAGGCTTATGAATAAATTTTTTACGGCCTTACTTCTATTGCCAAACTTGTTGCCTCTCCAAGTCTTGGCCGACGACACACTTACTCCCCCGCAAACCGCGCAGAATGCCCAACCAGCAGAAGCTATGCCGCAACTTAATCAGGCACAAACTACAGACCAACAATTAACTATCGCTTATAACTTTGCTTATTCTTTATATACAGCACAAAAATTCGATCAGGCAAAAGGGATGTTCCAAAAACTGGCTGCCGCCTCAACCCAGCCAACCATTAACGCAAACTCCCTTTATTATTACGCCCAATGCGCTTTCAGAACCGGAGATTACGATGGATGCCTTAAAGGTTTAGACCTTTTAGTCAAAAGATGGCCTAATTCACCCGAAGTGGCCAAAGGGTATGTCACCCAGTTCTCTACCTTTCTCATTGATCAGGTAGCTGAGCTTCAAACCAACTGGAACTATTACCGTTATAAAAACGATACTTTTGACGCAAAAGGTAATCCCCAATTCACCGAAAGCGTACCCCCCAGCTACAAATTAAAAAGAATCAATTTCAAACTGGGTTTTGGTCTATATAAAATATTGCAAGAAATTCAGTCAGCCTCGCCTACCACTGTCAGTGAAAAACAAAAATTAGACGCCATGCTAAAGCTTCCTATTAAAATTCTCTGGGTTGATGAAAAAGCGCCTCTATCCCAATATGGTCATCCCGCTGATTTTTACGCCATTATTACTCCAGCCGAAAAAAAACAATTTTCCAATGTCATTTGCGAAAGAATTTTTTACAACTGGAAAACAGACAAACTGTGCGATTTCTTTGATACTTATGATGATGTCGAAAATTTGAGACCCAAGTACGTGGCAAAAACTAAAGAAGTCGTAAATTCAACTAACGAAACCCTGCCAATATTACCCTATACGGCGGAAGGGGCAACCAACGGACAAAAACCACCAGCACTCGCGCAAGTTAACGACACCCCAAAAACCCTTGTTGATCCGACGACCGTTTTGACTTTAGCTAATCTTTTTCAAGTTTCCGGTTACAACCCCTACACCGATACATTCACCACCACTACTACTGAAAATATTCAAACCATGTCTGGCTTGTAAAAATTATGAAAATCTCGCGTCAATCTCCCCTCTTAAATTTATTATTTTTATTACTGGTATTCAACATCGCTCAAATTTCTTTCGCTGATGATTCTGCCGCATCTGTTTCCACCGACTCATCACGCAATAAAAAAACAGATAGTTCTGATCGTTCTTCAACAATTGTTGTTCATAAACCAGCCACGGACCCCGCCTGGGGCAAAGTAATTCAATGCCAGGAAGATAAATCCACAGCCACTTCTGATAAAACCGAAGAAACCCAATATAAATTTTTGTTTCAAGATTTCAATGGCATTGTCAGAACGGCCATTTATCACGAAAGTTCATCAGGAACCGGCTATTGGGAAGTATGGGTATGGGATCAGCAGTAAAAAAACAAATTGTTTCAATGCTTGGAGCAAAAGGTGGTGTAGGTTGCTCTTCATTAATTGCTCTAGTTTCTCTTGCGCTAGCTATCAAAAATAAATACAAAATCGGCGTTCTGGATGGCATACCGTTTAATCAATCGATGTTATTTTCATATTTGCCAACAACGAGTCCTGCCCATTCGCTTGTACAACTCAAACCTTATCAAGAGCATTTAAGCCCGAATATAATTGAAAAGTATTTTGCCTCAACAGAAAACATTACATACATACCCTCAATTTCAAATAATGATCAAATTTCATCCATTGATGAAATTATAAATTTAATATCAAAAATATCTTCTTTTTTTGACTTTTTATTAATCGACTTATCTTCCTTCCCGTTTGATCAACATTCTAAAATTTTAGAAATTAGTAATAATCGATCGATTTTAACTTCTCTAGATCACTCTTCTTTAATAGCTCTAAAAAAAACAGAGAGGCGTTTGAATGATTACCACTTTGATGTCAAAACTTTTAATTTAATATCAAATCAAACTCATCAGAATCAGATTTTAACAAAAGACACACAATCACTCTCTAATGGTTTTTCTTATTTGGGAATGATTCCGTTTTTTGGTGAAAATCTATCGATGGACCTTTTGGAAAAAAAACAACTTCAGCCTCATGCAGAAAAATCGATAAATATAATTTTGGAATCCATAATCCCCAAAAAAACAGATCAATTAACAGAAAGTCTAGCGAACAATTGTTCAATAAAAACGTCGCCTGAAGAATCGAATAAAATATCAATTCATCAAATACACGAATTACATCAAAAACTTTTAGAACACTTAAGAAAATCAGGTCACTTAAAGGAATCTCAAAAAGAAGGTTACTTTCAAAAAGAAACATTAGAACCACACGCTAAAGAAGTTTTAAACAGTCTCATTCACGAAATGAAAATATTAAGTCGAGAAGTACGACAACAACTTGTTTCAGAAACCATTAATTTGGCATTTGGTCTAGGACCTCTAGAACAGCTACTCCAAGATAATCTAATAACAGAAATTATGGCAAACGGCCCTCACCAAATTTACGTCGAAACCAAAGGAAAACTTCAAAAAAGCGATGTTCAGTTCTTGGATGATCAGCAGTTAAGAACTTCAATCGAAAGAATCTTGTCTCCTATTGGCCGCAGGTTGGATGAAAGCCAGCCCTATGTGGACGGACGTTTGTTGGATGGTTCCCGTGTTAACGCGGTTATACCGCCGGTTAGTTTGAATGGCCCTATTTTAACTATCCGAAAATTTTCAAAGAAAAAGTTGACCGTAACCGATCTGATTAATTTTGGTTCACTGACACAGGAAGCCGCTGATTTTTTAGGCGCGTGCGTACTGGCAAGAAAAAACATTGTTGTTTCAGGCGGAACCGGGTCTGGGAAAACGACTCTCTTAAACATTCTTTCCAATTTCATTCCATCAAACGAGCGAATTATTACGATTGAAGATTCGGCGGAACTACAGCTGGCGCAGGATCATGTGGTTCGTTTGGAAAGCAGGCCGGCGAACTTAGAGGGCAAAGGACATATTTCAATCCGGGACCTGGTTATCAACGCTTTGAGAATGCGGCCTGATCGTATTGTGGTGGGAGAGTGCCGCGGGGGTGAAGCGCTGGATATGCTGCAAGCGATGAACACGGGCCACGACGGCTCCATGACAACAGCCCACGCCAATACTTCTCGAGATGTGATTTCTCGCCTGGAAACCATGTGCCTATTTGCCGGAGTCGACTTACCCTTAAAAGCGGTTCGCGAACAAATTTCGAGAGCCGTTGAGTTGGTGGTTCAACAAACCCGTTTGCCTGAGGGAAAAAGATCGATTACACAAATATCAGAAATACAGGGTATGGAAGGCGATGTGATCATTATTCAGGATATTTTTGTTTACGATAAGGAAAAGGGTCTTATCCGGCAGCCTTTTATTCCCTCTTTTATCAAAAGCTTAAACGCCATTGGCTATCAATGGCCGGGAATTAAATAATCTAATTCTTCTTTTTCTTTTGTCCTTTTAACTCATCAGCTGACGCGGGCGCTGGTTCATAAGTAATATCACCCACCGGGGTAATTTGCGCAATTTCAGCTTTGTACTTTTCGTAATCCGGACGGGTTTGACGAACATCGGCGTCCAGCGGGCCTTCGGGGGGAATAAAGTCGCCCAGTTCGGCGCGGCAAATCCATTCTTTTTCGGCGGCGTCATCGACCCAATGGGTGCGGGGCAAATAGTAAAACTCCTGAACTTCCTGATAGCTCCACATGGCCTGCTTGTACATGTGCTTCACGAAAAAATCCTCGCCGCGTAAATAGGCGGCGCGGGCCCGGCGGATGACTTCCAGGTTGGCCAGACCATAAGCGGCCAAAAGGGTCAGAATAATAATGGCCGCAGTTTGAAACCCCGACTTGATTTTTTGACTTTTCATTTTCTCAGTGTTTTCCATGAATTTCCTCTTGATTAAAACTCGTTCAAAAACCGAATATCATTTTGGTAAAACAAACGGATGTCATCAATCCCATATTTAAACAAAGCGATTCTTTCCACACCCATGCCAAAAGCGAATCCCGTCCACTTCTCGTCATTAATGCCGCAATTCTTTAAAACCACCGGGTCAATCATCCCACAACCCATCATTTCCACCCAGCCGGATTGCTTGCAAATGCGGCAGCCTTGTCCCTTACAAAAAACACAGGAAATATCCATCTCAGCGCTCGGTTCGGTAAATGGAAAAAAGCTGGGCCGGAACCTGGTTTTCACTTCCGCGCCGAAAAACTTCTTGATAAACACGTCCAAAACACCCTTTAAATGGATGAACTGGATGCCTTCATCCACCAAAAAACCTTCCACTTGATGAAAAATATGATGGTGGGTCGCGTCAATGGCCTCGTTGCGGTAAACCCGGCCCGGCGCGATAAACTTGAAAGGCGGTTTTCGCTTTTCCATTTCCCGCACTTGGATAGGCGAGGTATGCGTTCTTAAAACTTTGTTTTTAACGTAAAAAGTGTCCTGAGCGTCTCTCGCCGGATGGTCGGGCGGAAAGTTAAGCGCGAGAAAATTATAATAATCCGTTTCCAAATCCGGCCCTTCGGCCACGTCAAAACCCAAATTTTTAAAAATGTCCGCGATTTCTTTTTGGACAATCATTAAAGGATGCATTTTACCGATAACCGATTTTCGGCCCGGCAAAGTCGGGTCCCAGCCCGGAATTGCCGATTGATTAACTTTCGAGTCCAAATCTTCTTTTTTTTGATCTAAAAGTTCGGCAATTTTGTTTTTAATCTCGTTGGAAACTTTACCGACTTGAGGCCGCAAATCAGCGGAAACCTGATTCAAACCTTTTAAAATCTCGGTCAATTCCCCGCTTTTTCCCAAATACTTGACCCGAATATTATCGATGCTTTTGAGGTCCTCGGCGTCCGTAATGGACAATTCGGCGTTTTTAAGGATAGTTTGCAGCCGCTCAATCACGAATCCGCTCCAAGTAAGGTAGTCATATATAGAAGACATTATTTATTTTTTAGCCAAAAACTTCACTCTAAAAAGCTAAGGGGACCGCTTGTTTTCCAAACTGGCTTGAAACAAGGCGATACTGGCCGCTACGGAAACATTTAAAGATTCCACCTTGCCTGCCATTGGAATCAGTATCCGGCCAGCGCAAGAATCCACCAGTTCAGCTGGTAATCCTCCGCCTTCGGCGCCGACCCAAATCAGTCCCTGATTTGAAAAATGAACTTCGACCAGGGGTTTGGAGCCCAATTGGGTTAAAGCGTAGGTAGTCACTTTATCCTTAGCCCAATCCATATATTCAACCCAGGTTTTTCCCATTATATAGGGAACTCGAAAGAGTGAACCCATCGCGGCGCGGACTACTTTGGGATTGAAGGGATCGCAGCAACCCTCTGTTAAGAAGATATGTTTGACGCCAAAGGCTTCGGCGGAACGAAATAAAGTTCCCATGTTTCCCGCGTCCTGAACCTGATGAACCCCCAAAAAAAGACCCTCCGATTGGGATGGCCAGGAAGCTTCGATTTTCTTTACCACCGCGATCATGCCTTGCGGTGAAACCGTATCGGATAAATAAGAAATAATCTGGGGCGTCACCTCAAAACAGCGCACTTTATTCCGCTTGGCCAATTCCTGTATTTCAAGGCCGTCCAGATGTCTCAAGCCGTCTTTAGTTCCAAATATAAACCGCAGTTTTAAATCACTCTTAAAGGCTTCTTGGACTAAATGAAACCCTTCGCAGAGAAAGTCCTCGGCGATTTTGAGTTTTTTAGGCACCCGGAGGGAATAGGCATGCTTCACCATGGAATTCTGCACGCTTTGTACCTGCGAAATTTTTGATGTGGAATCAAATGTCATAAATTCGCCTGTAAATGAAAACGCTCTTTATCCGTTCCAGACAAAGAGCGTTGTTGAACATCTTCTTTTCTACTTAAGCTTTTTTCACAGCCTCAACCACTTGCGAGAAAGCTTTTGGATCATTAACCGCCATGTCGGACAGCATCTTCCTGTCCAGATCAATGGAAGCCAATTTCAAACCTATAATAAACTTGCTGTAGGACAGACCATGTTCGCGGGCAGCCGCGTTAATACGGGTAATCCAAAGTCTGCGGAAATCACGCTTGCGGGCTTTGCGGTCGCGAAAAGCGTAGTTGCCTGAACGCTTCGAAGCTTCCCGAACCGTTCTATATTGACGGCTCTTGGCGCCAAAGTAACCCTTTGTGAGTTTAAAAAACTTCTTCTTGCGCTTCCGTTTTGCCATCGCGCGTTTAATTCGAGCCATTATTCTTCTCCCTTTTTAGTGTTGCCAAACTTTACTTTTAGATCGAAAGCATTCTTCTCATCATTTTGGTCGTCGCCTTACCCAAAACCGGCTGATGCTTTAATTGCCGTTTCTTCTTCGAGGATTTGTGGGCCATTAAATGACCTCGTCCCTGAACCTTCTTGGCTTTAATCTTTCCGGTTCCCGTGATTTTTATTCTTTTCGCCACACTTTTTTTTGTTTTATTAAAGCCCTTAGACATTTTCTTCTTCCTTGTCAGATGTCGTTTCCTTTGCCGCGGCTTTTTGCTGCGACAGAGGTTTTGGATTAAAAACCGCCACAATCTGCATACCTTCATCTTTGGGCGGCGCTTCCAAATCAGCCACTTCACTCATATCTTCCACAATACGTTCCATCAACGAATGACCCAGACCCTTATGGCTCATTTCACGGCCTCGGAACTGTAAAGTAACCTTCACTTTGTCCCCATGGTCAAAAAAACTCCAGGCCATGCGGAGCTTGGTTTGATAGTCGTTTTCATCAATTTTGGGACGAATCTTGAGTTCTTTAACCTTGATGATTCTTTGTTTTTTTTGCGCTTCTTTTTCTTTTTTACGCAAAGCATACTTATATTTGCCGTAATTAAGGATGCGGCAGACTGGCGGCACTCCCTCGGGCGCCACTTCAACCAGATCCAGTTCTCTTTCCCTGGCCATGGCCAAAGCCTTAACCGTATCCAAGATGCCCAGTTGTTCGCCTTCTTCGCCTACCAAGCGAACTTGTTTTACGCGAATTTGGTGATTAATCCTCAACTCTTTTGTTCCAGAAATGTTCTTCTACCTCCCATTTAGTCTATAAACAAAAAAAGACGAACCCCGCATGGGAAGTCCGTCCAAAATGAAATATCCGAAAAATCAAAAGGATACTATCCATTAATAACCCGTTCGCACCAGATGGGCTGAGGGTGAGGGACGGAGGCCCCTGCTTGAGTGAAGAATGTTATAGTCGATAGCTTTTTTTGTCAAACTTTTTCAGCAGGGTTTGTTTAGAGCGGCAGGCCAATATCAGCAAAATTATCCATTAAACGCTGTTCCACCATCCGGGTCAGCGCGCTTTTCGCGTTATCCGCCGAGACCTGTACCTGTTTTTCAACCGAATAGCGGCGCCAGGTAACCGTGTTATCCTTCACTTCATTGGCGCCCACGATCCAGATATTCGGTATTTTTTTGGTGATCGAATTACGGACCTTTTTGGAGAAAGAATCGTTGGAAAGATCAACTTCCGCCCGGATCATCAAATTACGCAAATCACCGGCAATTTTTTCGGCGTAAGGCAAAAAGTCTTCCGCGACGGGTACAATTTTTACCTGAATCGGTGCCAACCAAGTCGGAAAAGCTCCGCCCCAACGTTCAATCAAGAAAGAAATAAAGCGCTCGTGAGTTCCCAGCGGCGCGCGGTGGATGATAAACGGCTTTTGTTTGGTACCGTCGGCGGCGACATATTCCATTTCAAAGCGCGTCGGCGATAAAAAGTCCAATTGAACCGTGGCTGCGGTTTCTTCCCGGCCCAACACATTTTCGGTCTGGTAATCAATTTTCGGGCCATAAAAGGCCCCTTCACCCTGAGCTTCTTCATATTCAACGTTCAGATCTTTTAATACTTCGCGAAGAATGTTTTCGGTCTTTAGCCAAAGTTCTTCATTATCGCCAAACTTGTCTTTGTCTTTATCATGAAGTGAAAGACGGACCCAGATTTTATCCATCCGGAATTTTTCAAAATAAAACTTATGCATGGCAACCACTTTTTTAATCTCGTCTTTAATTTGATCTTCCGTGCAATAAAGATGGGCATCGTTCATCGCCAATCCCCGAACCCTCAGTAATCCCGCCAATTGACCTGACTTCTCGTAACGGTAAACCGTTCCATATTCAGCCAACCGCAGAGGTAGTTCTCTATAACTACGGGGACGGCTCATATAAATCATGTGGTGATGCGGACAATTCATGGGTTTCAAATAAAACTCTTCGGCTGGCGCGTCAGGATCTTTTTCAATGCTTCGCATGGGCGGAAACATAGACTCTTTATAGAGAGGCAAATGGCCGGACAATTTGTAAAGCTCGCCATTGGCAATATGGGGCGTGGCTACGCGGACATAACCGTCTTTGAATTCCAACTCTTTAGCGAATTTTTCTAATTCTTCACGAATGACCGTACCATTCGGCAGCCAGAGAGGCAAACCTTTGCCGACTCTTTCATCAATCGTAAAAAGTTCCAACTCTTGCCCCAGCTTGCGGTGATCCCGTTTTAAAGCCAATTCCCTGTTTTTGATAAATTCTTTTAATTCGGCTTCGCTGGGAAAAGCCAAGCCGTAAATACGAGTCAACATGGGACGGGTTGAGTCTCCGCGCCAGTAACTGCCCGCGATGGAATCCAACTTGAAAGAAGTGACTGGTATTTTTGAAGTGTCATCGACGTGCGGGCCTTCGCACATATCGACGAAAGGACCGCTTGAGTAGAAGCTCAAGGATTCATTTTTTTCTAAAAGTTCCTTGGCATACTCAACTTTTAAACCTTGTCCCATACCATCTAGTTTTTGAAGAGCTTGTTCTTTAGGCAGATCTTCTCTTTTGAAAGATTGTTTTTCTTGAACAATCTTTCGCATGCGTTTTTCAATATCAGGCAGGTCGGCCTCTGTCAAAGGTTCATCTAAAAGCATGTCGTAATAAAAACCCGTTCGAATCGGCGGCCCGAAACCCAATTGCGCCTCAGGCCTTACTTGCAAAACCGCTTCAGCCAAAATATGGGCTAAGGAATGGCGCATCTTGTATAAAGATTCATCCATTTTAAACTTTGGTTCGTATTTATCGGACATGAATTTTCCTAAAGGCAGGTTTTGAGCGGGAAAAATGGTGGGCATAACTGGACTCGAACCAGTGACCCCTTCCATGTCAAGGAAGTACTCTAACCAACTGAGCTATACGCCCCCGCAAAACATCAAATCCTGAAAGGCCCTAATCTTATAAATCTTCTTTTGAATAGTTGCAATCATTATTCCGGAAAGGTTGCTTTCAATACCTCGCCTAATTCAACAAATTTTTCGTTATAGTCCATCTGGCTTAACCTAATAACCTCAAAAGCTTCTTCTTTATCGTAAGTATGAACAATCTCTGTTTTTCCCAAGTTAACCGAGGGGAGGTCTTTATAGGTTAAAAAATAATGCCTTAAACGATCAATTAAATTTGGAGGACAATCCGTAATATTGTTCCAATTTCCATAAACCAAATCGCCTTTTAACACGGCGATAATTTTATCATCCGCCTCGCCATTATCAATCATTCGCAATCCCCCGATGGGTTTCGCTTCAACTAAAATGTCGCTTTTAAAGATCGGCTTTTCAGACAAAATACAAATGTCCAAAGGATCCAAATCGCCTGGAATTTTATCCAGCTTCGCCTTTTGAGCGAAATATTCGGCAACACGGGGACCGCAATAAGTGCGGGGAATTAAACCATACAAAGAGGGACACTGGCTTGAAAAAACCTGGGGCCGATCTAATTTTAAAAAACCTGTATTTTTATCTATTTCATATTTAACGGTATCTGTAGGCGTCAACTCAACATAAGCGTTCACCAGTTCTGGCGCTTTTTTACCCGTCCCCACCCCATGCCACGGATGATGACGAAACATGAAACGAGAGTATTTGGACATTATTTCGTCGGACACGCAATCCCCCTCTATCACTTAACGACTTACGATTTTAACCTACCCACTCGAACTTTCCACTTTAAAGATGTCCAAATATTAAAGAATCCCAACACCTCTATCAACGCGTAGAAGCTTTCTCTTTTAGTTTCAATTTAACATTGATTAATTTGTGTTTGAAAAAACTGAATTTAATAAGATGGAGGCGGCAGGCGGATTTGAACCGCCGAATCGCGGTTTTGCAGACCGCTCCCTTAACCACTTGGGTATGCCGCCCCTTAATAGCAAAGCGACTAATCGCAGTAAGCTCCGTTAAAGCAAAACCGTTATTCAGCGCGCTCTGCCGGTTTAAACCTCTCGGCGAGGAACAAGATGGAGCGGGAGACGGGGGTCGAACCCGCGACTTCAACCTTGGCAAGGTTGCACTCTACCACTGAGTTACTCCCGCACTCTAAAACTACCTGAAAAGAACTTTTAAGAACGGTGCGAATTATACGATTTGATCCCCTTGGGAGTCAATTCGCTAATTTGTTCATTTTTTTATTTTTTAAGTCCCAAATCTTTGACGACTTGCTCAATGATTTCAGCATTAATTGATTCACTTTTCATCAAAAAGCCTTCCAGCATCGCGTTATCGCAAGCCGTGTTGATCAACCGGGGAATACCTTTAGTATATTCAAAAATTGTCTGATAGGCGTCGTTGGTAAACAATTCCCGTTCACATCCAGCCACAGCCAAACGGTGTTTAATGTATTGTTCAGTTGTTTCTCTGGTGAGTGATTTAATAAAGAATTTGACGGCGACCCTTTGTTGCAAGGCCGGATCCAAAGCCAGGTATTTATCTAATTCAGACAACCCCAATAAAACAATCGATATCAGTTTGCGACCCGGCACTTCCAAATTTAAAAGACCGCGTAACTCTTCGAATATTTCTCTTTTTTGGAGCATATTCGCCTCGTCAATTAACACAACCGCCTTGCGTCCCTCTTCGTTGATCTTCATTAAACGTTCATATAGTTGAGAAATAATCTGTGCGCTGGTTTCGCCCACATTTTCAACGCCCAATTGTTGTGCAATTCGTTTAATAATCCAAGTAGCGGATATGTCACTATGAACCATCACCAAAAGAGCCGCTTCATATTGATGAGGGTCTTGTTCAAATTTTTCAAGCGCCTTGCGCGCCAAAAGAGTTTTGCCCGCTCCAATGTCGCCTACCATAACGGTTAAACCCTTCATGGTATCAACAGAATGAAGCATACGTATCATCGCTTCTGAATGTTGACTGCTTTCAAAATAGAAGCGGCTGTCAGGTGCGTTAGAAAAAGCCTGTTCTTTTAAACCATAGAAGTTTTCATAACTCATAAAATAGGGTGTTCCTTAATTTAAACGTACCCTATCTTATTCGATTTCTTCTTAATATTTGAATCTTTTTCTGGATCTAAAGGCGGGTTAGGTGGTTTTGAACTGGTTGGCGATTCAACTACTTTTAAAACCGGAGGAGCTTTGAGTACAGAAGCTAGGGACGTTTTTGACTTCAAAATATCCTCCATAGCACCCAGTTTCTTTATAACTTCCTGGTGGTCAGGATGCGTTTCTAGAACTTTTCTGTATATTTTCGCCGCTTCATCATGATTCCCCTGACTATGTAACAGATCGGCTTCAGCGATCACAACCATATCATCTAAACTACCAACGGTAGCCTTTTTTTCAATCTCCAGAGACTCAGAATTGTTTTGCATCCTTTTCGACATCTCTTCACGGACTTTCTTTTCAACCTCTTCACGAATTTTAATCTCCATCTCTTCATGGGCTTTTTTGTCGGCCTCGGCACGAGTCTTTTTTTCGACCTCTGCACGGGCAATTTTTTCTAATTCTTCACGTATTTTCTTCTCTCCTTCCTCGCGAGTTCTTTTTTCGGCCTCTTCTCGGGCTTTCCTTTGAGCTTCTTCACGTTCTTTCTTTTCCGCTTCGTCTCGAGCTTTTTTCTCAGCCTCTTCGCGCGCGCGTTTCTCCAACTCTACTTTAACCTTTTTATTCGCTTCTTCACGAGCTTTGATTTCCAGATCTTTTAGATCCTTTTTGGCAGTTTCGTCAGCTTTCTTGGCATCATCGGACGAATCAGCTTCAATTTTAGAATCGGCTGTTAATACACTGGTTAAGTCGGTTCCGGTTTTAGCGTAAGCCGTGTACACGCCGTTCAGTTTGCTTTTGATTTCCAAATTTTCAGGATAGACTTCTGATAACTGCTGATAAATATCAATCGCCTCGTCCAAAAGCCCTTGTTTTACATATTGATCGGCAACGGCCAGCTGTGCCTTAAGGGCTTCCTGCGGACTAACTTCAACAACACGAGGTTTAGTTTGTTCGACTTCAGCAATCTTGGAAACAACATTTTCATTTTTTTCTTGGTTTGTCTTTGGTGTCGAGTTACCCGTCGATTGAGCAGATGTGGCGCCGTGCCCCGATTGAGAAGCCATTGCCAGGGCCTTTTCGTGAGCCGGATCAATTTCAAGAGTTTTTCTAACATACTGAGCTGTATCTTGCGGTTTATTTTGCTGCTCATGAATTAAGGCCAATTGATAATAAATGTTCGCGGAACCTTTAACATCGCCGATTCTCTGTAAAATTTCAGCCAATCTTATTTTGGAGGCCACTAAGGTCTCATCAACCAAAATAATATTTCTGACTAGTTCAACCGCGCGTTCCATTTCATTTTCAGCTATGGCTTTATCGACCAACGTATTCAGGATTTGAATCGCCTCAGTCTTGTTTTTCTTTTTAATGCAGTATTCGGCCCAAGCTTCCAAGGCGACCACGCTATCTTTGTCGATTTTTAAAGCTTTTTGAAAAGTCTCGGCCGCTTTTTCCGACTGATCCATCGCCGCATACACTTTTCCTAAGTAAACAAGCGCGCCAACATGGTTAAGTTTAAAACGGAGCAAATCGTCAAATTCGACTTTTGCTTCTGCCCACTTTTGACGTTTGAATAAAACAATACCAACCACATAGTGCGCTTCAATACTTTTCAATTCGACTGCTTTTCTCGCATACTCCAAAGCGTTGTCAAGTTCATCTTTTGCCAAAGCATATTCCGCTATGTTCAAGTATTCTTTTTTAGCGTCGCTTTCAGAACCCTGCTTTATGTAAATTTTCGCCAACTGGAGATGAGCTGCTGTATTCTGAGGATCCATTGCCACAACTTTTTTAAACATTTCCTGGGCTTTTTTAAACAAATGACTATTGAGAAAAGATTCGCCAATACGGTTATATTGTTCGACCGCGTCGTTAACTCGACCTGTTTTTTCCTCGAGTTCAGCGAGTTTCGCAGCCACAATTAAATCTTCCGAATCAAGTTTTAAGATTTGGCTGTAAAAATCAACCGCTTCTTCAACTCTATTTTCCAGGAGAGCTTCTTCTGCTTTTACATGAAGTAGAATAAGATTTTGTCTTTGCTGAGCTTCGGGAGCAAGCTGGCCTGTATCCAAACGGGCTATTTTTTTATTGATAAGTGTTGCTTTATCAACTTGTCCACGATTGATTAAATCGGCGGCAACTTTGGAATACTCTTCGTAGGCTTCCATCGCTGAATTTTTTTTAACATAAACATCTCCCAGCATGTTGTGAATATTGATGTCTTCGGGATCCAGCTCCAGAAGTTTCTTGTATTCTTCCACAGCATTATCCCACCGGCCCTCTTGAAAGTAGAGGTAGGCTAATTTGACTATGTTTTTCTTGTCGCCATTGGCCGGAATGCCCATTAAGCCTCTTATCATAAAATGATTCAATTCCACTATAACATTGGGTTTTTACCAGCGCAATAAAGAGCGGCATAAGGAATTAAACCGGACAGCTTTTAACCGCTCAAATGAGACGGTTCCACGGATCTCTCACAAATAATTCGGGGAGTCAGAAGAATAACCAAAAGATTACAGAACTAGTTTTACGAGTTTTTCAACGAATATCTTGATGTAAAAGTGAAAATAGTCGGCAAAATACCTTCAGGGCTTTAAAAGCGACGACACACCTTGAACAATCGTCGGAGTGACCGTAACCGAGGGCGTTGGAACAACCGTCTCCAATTTGCGCATAATTTCCATGACGGATCTATCTTTTTTAAGCTGTCTTTTAGACATTTCGCTTTGTGTTTCGGACAACAAATCGCCCAAACTGCCACTGAAAAGATCTCCGGTTAAAAAGCTTGGTGTGTTCTTGTCTCTCGTTGCCTGGATCTCGTAAGTCACCTTTATCTCTCCCGTAACGGGATTCGGTTGTAAATTCCACACACCCGAATAAAGTTTAAAATTCTTATGACTCACGTCATTAAAAGAAATCGACTGAAGCGGTTCTTCATGGATAGCCAAAAGCGCTTTGATATGTTCTTGAATAATTAAAAATCCGCCGCCAGCGTCCTGTTCAACCATTAAATCATTTCCATCTTCTTTTTTCACATGGCTATGCATATTCGAAACAAAGCCGGAAACATGGTTGTAGTCAGTTAAAACACTCCAAACAACGTCAGTATCCGCCTTGACAGAAAATCCTCCTTCAAAGTTATAACGACCGTCATCTGAGATAAAAATAAAGAAAACTGGTTTGTTTGCTTGAGAAAAATGAACGTTCAAGAAAAATAAAAAATTCGCTGCCGCAAAATATCGAAGAAATCGCATAACATGCCTTTCGTCCCATCAATTCAAAGAGACGGCGTCAACTTTACTATTTTACGACTTCAGGAGAAAGGATTGAATTTTATTTAGCTCAGATAGTTTAACTGACATTTACAAAAACCGATTCTCAAATTAGACCCAAAGTTTTTGCGGATAAAATTTTTCGTCAATCAATCGCCCTATGCTTTTACAAACCGCAACCTTGTCTTCGGGATAAGTAATTCCAAACCACGGATCACGCGTTGATAAAACTTTTACTGTCGCTTTTCTATCAAAAAGCAGTTGGTCAACCACTCGCGGAATCAAGAATTCCGATTTTTCTTCCGAACCCTTTTCGATTAAAAACTTCTCAAATAAAAACTCCAACTGATTAAAAATTTCAGGAGTAAATCCCCACATATTCATAGAAGCTGTTTCCAAACCCGTCAAAAATCTGTTTTGAATTCCCTCATCCAGGCATTTAGCTTTATCGCCATCTTTTACAATCTTAAGCCGTTCAACCACCTTGAGAAGATACCCATCCAAGCCAACTTCACAAATGCCGCGGGAAACTGTTCCGTTTTCAGATAGAGTGTTTTTTAACTGAAAACCAACCATAAAATAGTCTGTTTTTTCAGGACTTTTTAAGCTTTGAAGACCTTGAAGCAAAACTTCATAAGAATTACGTCCGTAATAATCATCCGCATTGATAACCGTAA
>Ga0302320_10015973_pt1 | contig 15373 bp, 14 predicted proteins | sample Bog_T0_3_FD_202130 | JGI IMG/M metagenome (GOLD analysis project Ga0302320, IMG submission 202130) | Peat permafrost microbial communities from Stordalen Mire near Abisko, Sweden - Bog_T0_3 | ecosystem: Environmental > Terrestrial > Soil > Wetlands > Peat | place: Sweden: Abisko, Stordalen Mire... | reverse complement strand
GAGCCGGGCCTCGTTCAGTTGCAAGGCAAGTTCCGCGCGCCGCCGCTCGGTAACATCGCTCACAATGTGGACCGCGCCGCTGAGGTTTCCGGCCTCGTCAAGCACGGGATCGGCCGTGACGTGGAAGTGGTGGCTGTTCATGGACAATTCCAGCGTCTCCCGCCGCCAGCTCTCGCGGAGCAACGTGATGGGGCATTCCGGAATGGGGGCCGTCGCATGATGCACGATTTCGTAGCAAGGGCGGCCCTCCATCTCGGCCGCCGACTTGCCGAAGAGTTTCTCGGCCGCGCAATTGCAGCGGCAAATCCGCTGCTCGTTGTCGAGCAGAAAGACCGCGTCCGCCACGGCATCGAAGGTGACCTGCCATTGCTGGGCGGACCTGCGCATCTGCTCTTCCGCCTGCTTGCGCTCGGTGATGTCGCGCGTGACCTTGGAGAAGCCGCGGAGGTTTCCCTGGTCGTCGCGGATGGCCGTGAGCACCACGTTGGCCCACAGCCGCGAACCATCCTTGCGGACCCGCCAGCCTTCGCTCTCGCAACGACCTTGGGTGGCGGCGGTCCGCAGTTCTTCCTCCGGTTTTCCCGCCTGCACATCCTCAGGCGTATAGAAACAAGAAAAATGCCGGCCCACGATCTCCTCCGCGCCGTAGCCCTTGATCGCCTTGGCGCCGGCGTTCCAACTGGTCACATTCCCCGCGGGATCGAGCATGAAGATGGCGTAATCGGTCACGCTTTCCAGGAGCAGCCGCATGCGTTCTTCGCTCTGTTGCAGCACCTCCCGATCGCGATCGAGGGCCTCGCGATTCTTCCGCAAGGCATGGAAGATGGGGCCGATTCCGGCTATGCCGGCCACCATGAACAGCGAGACCGCCAGTCCCAGCCATTCCATGAAGGGGTCGTCCGTCCATGCGGCCGACCCGCTGAGAGCGTGATAAAGCATCATCGCACGGCGTCCGACCATGAGCAGGATCGCGACGGCCATCAGGTTCCAGGCCCGTCTGGCCCCGGTGATGCGGATCAAACGCAACGACAAGACCGCTGCCAGGCATTGCAGCAGCAGAGCAGCTATGAGGACGATTCGCAGGGTCACGGGCGATCACCTCCGATTCTGCCGTCGATCTCAAAGCGATCTTACAACAAAAGGCGGTCGGTGCTACGCTTGCCACCGGGGCCTATCATCCGTAACTCGCCAGTATCCTCCGTGCCACGGCAACTCGCACCCGACCTGTTTTATTCCCTCAGTGTATCATCGCAAAAGCGCGAGTCAATAGGGGGCGATTGCCAAATTGAGTAGGCCAAGTTTGGGAAATGGATGACACAAAATATAATATTCTCGACCAACGCGAACGGCGATCTTTTGCTGGACATCGACAGGGGCGGACGGCACACGGAGCGCGCCTGCTACTTTGGCGCGCGCCGCGATATTTTGCTGGACAGCGACATGGCAATTGCGGTAGGATGTAACGCTGTTGCCAGCGCCACGTGGAACGTGGCGAGTACAGAATCGTTTCTGCCTGTAACCTTCCAATCGATGACTGGAGCCCGCCATGACCGTGGAACTTTCCCGTCGCGTATTCCTGAAAGATACCGCCCTGCTCGCCGGAGCGGTGGCCGCAATGCAATCGCTTGATGGGGCCGCCGCCCAAGGCACAACGCCCTGGCCCATGCCCAAGATCCGGCTCGGTAACGTCGAGGTCTCGCGGCTGATCCTGGGCACGAATCCGTTTTTTGGCTATGCCCACAAAGACGGCCCTCTCGGCCACGAGATGCAAGAGTATTACACCGATGAGCGGATCATGGCCGTGCTCGACCAGGCGGCCGCGCTGGGTGTGAACGCGGTGGCCGGACCGCCCATGCCCCGCTGGCTCACGCTCTACAAGAAATATCTCGACCGTGGCGGCAAGCTGAACGTCTGGATTGCCCAGCCCCACGGATCGCCCAAGCAGATGAAGAAGGAAATCGAGACCTGCGCCAAGGGCGGGGCGAAGGCCCTCTTCATCCAAGGCCATCGCGTCGAGGAACAATACGACAAGAAGGCCTACGACGTCGTCCGCGGTTGGGTCGATCACACCAAGGACCTGGGCATGGCCGCCGGCATGGCCTCGCACCGGCCCGAGACGCACCTGCTGGCCGAGAAGCTCGGCTTTCACACCGACTTCTACTTCCAGTGTTTCTTCCGCGTCGATCAGCATCCGGAGAACTACGCCCTGGAATGCCGCGACAAGGCCGTGGAGACAATCAAGGCGATCACCAACAAGCCGGTCGTGGCCTACAAGATCCTGGGGGCCGCGCGGTTGGATCCCGCCGAGGCATTCGCCTACACCTTCAAGCACATCGCGGCCAAAGACGGCGTTTGCGTGGGCATCTACAACAAGGACAAGCCCGACATGCTGGCCGAGGACGTGGGCCTGATGCGGCATGTCAGCGGAACGTGATTTGGAGTGCGGCGATTTATCGCCGCTTTTCGGCCGCTTTGCGGCCTTTTGCATGGGAAACCTGTCATGGCTCATTTCGGCACGGACCTCATTCGCATGGCCCTGGTGGGTTGTGGCAACCGCGGCGCCGGGGCGTGTCGTGATGCCCTGAGTACCAAGGCCCCGGTGAAACTCGTGGCCCTGGGCGATCTGTTCGCCAACCGCCTGGAGACGAGCCTGAAGAACCTCCAGCGGCACGACGAGTTGCGTCCGCGGATCGACGTGCCGCCCGAGCGGCGCTTCGTCGGTTTCGACGCTTATGAGAAGGTGCTGGCCTCGGGCGTCGATCTGGTGTTGTTCGCTACGCCGCCCCATTTCCGGCCGATCCACTTCGAGGCGGCGGTGGCCGCGGGCAAGCACGTCTTCCTGGAGAAGCCCTGTTGCGTCGACGCGCCGGGCTATCGCCAATTGCTCGCCGCGGCCGACGCGGCAAAGGCCCGGCGGCTGACCGTCGGTGTCGGCCTGCAGCGCCGCCACCAGCCGCTCTATCTGGAAAAAATCGCCAAAATCCGTGAAGGCGCCATCGGCACCGTGCGCCTCATCCGCACCTACTTCAACATGGAAGGCGGACGCGCCGGCGTGCCCAAGCCCGACGGTATGAGCGAGATGGAGTACCAGCTCCGTTCCTGGAACCTTTTCTGCTGGCTCTGCGGCGATCACATCGTCGAGCAGTCCTGCCATAGCATCGACGTGGCCAACTGGATCATGGATGGTCACCCAGTGCGGGCCAACGGCATGGGCGCGCGGCAGATCCGCGTCGGTCCCGGCACGGGCGACATCTTCGACCGCCACATGGTCGAGTACGAATACGCCGACGGCACGCGCTACTATTGCCAGGCGCGGCAACAGCCCGGCACGTGGAACCACGTCTCGGAAAACGTCACGGGCACCAAGGGCCAGATGACGCTGGGCGAGGGCGCGTGGGGCGCCGGCACGGCCAACCCGCGCTCGCTCCGCGGCAAGGAACTGGCCGCACAGAATCCTTATCAACTCGAGCACGACGACCTGATGGCCAGCATCCTGGGCAGCGGCCCTTATCGTTGCGAAGGCCACTACGGCGCCACCAGCAGCATGACGGCCGTGATGGGCCGCATGGCGACCTACTCCGGCAAGGTCGTCACCTGGGAAGAAGCGACCGCTTCCACGTTGCGGCTAGCGCCCGAGCGCTACGCCTTCGACGCCGCCCCGCCCACGCTGCCCGACGCCGCGGGCGTCTACCCGTTTGCCGTGCCCGGCGTGGCGCGGGCTTGGTAGGGGAAGCAGGGAGCACGGAGCAGGGAGAAAGCATCGCTGGCGTTTCTTCCGCCCTGCTCCGTGCTCCCTGCCCCCTGCTCCTTTGCCCCCTGGCCACAAAACCGCTTTTTGCTAAAATCCATGTCTTGTGCGTGTCATTTCCATTTATCCCGTGGACGCCCGCATGGAACCGAGTTTATTGCGAACCCCCCTATTTGGCTGGCATGTGGCCCAAAAGGCCCGCATGGTCGATTTCGCCGGCTGGGCGATGCCGGTGCAGTATACGTCGATCATTGAGGAGCATAACGTCACGCGGTCCGCGATCGCGGTGACCGATATTTCCCACATGGGCCGGCTGCGCTTCGAGGGCCCTGGCGCGGCCGTCTTCCTGGCCGAATTGCTCACCCGCCGCGTGGCCGACATGGAACTGGGCCAGATCCGCTACTCGCTGGTGACCAACGACGCTGGCGGCATCCTTGATGACGTGCTGGTGGGTTACTATCACGATTCCTACGGGCAGCCGTTTTACGTGGTGGTGGTCAACGCCAGCAACCGGCAGAAGATCGTCGATTGGGTCCACGCCCATCTGTCGCGCGAAAGGGCCGATTCGCCGGGCCGCGAGGTGATCTTCACCGACGTCAGCCGGCTCTGGGCCATGTTCGCCATCCAAGGCCCTAAGAGCATCGAGGTCCTCCAGCCGCTGGTGAATGTCGATCTGCGATGGATGCGCTACTACCGTGGCGCGCGGGTGCAACTGCTGCACCCCGGCGCCCATCGACAAGGCGGCATCATCAGCCGCACGGGATACACGGGCGAGGACGGCTTCGAGTTGAGCATCGGCATGGAGATCGCCCCGGCGATCTGGCAGGCGATCGTCGAACAGGGTAAGCCGCTGGGCCTGCTGCCCTGTGGACTGGGCGCGAGGGACACGCTGCGGCTGGAGGCGGGCATGCCGCTCTACGGCCACGAGTTAAGCGAAGAGATCAATCCGTTCGAGGCTGGGCTGGGCTTTTCCTGCCACCTGGTGGGCTACGATTTTCCCGGCCGCGACGCCCTGCTCAAAATACAGCAGGCGCCGCTGAAGCGCGTGCGGGTCGGGCTGGAACTGTCCGGACAGCGCGTGCCGCGGCAGGGCTATGCGATCCTCGCCGGCGGTGAAACGGTGGGCGAAGTGACCAGCGGCACCTTCTCGCCCACGCTCAAGCGGCCGATCGCGATGGCCTTCGTCGCTCCGGTCTGGGCAAAGCCGGGCACCGAATTACAAGTCGATCTCCGCGGCCGCGCCGAGTCCGCCCGCGTGATCGAATTGCCCTTTTACCAGCGCGACCGCCGCAAGGCATGAACTGAACACCGAAAACTGAACACTGAAAACTAAGAAGGAAATCGCATGACGCTCGATCCGAAAACTCTGAAATACACTAGCACCCATGAATGGGTCCATTTGGAAGACGCGCCGGGCGGCGCCAAGCTGGCGACGGTGGGCCTCTCCGCCTTCGCCATCGAGGCCCTGACCGACCTGGTCCACGTCGATCTGCCACCGCCCGGCCGCGCGGTCGAGGCGGGCAAACCGTTCGGCGAGGTCGAATCGGTCAAGGCCGTGAGCGATCTCTACAGCCCAGTGGACGGCCAGGTCGTCGAGGTGAATTCGGCCCTCACCACGCCCGACCCCAAGACGGGCTTCGTGAATCTCGACGTGCTCTCGCACGACCCGTACACGGCCGGCTGGATGGTGAAGATCCGCGTGACGGGCGGGCAGTCGGAATTGCTGGACTATGAGACGTATAAGAAGCAGTGCGATGAAGCGGCGTAGCTAAGAGCTTAGAACTTAGTGCTTAGAGCTTAGACCTAAGAACTAAGTTCTAAGAACTAAGTTCTAAGAACCAAGACCTAAGAACTAAGAACTGGCGTCATGCCTTACCTCCTGAACAACGCCGACGACCGTACCGCGATGCTGAAGTCGATCGGCGTGGAATCGATCGACGAACTGTTTTCCATGATACCGCCCGAGTTGCGGTTGAATCGGGCGCTCGATATCCCGCCGGCGCTGGGTGAATTGGAATTGACCTCGCACCTGGGCGAACTGGCGGCCAGGAACGATCCGGCCGGCACGGGCGTCTGCTTCCTGGGCGGCGGCAGCTACGACCACTTCATCCCCGCCGTGGTCGATTTCATCGCCACGCGGAGCGAGTTCGTCACCTCCTACACGCCCTACCAGCCGGAAGTCAGCCAGGGCAATTTGCAGGCCCTGTTCGAGTACCAGACGCTCGTCGCGCAGTTGACCGGCATGGACTATTCGAACTCGAGTCTCTATGACGGCGGCAGCGCCGTGGCCGAGGCGGTGCTCATGGCCATGAGCGTCACGCGGCGGCCAGGCCGCGTGCTCGTGGCCCGTAGCGTCCATCCGGATTACCGCCAGATTCTTGCCACCTACCTCGCAAACCTGGACGTGGAACTAGTCACGCTCGACACGCCCGGCGGAACGCTCGATCCGCAAACGCTGCGCGCCGCGGTCAACGACAAGACGGCCTGTTTGTTGATGCAGCAGCCCAACTTTTTCGGCTGCGTGGAAAAGATGCAGACGCTCGCCGGCATCGTGCATGAGGCCGGGGCCTCGCTGGTGGCCAGCGTCGATCCGATCAGCCTGGGTCTGCTCAAGCGGCCGGGCGACGCGGGGGCCGACATCGTCGTGGCCGAAGGGCAATCGCTCGGAACGCCCATGCAATTCGGCGGGCCCTACCTGGGCATTCTCGCCTGCCGCGAACCATTTCTGCGGCGGATGCCTGGCCGGCTTGTCGGCCAGACGGTCGATCGCCGCGGACGCCGCTGCTGGGTCTTGACCTTGCAGACCCGCGAGCAGCACATCCGCCGCGACAAGGCCACGAGCAACATCTGCACCAACCAGGCCCTGCTGGCCGTTCGGGCGGCCATCTACCTGGCCACGATGGGTCCCGGCGGATTGGCCGACGTGGCCAATCTCTGCCTGCAAAAGGCCCACTACGCGGCCTGGCGGCTGGCGGAAACCGGGCGGCTGAAGCTTGCTTTCGACCAGCCGTTTTTCAAGGAATTTGTTGTCCGCTCAAGCTTTGACGCCCGCTCAACGGATGGCGGCGCGAATGATTTCCTTGCCAAGGCCCAAGCCGCCGGCATTTTCGCCGGCCTACCGCTGGGCCGCTGCTATCCCGAGCTTGAGGATTGCCTACTCGTGGCCGTGACCGAGAAACGCACCAAGGCCGAGATCGATTGTTTGGCCCAGTGTCTTTGTGATCCCTTGCAATCGATCGGACCGCAGCGACGCGAGTAACTGGTGAATATGAACAATAATCCCCTACCACGGCTCGACACGAACCCGACGATTCGCGACGCTTTGTTGCCGTTTTGCCGGCTGAAGCCCGGTGAGGTCTGGGAGGATTCGTGCGCGGGGCACCGCGTGGGATGCCTGGACGCTTGCTCGACGCAACAGGTGGAACGCCTTATGGATGACAGGAAGGCGACCCTGGCGATACACGATCCGCCGTACAACTTGGTTGCCTTCGAGGAGCGGCCCCTGGACAGCTTTATGGAATGGTGCGCGCAATGGGTGCGGAACACCGACCGAGTGCTGTCGTCGGATTCGTCGCTTTATGTTTGGCTTGGCGCGGACCAGAACGACGGCTTCCAGCCGCTGGCGGATTTCATGCTCATGATGCGGCAATTCCCCTTCCGCGCGCGCAGTTTCATCACGATGAGGAACCAGCGCGGCTATGGCACGCAGAAGAATTGGATGGCGGTAAGACAAGAACTCCTGTATTACATCAAAGGGAATCCTGCGTTCAACGTTGACGCCGAATACACGGACATTCCCAAAATCCTCCGCGGATACTACAAGGAGGTGAATGGCGAACTCACCGAGAACCTTCAGCGAGGCAAGTCGGATACGATTCGCGCGGGTAATGTGTGGGTTGACGTTCAACAGGTATTCTATCGGATGGAGGAGAATGTCTCCGGTTGCTATGCACAGAAGCCACTGAAGTCGACCAATCGAATCATCAAGGCGAGCTCCGCGACAGGCGACATCGTCATTGATTTGTTTGCTCACTCCGGAACCACGCTTCTTGGGGCGGAAATCAATGCGCGACGGTGCATGACGATGGATATTGATCCCATCTATTGCGAAATCACTATTCGCCGTTTGGAGCGCTTTCGACGGACAGGCCGTACGGGTTGGCAGAACGGTCACGCTTTCGAGGACGAGTATGTTTGCGGCGGAAATGATGGCATTGACCTTGCAGATTCGATTTCGACGAAACCCGATATGGCACAGCCGTCTCTCTTTTGAGGAGCGTCATGGAAAAACTTCGTAACGACCTCGATCAATTGATTGCCACTTTGCCGGACGTGGATACGTTTCGTTCGCGTCTCGAAGTCTTGGTCTCCGTGTACCCCTTCAACGAGTACGAGTACATCATCGCAACGCTCCTAGCCGCAGGAAAGCTCACGCACGAAGAATACGTCGACCTTCGAGATGAGTACATCGCGCGCAATCTGTTTCTTTACATCTTCGAGATTAGTGCGCCGCGCGGATTCGGCGAAGCATGGGCGCAAGGACACTTGAAGGAGCTCGTGCCGGAACTCGAAAAGCCGTCGAAAAAGCTGGACCCGTCGTACTCAGGCGAGTACGATTTCCTCCTGGATCGCAAGATCAAGATCGAAGTCAAGGCTTCTCGTGCAGTGGACTTTGATAGCGACGAACCGCTATACGTCAAGGCACTGGCGTCGGATTCCACAAAGCGATTCGACATGAACTTTCAGCAAGTCAAGCCGGCGTGCTGTCATGTCTTCGTGTGGATCGGCGTCTGGCGGGACGTGATCCGGCACTGGGTGTTGACATCCGACGAAGTGGCATCGAATCGATACTATTCCGCGGGACAGCACCGTGGCAATGTCGGTGAGGGTCAACTTCATCTCAAGCACGACAATATCAGTGAATTTTCCAAATATGAGACGCCGTCCAACGAGTTAGCCCTTGCCATTTGCAATGCCTACGCCAGAAAAACGCCTTGAATCTAGGGCTCAATCCCTCCTGAACTCAATGCCTTGCCATGCGTAACCCCCGACCCACAGAACTGCTCTTTGAACTCTCCAAGCCCGGCTGCGGCGGCGCGGTGCTGCCCGCGTGCGACGTGCCGGTCGTACCGGCCGCGGAACTGCTGCCGCCCGAGGCGCTGGCCGACGCCCCGCTGCCGCTGCCGGAACTGCCGGAGCCCGATATCGTCCGCCATTTCGTCAACCTCTCGACGCTCAACATGTCGGTCGATACCCATTTCTATCCGCTGGGCTCCTGCACGATGAAGTACAATCCCAAGCGGAACGAGCGGATCGCCGGTATGCCCGGCTTCGCCCACCTGCATCCTTATCAGAGCGACGCGACCATCCAGGGCATGCTGGAGTTGCTCTACCAGTCGCAGCAGATCCTGGCGGAAATCGCCGGCCTGCCGGCCGTTTCGCTGCAACCGGCGGCCGGGGCCCAAGGCGAGCTGACGGCCCTGCTGGTCGCGGCCGCTTATTTCCGCGACAAGCAGATTCCCAAGTCGGTGGTCCTCATCCCCGACGGCGCCCACGGCACCAACCCGGCCAGCGCCGTCATGGCCGGCTTCAACACCGTGCCCGTGAAGAGCACCGGCAACGGCCTGATCGACCTCGACGACCTCCGCACGCGGCTGGACTCCCGCGTGGCCGTGCTGATGATCACCAACCCCAACACGCTGGGCATCTTTGAGACCCACATCGCTCAGATCGCCCGTATGGTCCACGACGTGGGCGGGTTGATCTATCTCGATGGGGCCAACATGAACGCCATCCTGGGCATCGTGCGGCCGGGCGATTTCGGCGCGGACCTGATGCACTTCAATCCGCACAAGACCTTCAGCGGCCCGCACGGCGGCGGCGGCCCCGGCGCGGGACCGATCGCGGTGGGCGAGAAGCTGGCCCCCTACCTGCCTTCGCCGCTAGTTGTCCGTGACCCGCAGGCGGGTGCCCCCGGCGGCTACCGCCTGGACTACGACCGCCCCAAGTCGATCGGCCGCGTGCGGAGTTTCTTTGGCAACGTGGGCGTGCTCGTGCGGATGTACAGCTACATTCGCACGCACGGTCCGGATGGGCTGAAGAAGATCTCGGAGAACGCGGTGCTCAACGCCAACTATTTGCTCAGCCGCGTGAAAGACATCCTGCCGGTGCCGCAGGGCGACCGCTGCATGCACGAGTTCGTGGCCACGGCCACGCGGGTCAAGACCGAGCGCGACGCCTCGGCGATGGACATCGCCAAGCGGCTGCTGGACTACGGCTTCCACGCCCCCACGGTCTACTTCCCCCTGATCGTCAAGGAGGCGATCATGATCGAACCGACGGAGACCGAGAGCAAGGCCACGCTGGACGCCTTCGCCGACACGCTGCGGGGCATCGTTCGCGAAACGCACGAGCAGTTGCACGACGCCCCCAGCACGACGCCCATCAGCCGGCCCGACGAAGTCCGCGCCGCGCGGCAGCCGGTACTCACGTGGAAACCGCAGGTATGATCGATCCGGGCCGTTGCCGTTTGCTTCGCCATGCGCCGGCCGAGGGCGCGTGGAACATGGCGGTGGACGAGATGCTCCTCGATCGCGCCGGGGAGCAGGCAGCGGCCTGCCTGCGGTTGTACGGTTGGAACGAGCCGACGCTCTCGCTGGGATATTTCCAGAACTATGCCGACCGAACACAGCATGCCGCCAGTGGGCAGTGCGCGGCCGTGCGGCGGTTGACCGGTGGTGGCGCGATCCTGCACGACAACGAATTGACCTACAGCATCGTGTTGCCCGGCCGGCACCCGCTGGCCGCCCGGCGGGACGAGTTGTACCAGGCGCTGCACGGCTGCCTGATCGAGGCGTTGGGCCATTTCGGCCTGGCCGCGCGGCTTTGCGGCGGGCATGGAAAAGGGGACAGTCCCCATTTGTGCGAAGCACCCTCCGGGCCGTTCCGGCAAATGGGGACTGTCCCCTTTTCCATGCCTGGACCGTTTCTCTGCTTCCTGCGGCGTTCGCCCGGCGACGTGCTGCTGGGCCAGGACAAGATTTGCGGCAGTGCCCAGCGGCGGCGGAACCAGGCCGTGCTCCAGCACGGGAGTTTGTTGTGGAAACGGTCGCCTGCCGCCCCGGAATTGCCCGGCGTGGACGATCTGGCCTGCCGGTCGCTTGCGCTGGACGATCTGGCCGCCATCTGGCTGGATGGTCTTGCCCGGCGGCTGGGGTGGCAGTGGCAGGCCGACGAACTGGACGAAAACGAGGTCCGCCAGGCCCGAAACCTGGCCGAATCCCGCTACGTTGGGGAGGTTTGGACGAAGAAATTGCTTTGACGCCGCCGATGGCAGTTGATAAATTAGAGTATGGGGGCTGGGCCAGCGGTCCCCCTGATTTTCCTTGGAGTATGTCATGGACGTGAAATTGGTCGTTGTCGGCGGAAAGCATCCGGGCCAGGAAATTGCCGTGCCGGGTCCCGAGTTCCTCGTCGGCCGGGCACCCGAGTGCAAGCTGCGGCCCAATAGCGACATGGTCAGCCGCCGCCACTGCATGATCAAGATCGCCGACGGCAAGGCTACGGTCCGCGACCTGGGCAGCCGCAACGGTACCCTCGTCAATGGCCAGAAGATCGCGGCCGAACAGGAACTTCGCACGGGCGACAAAGTCAAGATCGGCCCGCTGGAGTTCGAAGTGCATTTGAGCACGAGCGTCAGCGGCAAGAAGAAGCCCAAGGTGCATAACGTGCAGGAGGCGGCCGCCCGCACCATCGAGGCCGCCAAGCCGCGCGACAGCGAACCGGACATCAGCGACTGGCTGGCCGAAGAGGACGACGGCGACACGAAGAACAACAAGCTGACCACGACGTATACTCCGCCCACCGTGCCCAAGCCGGCCGAGAGCGTTCCCGCTGCCGCCGAGAACCCGCAGCGGATCGATCCGATGGCCGCTCCCGGCCGGCATAAGAAAGTGGTTGCCGAGAGCAGCCGCTCCGCCGCGGCCGACATGCTCAAGCAGTTTTTCCAGGGCAAAAAGCCGTAGAGCGGGAACTGCGTTGTTTTCCAGCTTCGTGATGCCTGGATCGCACGACTATCCCGGATTATTCACGGCACCGGTGGATCCTGCGCAGCGTGTGTGACGCCAAGCCAGAAGCGCAAGCGAAGGCAAGTCTTTGCCGTCCTTCGCTTGCGCTTCAGGCTTGTGTATTGCCGTGAATAATCCGGGCTATTCCATTGTGTCGCGTGCGGTGGCCATGCGCTTCGAACGCTTGCGGTTCGGCTGTTCCTGGCCTGCCTTCTTCAGCGCACGGTCGATCTTGTCGATAGTCGGCACGCTGGGAACGTGCTTGCCGGTCTCAATCCGGCACAGCGTCTCGACACGGACGCCTGCCCGCAAGGCCAATTCGCGCTGGCTCAATCCGGCAGCGACGCGGTCGCGGATGATTTTTCTCGCCAAACTTGCGCGGGCGTATTCCACGGCCGGATAATTGCCCTGGGCGTCCGGCTGAGGCAAGGGGGGCAACTCGCCCGCCTTGGCCAACGCGGTCAGCCTGTCGTACTCGTCTCGCGGCAAAACCACGTATGGCTTGCCCTCCAATAGAACCGTCTGTGCAGCCATTCAGCCTCCATAAAACCCGTCGCGATGTCCGATCTTTTCCACCGTCACCACGTTACCAGCCACATGGAATTGAATCCGGTAATCGCCCGTCCGCAGCCGATAATGGCCCGCCAGTTCACCGCGCAGCGGCTTTGCGCCGCTTACCTTGGGCCACTGCCCCAACCGCACCAGCAACCGGAGTACGCGGCCATGAATTGGACTGTTAAGCTCCTCCAGTTCGTGCGCTGCATCGGGGGTCAACACAACCGCGGCCATGCTGGAAATTCTACGGCGGATTGACGTAAATGTCAACTCGTCATAACGGATTGCGGAGGACGCGGAGACTGGACGAACGTCATCTACTCGCTGCCGCTGTAGTCCTCGTGGAAGTCCCTTTGGCCGCAATCTTTGCGCAGCCTGCGGCATCTCGGTTGAACCGCCCAGCAGGCCGCGGAAGAAGCGGGTTCTGCGGATCACTCTTTGCGTAACGTCTTATTCCTCAACCGTGGAACTCCGCGTGCCGAAATCAAGGTACGGATCAGTGTATCTCCGACGCCAATCTGCGCGCGGTAAATAGCACGCAGCTTGCCAGGTTCCACCAACACCACAAGACCAGGGAGAGTGGGTTATGTACGAGACCTACTTCAACCTTACCGAGCGGCCCTTCGCCTCCGTGCCGCGCGCCGACCACTATTACCCGGCCAGCGTGATCGATGCCGCCCGCAATACCTTAACCCGCTGCATCGATCGGGGTGAAGGCGCGGCTTTGATCGTGGGTCCCTCGGGCACCGGCAAGTCGCTGTTGTGCCAGGTCCTGGCCGAACATTTCCAGAAGAGCTTCCAGGTGGCCCTCTTGGCCAGCACGCATCTCGATACGCGGCGCTCGTTGCTGCAAGCGATACTTTACGAATTGAACCGCCCCTGGCGGGGCATGGACGAAGGGGAATTGCGGCTCTCGCTGGTCGATTACATTACGCTCAACGATGACTGCGGCGGCGGCATTCTGCTGCTGGTCGACGAGGCCCATCGCCTGTCGCTGCGGCTGCTGGACGAGATCCGCACGCTGACGAATCTCACCCGCGCCATGCAGCCGGCGGTGCGGCTAGTGCTGGCCGGCAATCATGTGCTGGAAGAACGCTTCGCCAGCCCCAAGTTGGAATCGTTCAGCCAGCGGATTTCGGCCCGTTGCTATCTCGAAGCGTTCCAGCGCGACGAGACGCAGGCCTACATCTGGGCCCGCATCATGGTCAGCGGCGGGCGGGGCAACGAAATCTTCCCGGCCGAGGCCTGCCGCATGGTCCACAAGGCGACGGGCGGCGTGCCGCGGCTGATCAACCAGGTCTGCGATCACGTGCTCTTGCTGGCCTATGGGGCCGGACCCGGGAATACCGGGTGCCCCCGCCGCATCGAGCCGGCCCACGTCGAGGCGGCCTGGGCCGACTTGCAGCAACTGCCGACGCCTTGGAACGCCCCGGCCACGGCGCCCAGCGGCGAAAGCGTGATCGAGTTCGGCGGACTGGACGACGACCCGTCGGAGATGCCGTCCATCGCCGGAAAGATATCGGCGGCCGAGCAAGACGATGGCAGCGCGGATGCGGCGGAAAAAACCGTGCCGCCCATTGTGCCGGCCGAACCGCCGCTGGACCCGGAAACTTCCCGGCGGCTGCGCCACGTCCACCGTTTATTGGGCGACGTGCGGACCGAGTTCCAACTGGCCGCCGCGGGGCCGGAAACCGAGCCTGTCGTGGAAACGCCGCATCCCTTCGAAGAGCCTTTCGACGAGGAGGAAGTGATTGCCGAGCGCTATTCGGCCAATGCGCCGGCCAGAACCATTGCCGCTTCTTCCCCCGCGCCGCTTGATCCGGCGCTGGCGGCGACGGTGACTCCCGAACCTGGCCCGCAAACGTGTGTTGCGATGGACGATGTCCCGTCAAGCGAGCCAAGCGAGAAGCCGCTCTCCGAGAGCATTCGGCTGCGGCTGGACCGCGCACATGGCACAAGCGAGCCACCGGCCCAAGCGGCCGGGATCGACGCGGAGAGTCTTCTCGCAGATCCGCCGCGCTCGGTCGTGCCGCCGCCGCGAATTGAATTCGGGCGTCTGTTCGCCAAACTGCGGCAGAAATTGTGATGCTCGAAATACCGATCGGTTCTGGAGTTGACCGGAGATGTCTTGATGGGCGGCTTCCCGTGGATGTAGAATGACCTCGCCCAACCCACACGTCTCAAGAGGAGTCATGCATGTCCAGCACAACCAGCGACCAATCCGCCCACCAGCCGGCCCGCGACACATCCAGCGATGACGCCCCGCAGTGCGTGTTTCTGGTGCCCTATCCCAAAATTGTCTTCCGCTACCCGACGTTGCTGATGGCCATCATCTCGGCCATCTGGATGCATTTCCTGACGGACCCGTTCAATCCCCAGAACCACGTGGCCGCGGGCGTCGGCGCGCTATTCTTGTGCGTCTTCACCGTGAACCTGGTGATCCTGGCCTTCGATTTTCCCCGCACCACGTCGCTGACGCTGTTCTTCTTTGCGGCGGCCGTGGTGATGGGCCTGATCCTGCTGTTCACCTTCAAGCCCGATTTCTGGCCGGACATCAAGGATTTCGTCAAGCATTTCCATCCCAAGGCCAACGCCACCTTCTACTGGACGATCGCGGCGGTACTGGCCGCGATGTTCCTCGTGGTCCTGGTCCAGGTACGGTTCGATTACTGGGAGGTCTCGGGCAACGAGTTGCTGCACCACCACGGCTTCCTGGCCAACCTGGAGCGGCTTTCCGCGCCCAACCTGCGGATGGAGAAGGAGATCAACGACATCTTCGAGTATCTCTTGCTCCAGTCGGGCCGCTTGATCATCTACACCAGCAACGACCGCCAGCCGATCGTCTTGGACAACGTGGCCTTCATCGACCGCAAGGAACAGGCCGTGATGCGGATGCTGGGGGCCTTGCAGGTGCAGGTGCGGCGCGAAGATGCGAAGTAAAGAAAGCCGGCGGCGCTCACGCCGGCTGGACGTGTAGTACCTCGCGGTTATAATATAGCAATAT
>Ga0302320_10015971_pt1 | contig 15373 bp, 7 predicted proteins | sample Bog_T0_3_FD_202130 | JGI IMG/M metagenome (GOLD analysis project Ga0302320, IMG submission 202130) | Peat permafrost microbial communities from Stordalen Mire near Abisko, Sweden - Bog_T0_3 | ecosystem: Environmental > Terrestrial > Soil > Wetlands > Peat | place: Sweden: Abisko, Stordalen Mire... | reverse complement strand
GAAGACGGTCGAGATCCATGCATGCAACTCAATGAGAAAACTTGGCGCTCCGAATCGGGCGCAATTGATTCGCGCCGCGATCCGCGAAGGTATCATTCCTTGCCCGTGTCGGGAGCACGCTGAGGTCTCTCTTCGAACGATCGGACAGAGCCGTCCAATGATGGCAACATTGGATGTAACGGGGTCAGCAGCTGACCAAGCGAATACGATCAAAGGACTGCGGGCAGAGCTGAAGAGCGTTCAGGCTCAGCTTGCCAGTTCCAAGGATAGTGAGACGGAACTCCGCGGCCTGCTCGCGGAACTGAGGAATTGCGTAGAAGGCGAGGCGCTGTAATGCATTCAACACCTTCCTTCAGCCTGCTTAAGGGTTGTCTGAATGTGCCTGCCACGGAATTGGCGTCACCCTAAGAGGTTTCCCCTATTCCGGTCTCACCAATAGAGTGAGAGAGTTGTCACATCGCCGCCGGTGGTCAAGGAGTAGACTTTAAACGATCCGGAAACTGGATCAGCCGGCAATCCGCGACTGGATTGCTTCTTACGATGTCAACAGAAAACGAACTACGCAAAAACAGCGCCAGTAAAACCACCGCCACCACCCCGGGTGGCACGACAATAACCCTTGCAGCCTCCGACCATCTGGCTGACGATCCTCATCTTGGCGTTCAAGGCCATCTCGAGGTTCTCACCGCTGAGGAAGTCGGCAGGATCCTACGCATTCATCCAGTGACTGTTAGATTGAAAGCCGCTTCCGGGGAAATCCCCGGACGGCAACTTGGGAATCGCTGGCGGTTCAGCAGAACTCGAATCAACGAGTGGTTGATGGCCGCTTAGCCCTGAGCCCTTTCGTTGCCATCTCGGCAACTGGCCGCATCTCCTCCACTGGGGTGCGGCCATATATGTTCGCAGTCGTCGACTCTTCAGCGTGTCGCATCATGTCTTTCTGGACCGTGGTCGGCGCCTTGGAACTGATCCATGACCTAAAGCTGTGTCTCAGGTCATGCCAGCCGACGTTCCCGAAGCCCAGCTTCTTTGCGGCAGGCTTGATATGGTCCTGGAGAATCATCCCAGCAGCATACGGTCGGCCGGTGACGGGGGATGGGAAAACCCATCCCATGCCCTGGTTGCCGCGCGCTGCTTTCATCGCCGACAGCAGGGCGCCCGGCACCGGCACGGTCGCCTTTGAAGATGCCGACTTGGTATCCTTCAACTCCTGGTGGGTGTAAGCCCTCTGCACCCTCACCGTCTTCCCCTTGAAATCGAAGTCCTCCCAGCGCAAGGCCAAGGTTTCCGATACCCGGAGGCCGAGGCTGGCGGTGACTAGCACCATCAGGTCGTGTGGAGGTCCCAGCTCTTCGACGAGCTTGGTTACCTTGGCGGGAGTCAGGATGGTCGGTTCCTCTTCGCGCGTGGTCGCTCCCTTCACTTCCACAAGAGTGAGCGGATTGAAGCCGACCGGGTACATCTTCCAAAGCATGGCCAGTTTGTAGAGCCGGCGCATCAGAACCATCACATGGCCCTTGGAAACCTGTGACAGTTTCACCGTTTGGATCCATTCCTGGACGTCGCCTGGTTCGATCTCCGTCAGAATCTTCTCTCCCCACTTCGGGCCTATGTGAATCAGGAGTTGGCCTTTCTGGGTGTTCTGGGTCGACTTTGCCAGATGGGGCAGATTCTGTTCCATGTATCTTTTGATGACATCGTTCATCGTCGGCGCCACATGCGCCGGCTCCGGAGCCTGGTTGTTGAGTGCTCTTACCGCCGGTTCCAGGTGCTGCCACATTGCCGACTTCGTCTTGTAGTCGGCGACCAGGTATTTCTCCTGCTTCATTGTTCCGTTGAGCCGAAACCTCCAGACCCAAACGTCGTTTCCCCCGGCTCGCTTCTCGCGCCTGAGGCTGCCACGCTGGTATCTTAATGACATGCGCTTATCCTCTTTCACCCACTTTGCTTCCTTCGAGACTGAAGCAATTCTCTTCGAGAATGAAACCATTCTACGCTCTGTGGGTATTGTGGGTGAAGCATATTCTGTAAGTTGTTCATTATAAAGGCGGCCCCGTAGCTCAGGTGGATAGAGCAGCAGTTTCCTAAACTGCGTGTCGGAAGTTCGAGTCTTCCCGGGGTCACCACTCTTTCCTTCTCCCATTCAATCCAATGACCTGCAAGGTCAAATCAGCCTGAGTTTCGCATGCGCACACTTTGACTTCGCGCCCTACCCCCGGCTATAAATGTTGATGACATGGAAAATCGTTCCATGTCTTTCCGGCTGCTCTTCCAGGAGCAGCGCACTATACTACGGCAATCGCCAGGATGCTCGGGAAGGCGGTGAAACTCCGCCACTGCCCCGCAACTGTGAGCGCCCCTGCCTCGGTACCCGTCTTTTAGGGTCAACCATGAGGCAGGAATTCAGCCAGGTTCTTTCGCCCAGCGCGGAAGGCCCGCAAACCACTGGAAGCTAACCCTTGGGGGTTGGCTTTTGGGAAGGTGGCTGAAGTAGGCGCAAGTCAGGAGACCGGTCCTCGGCGCTTTTAACCGCTTTGCGTTCCGAGGGGGACGGAGGAGCTTTCATGCCTATTTCCGCATCTTTGGGGTATGCCCGGTTATGCCGCGCGCTGCCCTGTGCATTCGCCGCTATACTTCTTGCCACTCTTGCCGTCAGTTCTCCTGCCGCATCCATCCGCGGCGTTGTCACAGACGCATCCGGCGCCAAGGTCACCGGCGCCACTGTTTCTCTCATCAACAACGGAAAGGTAGTCGCTACAGTCGTCTCCACCGCCGACGGCAGTTTTCAGATTCTTACCGGCATTGATGGGCGCTTCTTTCTTGTAGCCTCCGCTAAAAGCTTCCGCCAGTTGCAGACGCCGGGCTTCTACGCAGGCAAACTCGACGCCATCGAGCGCAACCTGGTTCTCGAGCCGGAGTGGGCGCGCGAATCCATCGTGGTCACCGCCACCGGAACCCCCACGCCGCAGCCGCAGACCAGCGCCGCCACCTCAGTGCTCGGCCCGCTTGACCTGGCCCTGCGTGAAGACCTGGTGGGCGCGCTTCGACTCATGCCCGGCACCTTTGTTGTTCAGGACGGCCAGCGCGGCGCGCAGTCTTCCCTTTTTGTCCGCGGCGGCAACTCCGATTCCAACAAGATTCTCCTCGATGGCGTCAGCGCCGGCGACCTCGGAGGCCGCTTCGACTTTGGACCGCTCTCCACAACGGCAATCGAGAGCGCCGAAGTCTATCGCGGGCCCAACTCCAGCCTTTATGGCGCCGACGCGGAAACCGGCGTTGTCAGTCTCACCACCCCCCACGGCACCACCAGCTTTCCTTCCATCACGCTTGAGGGTGACGCCGGAAACTTCAACACTTCGCACGAACGGGCCGAGGTCGCAGGCGCCCACAACAAGCTCGATTACCTGGGCGACTTCAGTTGGCTGCAAACCGGCAATGCGCTGCCCCTGGATGAGTACCACGTGGCCACCACCGCGGCCAACGTCGGCTGGCAGCCCAATGGAAATACACAGATCCGCGGCACCCTGCACTATGGCGTCGATGCCACAGGCGTTCCAAGTGCGTGGGACTTCTACCACGTCACTGACAATGCCACGCAAAAGGATCAGAACCTTTTTGCCAGCGGAGCCATCGACAACCAGACCACCCCGTCTTTTCACAACAGCCTTCGCTACGGCCTCACCCGCAAGCGCGAGCAGTACAGCCTCTGGCAGCCTTCCGGCACGCTTCAAGTCTACGAAATCTATAACAACATCCCCTATTCCGCCTATTACGGCAACCCCGTCACCATCACCGGCGCCAACGGAGACTCGGTAACCGGCCAAGCGCAGCTCGACTATCCTGAGACCTATCCGTATCGCTATCAACTGGCCTCCAATCGCGATCAGCTTGCCTATCAGAGCGATTACCAGTTCACGCCCCACCTCTCCGTGCTCGCCGGTTTCCACTTTGTCGATGAGCGGGGACTGGAGAACGTCCCTTCCTTCGGCACGCACGATGTGATCGAACGAACCAACTACGATTACGTAGCTGCCGTGCACGGCGACTTCAAGGGCCGCTTCTTCTACACCCTCGGCGGCAGCCTGGAACACTATTCCCTCTTCGGCACGCAGACTTCGCCCCGCGTTGGGCTCTCGTATTACGCCCTGCGCCCGCACCACGGCGTCTTCAGCGGTACACGCGTCCTGTTCAACTATGGCGATGCTGTCCGCGAGCCCGGGCTCACCGACCAGTTCGGTTCGCTCTACACGTTTCTCGTCAACAACGGCTACGCGGCCACCGCGCAGCAAATGCACATCGGTCCCCTCGCCGCGCCCACGGCGCGCACCTATGAAGGCGGAGGCGAACAGACCTTCTTCTCAGACCGCCTCGTCTTCCGCGCCAGCTATTTCCACAACCAGTTCGGCAGAGAGATCGAATCCGTCGGCGGGCAATTGCTTCCCAACCTGATCCCCGGCCTCACTCCGGCGCAGAAACTGCAGCTTGAAACCGCGCTCGGCTTCTACTACACCAACGACTACGGCCTCACCGTCAACACCCAGGCCTTTCGCGCCCAGGGAATCGAAACCACCGTTGAAGGCGGCATCGGCCACAGCATCTTCCTGCGCGGCGGCTACACATATCTCGATGCCGTCGTCGAGCGCTCCTTCGACAGCGACAACGAAGCGCTCACCGGCGGCTATGCGCCCACCTACCCCTACGGATGCACCCTGGGCAATCCCAACTGCGTCGCCATCGGCGCCATCTCACCTCTGGTCGGCGCTCGTCCCTTCCGCCGCGCGCCCAACACCGGCTTCTTCACGGCCACCTATGCAACCGGCAAGCTGAGCGCTCTATTCTCCTCTTCCTTTGCCGGCCGCAGCGACGACTCCACCTATCTGGAGTACTCCGATGCCAGCGGCGGCAACAGCCTCCTGCTGCCCAACCGCAACCTCGATCACGGCTACGCAAAACTCGACCTCGGCGGCAGCTACCAGCTTTTCTCCTGGGTCAGCATCTATGTCCAGGCGGAAAATCTCCTGAGCAACCGGCACATCGCCCCCATCGGCTATCCCAGCCTGCCTATGAACCTCCGAACGGGCCTGCGCATCCAGTGGGGTCCAGGCAGCAGCCACTGATCCATTTTCTCTTTGGCAACGCTGCGAACTCAGCGCTCAAGATGCGGAGGATTGCCCATCCAGTCCTCCCGCATCGCTTCCCTGCGCATGCGCACACCGTGCAACACTACATATAGTTGCAATTGCATCGAGCGCAGACCTGATTTCGTCCCCGTTTTCCACATTTCATCGCTCGGAAAAGATCAAAATTACGCATTATGCCCTTGGAATGACGTGCACTGCTGCAACATACTATTTACGCTTGAATAGGAACCAAACCAGTGAGCGTGTGCGCAGGCGGAGCCTTGAGTTTGTCCACTTGGTTTTCACGGCTTGCTCACTGCTCACGCGAAACAGTTTTGGCCCCGTTGTTGTTCGAATCGTATGTTCTATGAAACGGCAATAATCAGGTAATTTACAGGATCTTCATCTGGATTTTGTAGTGTTGCACCATGCAGTGTAGATCGCTGACAAGCAACATCCACTAAACCCCTGAGATGCAAGGGGAGATCGTCAGCGATCGATCGGATTGACGAAAACCATGGAAATCGCCGGCTGCGCAAATCAACCCTGGGAACTTTTGCGCAACAGGTTGAAGCCATGGAGCCATTCCACACGATAACGACCTTTTAAGGAGAGCCATGAACAGATTTCGGAATCTTAACTTTCAGCAATTTCTCACCGCGTTAGTCCTCGCGGTGGCATTCTGCGTGGTATATACCGGCGTTTCCGCGGTAGCGCAAACGGCAGGTGCAGGCGCCATTTCCGGAACCGTAGCCGATGCCGCACAGGCTGTCATTCCTGGCGCTGCTGTGACCATCACAAATCTGGATACGGGCATCACCCACGCCTATACCACCAATGCCGCCGGAATCTATGTAGCGCCCTTTCTGACGCCCGGCCGCTACAAAGTGGACGCCTCGGCCAGCAACTTCGGCAAGGTGGAAGCGCAGAACCTGACCCTCCAGGTCGGCCAGACGCTCAACATCAATCTCACCCTGACGGTAAAGTCTGACACCACCACGGTTGAGGTATCGGGCACCAACACGCTGCTCGATGTGGAACAGACCGAAGTGTCGCAAGTCGTGGATGCGCCGATTATCCAGAACATGCCGGTCAACGGCCGTAACTGGAGCGATTTCGTCCTTTTGACTCCCAATGTCGTCGCCGATGGCGGAACCGGAATGGTCAGCTTTCACGGCATGAGCGGCCTCTATAACCAGAACTACGTGGACGGCGCAAACAACAACCAGATGCTGTTCAGCGAAGCCCGCGGCCGTTCCTCGGGCGCGCCGTTCGTCTACAGTCTTGATTCCATCAAAGAGTTCCAGACCGAGGCTTCCAACTACTCCGCCGAGTTCGGCCAGGCCGCCGGCGGCCAGGTGAACGCCATCACCAGGAGCGGCAGTAACAACCTGCATGGCGACCTGTTCTATTACCTGCGCTATCCCGATATGAACGCTCTGGATCCCTACAGCAAGTGGTCGGCTTTGCATAACAACGGCCCAGCTTTCCTGCTCACCCAGCCCGTTCACCAGCAGAATGAGTTCGGCGGCAGCATTGGCGGCGCAATCATCAAGAACAAGCTCTTCTATTTCCTCACTTCCGATGATTTTCGGCGCGCCGGACGCGCCCTCTACTACGAGACCAACACGGTCTCCCTGACGCCCTCAGGAACGTACACTTCCACAAGCGTCGTCACGCCGACCCAATGCCCGGTGTTGTCCGGATTGACAGGCGTGAACGCCGTTCTCAATGGCACTGCGGCCATCAGCTCAGACCAATGCAAGGCCGCAATCAATTTCCTTCTGGGCCTTCAGTCCGCCCCCGTGCGTCACGCGAAAGAGACACTCCTGTTCCCGCGCGTGGACTACCAGTTGAACGACAAGAATCTGATCTATGCGAACTTCAACTTTGCGGATTTCGACAGCACCTATGGCTACGCTGCCAGTCCGACCTATTCCAACTCTTCGGCCAGCACCAACGGCCCCACCAGCTACCACGAGCGCTTTCTCGTCGCTCACTGGACCTCGACCCTTTCCGACTCCGCGGTTAACGATCTGCGCTTCCAATGGGGCCGCGACCTGGAAACGGCGGGAGCCTATTCTTCGGGACCAAGCGTGGGCATGGGCGCCGAGACCTACGGCATGCCCAACGCACTACCGCGCGCTGCCGAGCCAGATGAGCATCGCTGGCAGTTTACGGATGTCTTCTCCAAAGTTCGGGACCGGCATACTCTGAAATTCGGCGGAGACGTCAACCTGGTTCATGAGGTCATGATCAACCTCTTCCAGGGAGGCGGAGTCTACAGTTACTCCGGAACCAATACAACGGTGAACTTCCAGAGCTGGGCAGCGGACGCCTTTGCTAAGCAGACCGGCGATGTGGATCCCTTTGCCGGCTCCCACTACACGACCTTCGTCCAATCCATCGACCAGCAGAACACGGTGGCCAGCGGACGGGCAGGCGCCGACGATTTCTGGATCAAGATGTACGACGGCTTTGCAGAAGACTCCTGGAAGGTGAGCCAGAACCTTACCGTGAATCTGGGCCTTCGCTATGACCTGCAACTGACTCCTTCGCCCTCCATGCCCAATACCTCCTCGGCTCTTGCGAAGGAATACAACACCACCATCAAGAACGTCACTGACCGGCTTCAGCCCCGTCTCGGCTTCTCCTGGAGTCCCCAGCCCGGCACCGTCATCCGCGGCGGTTACGGCATCTTCACCGGACTCAACCAGGGTGGTACGTACTACGCCATGCGCGTGGAAAACGGCGTATATCAGGTTAACGAAAACTACAGCGGTTGCGGCGCCTCGTGTACTGCTGCTGCGGCGCTTGCTTTTCCCAACGTTCCCTTTCCTGTTACCGGTCCGTCCCTTTCGACGGCCTTGTATCCCTCAGGCGGTGAAGCACCCCAAGTTACCAGTGTGAATGCTACTGGCACCGGCTTCCACGGTCTGTCTCCCAAGTTTGTTCCCCCGATCGTCCACGAGTACGATCTGGCTTTGGAGGAGGCTCTTCCCTGGAAGATGTCGCTCTCGGTTGGCTTTGTCGGCTCGCGCGGACTGCGCCTCCCGGTCTTCATGGATGCGAACCTTGTAGGGCAGACTCCGCATGGGCTGCGCTCGTTCAACGTCACAGACAAGGGGACAACCAACCTGGTTACCGTTCCTTATTACCTGGCCACGGATCGCATCGACCCGACGCTCACCTCCATCAACGCCGGATTTAGCGTGGCCAATTCCCGCTATAATGCCATGGCAATCACGCTGCGCAAACCCATCGATCACGGCCTTGAAGTGCTGGCGAACTACACGTGGGCCAAAGCCATGGACGACGACATGATATCGGGAAACTACGGCACCTTCTTTGGCGGCAATCCTGTCCTGGACCCCAACAACCTCAAGGGCGAATACGGGCGCTCCGATCTCGACATGCGCAACCGCTTCGTTGGTACGATTCTCTGGAAACCGGCCATTCTTGAAGACGTTGAATTCATGAAGAAAAGCCTGGATGGCTTTACCTTCTCCGGTACTGCCACGGAATCCACTGGATTCCCCATCGTTGCCGGCATGACCGGCACGGTCTCAACCGTCACAGGTCTGCCCTCATCCGCAGCTCCGGCCGACGGCAACATCTTCGGCGGATCCATGAGTTCTTCCACCGGCGCTGCAACCACCGGCCGCCCGCCCCAGATCCAGCGCAACAGCCAGGTGGGACCAGGCATCCGGAATATCGACTTCCGGGTTACGCGCGAGATCCCCATTCACGACAACATCTCGGTGCAATTCATCGGTGAGGCATTCAATCTGCTGAATCATGAGATCGTATCCGGGGTGAACAGCTCGTACTCAACGTACAACGCTCCAACCAAGGGAGGCTGCCCGGCGTCCGCCACAGTTCCAGCCGGCTCCAACTTCTACGGTTGCATCACGCCCTATGCCGCGTCGTCTCCATATCAGGCCTTCGGCCAGAAGAGCGGCACCAACAACACGTTGTACGGGCCTCGGCAACTCCAGTTCTCTGCCAAGCTGATCTTCTAGTACAAATCAACTCAACACTTCACAACGCGGCGGCTTCGGCCGCCGCGTTTCTTTGCCGGTTGAGAAGACAAATCAGCCGTTTGGCCGGCAACTAGCTCTCAGGACTAAACTGTAAATGCTATGAACACCGCACCGTATCATTCCCCTATTCAGCCGCGCTCGCCTCAGGGCGGGTTTCAAAATGAGCCCTTTACCAACTTCAAGACCCCGGAAAATGCGCGCGCCATGCAGGCCGCACTGGACGCCGTCGCCTCCCAGTTGGGCCGCGAGTACGACCTGGTCATCGCGGGTCAGCGCACAAAAACCCAGGACAAGATTCTCTCCGTCAATCCGGCGCGGCCGGCCCAGGTGGTAGGCGTGCACCAGAAAGCCACCGCCGGGCACACGGAAGAAGTCATGACCGCGGCGCTCCGCGCCTTCCAGTCCTGGAGCCGAACTACGGTTCAGGAACGGGTTTCGCTGCTGCTGGCCGCGGCCGAGATCATCCGCGGACGCAAGTTCGAGTTTTGCGCGTGGCTCACCTACGAGGTCGGCAAAAACTGGGCCGAGGCCGACGCCGATGTGGGCGAAACGATCGATTTCCTTGAGTTTTACGCGCGCGAGGCGCTCCGGCTGGCCGCGGCTGTCACGCCCATCCAGTTCCCCGGCGAGCGCAATGAACTGCTCTATATTTCTCTCGGCGTGGGCGCGGTCATTCCCCCGTGGAACTTCCCGTTCGCCATCATGGCGGGTATGACGGCGGCTTCCATCGTCACCGGAAATACGGTGGTTCTCAAGCCATCGAGCGACGCGCCCACCATCGCCGCAAAATTTATGGAGGTTCTGCAAGAGGCTGGGCTCCCCGATGGCGTGGTGAACTTCTGTCCCGGCTCGGGCGCGAGCTTCGGCAACGCGATTGTCGAGCATCCCAAGACCCGCTTTGTGGCTTTTACCGGTTCCAAGGCCGTGGGCCTGGAGATTCACGAGCACGCTGCCAAAGCGCAGCCCGGCCAGATTTGGATCAAGCGGACCATTCTTGAGATGGGCGGCAAGGACTCGATTCTGGTGTGCGCGGACGCGGATCTGGATGCCGCCGTTGATGGCGTAGTAGCCTCAGCCTTCGGCTTCAGCGGACAAAAATGCTCGGCCTGCTCGCGGGCCATCATTGAAGCGCCCGTCTACGACGTGTTTGTGGAACGCATCCGGGAACGAGTGGCGCACCTGACCGTGGGCGACCCCACTGCCAACCACAACCTGGGCCCGGTGGTGAACAAAGCCGCTCTCGCGTCGATGCTTGGCTACATTGAAACCGGCAAGAAAGAAGGAAAACTGATTGCCGGCGGAAATGCTCCGGTAACCGCGGAAGGCGGCTATTATCTTGAGCCTACAATCTTCTCCGACATCCAGCCCGGCGCAATACTGGCGCAGCAGGAGATCTTCGGGCCGGTATTGGCGCTGATCAAGGTTGCCGGCTTCGAGGAGGGCCTTCAGGTGGCAAACAACACCGAATACGGCCTGACCGGATCGCTTTACACCTCAGACCGCGAAAAGATGAACCACGCCCGCCGCGAGTTCCACGTAGGCAACCTCTACTTCAACCGCAAATGCACCGGCGCCATGGTGGGTGCGCACCCCTTCGGCGGATTCAATATGAGCGGAACAGACTCCAAGGCCGGCGGCCCGGATTACCTCACCCTGTTCACGCAGGCCAAGAGCATGGCGGAAACACTGCCTGCGGCGGGCGCTCACTAATCGCAGCGCCCAATGTATGGATGCGATTTTAAAGGGCAAGAGTCCCTGGAAACCGTGCCCTACGCGACGGCGCCAGGCACGGCCATTTCCTCGGCTTCCATCTTGCTGCCCACCTCGGCGGCGGCCTGTGCAAGCACCCGGTGATGAATGGTAAACAGGGCCAGTTCCAACCGGTCGCTCACCCCGGTCTTGTCGTAAATCGACCGCAGGTAGTTCTTGATCACCTGCTCGGTAGTCTTGAGCCGGATGGCAATTTCGCGGTTCTTGCAACCCTGAACGATAAGCGCCACGATCCGCATCTCCTTGGGAGTAAGCCGGTCGCGGACGCGCGTGCCCACCATGTCCTCTTCAGGAGATTCGGCCTGCATAAGTTGAGGTGGCAGCCAGGTTTCACCCGCAGCTACGCGCCGCACGCACTCCACCAGCGCCGGGCCTGTGACACTGCGAAACACCACGCCGCGAAATCCCTGTTGCAGGTAAGTAACGGCCGTGTCATTGTTCTCGGCAATCACAATGCCGCGGCTGCCCGTGGCCTCAAGCAGTAAGCGCAAACGGGTCAGATCAGGGCGCAGCGAAGCTGCAAACAAGACGATGGAGCCGGGGAACGTGGTCACGGCATGGTGCATGCGCTCCAGATCCGTGCATTGAGCAATGATGCGCAGATCTTCGTCCATCGCCAGCACCTTGGCGGTGCCTGCGCGAAAAATAGCCTGCGAGTCGGCCAGAATAATCTTGTTCATGATGTGCGCCTCATCTGCCTCGTATCCCCGATCGAGCGTTTATCCGCCAGCTCAATGCCCCCCCGTAAAACGGTCTGGCGGCTCGAACATTGGCATCGATTTCTGCCTCTAGCAAACCTATCGGCAAAGCGACAAAATTCTTGGTATTGTCTACTATCGCGACACTGCGGGCGAGCCCGGACTCCTTCCGTAACCTCTAAAGAGGGCAAAAGGTTACACTTTGGTAATTTCCTATAGATAAGATTACAGCTTGTTGGTACAAATGGTCACGATAATTTGCGCTCGAATGCCTTCAACCTGCCAACCCGAAAGGGATGCGCAGGCCCTAAACTGAGATATATGCCGAGGCCTATTCTGCTGGCGGTCGATGATGACGTAAGCGTTCTGGAAGCCGTGGTGCAGGACCTGCGCCGTCATTACGGCGCCACGTACCGCATCATGCGCGCGGCCAGCGGCCAGGCTGCCCTGGACACGCTTGCCCAACTCAAGACCCGCCAGGAGCCTGTCGCGCTGCTGCTCAGCGACCAGCGCATGCCGGGCATGACCGGCGTCGAGTTTCTGGAGCGGGCGCGCGCGCTCTATCCCGACGCGCGCCGCGTGCTGCTCACCGCCTACGCTGACAACGAGGCGGCCATCCGGGCCATCAACTCCGCCCGCATCCACTACTACCTCAACAAGCCCTGGGACCCGCCGGAAGAGAAGCTGTACCCGGTCTTGACTGACCTGCTCGAGGACTGGAATGCCGGTTACCAGCCGCCTTTTGAGGGTCTGCGCGTCATCGGCCATCGCTGGTCGCTCAAGGACCATCGTGTGCGCAGCTTTCTCTCCCGCAACCATGTGCCCTACCGCTGGCTCGATGTGACCGGCAACGACGATGCGCTGAAGCTGCTGCAGGAGCATCAGCTTGACCCCGGCAAGTTGCCGGTGGTGTTGTTTGCCGACGGCAGTTCGCTGGTGGACCCGGAGCCGGATGCGCTGGCCGCCCGTGTGGGCCTCAGCATTCAGGCGGCCCAGGAGTTCTATGACATGGTGGTGGTTGGCGCCGGCCCGGCCGGGCTTGCTGCCGCGGTATACGGCGCCAGCGAGGGGCTGCGCACGCTGGTCATCGAGCCGGAAGCACCCGGCGGGCAGGCCGGCTCTACCTCCAGAATCGAAAATTACCTGGGATTTCCTTCCGGCATCACCGGTGCGGACCTGGGACGGCGCGCCCACATCCAGGCTTCCCGGTTCGGCGCAGAGTTTCTCACCCAGCGGGCCACGGGCCTGCGCATCGAGGGGCAGTATCGCTTTGTCACCCTGGCCGATGGACGCGAGGTGTCCAGCCACGTCCTGCTGCTGGCCACAGGGGTGCAATACCGCAAGCTCGATATTCCGGGCGCGGCGCAGCTCACCGGGCGCGGCATCTATTACGGAGCCGCCTTGGTTGAGGCCGTCTCCTGCAAAGACGAAGAGGTCTACATAGTTGGTGGCGCCAACTCCGCCGGCCAGGCGGCCCTGCACTTCGCCAAATTCGCCTGCAAGGTCACCATGCTGGTGCGCGGCGACGGATTGTCGGCCACCATGTCGAAATACTTGATCGATGAGATCGAACGCACATCCAATATTGTGTTGGAGCCGCACACCCAGGTGCTTGAAGCCTTTGGCGAGGAGCGCCTGGAGGCGTTACGGCTGCGCGGCCCACTGGGGGAATCGCGCGTGCCGGCCACTTCGCTGTTCGTATTTATCGGGGCGGCGCCGCGCACCGGCTGGCTGCCGCCCTCCATCCTGCGGGACGAGAAAGGCTTTGTGCTGGCCGGGCCGGATCTGCGCACCGAGGGCAAGCTGCCGCAGCAATGGCGCGAGCCGCGCGAGCCGTTTCTGCTCGAGTCCAGCGTCCCCGGCGTCTTTGTCGCCGGCGATGTGCGCCACGGTTCCGTCAAGCGTGTGGCCTCCGCCGTCGGCGAGGGCTCCATCGCGGTACAGTTTGCTCACCAGTATTTGGCTGGGTTCTAAAGGAAAGTGAAGATGAGCCAGGGCGAACCACTGATCGAGATTGAATCCACCCCCTTGCCGGAGTTGGCTGAGGCGCTGGGCCGGACTTCCCCCTTCGCCGCAACCAGCCCCGCAACCTATATCGAGGCCTTGCGCGGCGACGAACGCGTGGACCGGGTCGTGGCCAGGGCGGGCGCGGTGCTGGTCTCGCCGGGCCAATCGCTCCGTTATTACTGGCTCGTCCTCGATGGCGAGGTTCGCGCTGAACGCATCGAGCCAGACGGAGCGCGCACCACTGTCGGCTATGCGCGCAGCGGCGAGGGCTTTGGTGAAACCCCGCTGCTCACCAGCAAAACTCACTCCCCCATCGTCATACTTGCAGTCACCGATTCCACGCTGATCCGCTTCCAGGAGAGTCAGTTCTGGGCGTTGCTTGCCTGCTGCCCCGCGGTGCGCGCCGTGGTGCTGGCCAACTCCTCGCAGCGCCAGCAGGCCTACCAGGTTGAAGAACTGCATCGCCAGAAACTGGTCTCGCTCGGCACGCTGGCTGCCGGCCTCATGCACGAGCTCAACAATCCCGGTTCTGCGGCCCGGCGCGCCGCCTCGCAACTTCGTGAAAACCTCATGCGCCTCCAGGAGCTCAGCCTGCGCTCCTCCTCCAAGCCAAAAACTCAATTGCAGTTGGACTGCATGCACAGTTTGCTGCAGACTGCCGTGCGGGGCTGCCACGCTCCCGCTTTAAGCAGCCTGGAGCAGGCCGATGCGGAAGAGGCCATGTCGGAATGGCTGCAGGCGGCAGGAGTGGAAAACGCATTCACCATTGGACCGGCTCTGGTGGCCATTGGCTTTAAGCAGCAGGAGCTGGCCTGCGCCAAGGATGCCTTTGAAGCCGGCGGATTTTCCGATGCTCTCAACTGGCTTGAGGCGCTGGTCTCCAGCGTCTCCAAGGTCTGCGCCATTGAAGAGAGCATTGCGCGCATCTCTGACCTGGTCATGGCGGTCAAAAAGTTCGCTTACGACGACCGCTCGGCAGACCGCGATCTGGACGTGCATGACAGCCTGCAGAGCACGCTCACCATCCTCGGCCACAAGCTGCGCATGAAAAACATCTCCGTCGAAAAATGCTTCGCCGCCAGCCCCTCCATCATTCACACCCGCGGCTCCGCGCTCAGCCAGGTCTGGACCAATCTCATTGACAACGCCGTGGACGCCTCGCCCCAGAACGCGCAAATCGAGATCGCCACCTGGACTGAAAATGGGACTGAACCGGGCCCCGGATCTGTATCTGCCGCGGGAACCTCTCCGCAGTGGCTCGCGGTCAGCATCGCGGATCACGGCCCGGGCATTGCGCCCGACGTGCTCCCGCGCATCTTCGAAGCGTTTTTTACCACCAAGCCCCAGGGGGCCGGCACAGGACTGGGACTTGAGATCGTCCATCGCATCGTGACGGAAAAATATGGGGGGACCATCGCGGTGGAGTCCGAACCCGGAAACACGCGGTTCATCGTGCGCCTGCCGGTCAACCGTTCCGGCCCTATTGAAACCTCTGATTAAGTCGTTGCCTTGAAAGGGCACGGCTTTACCTGTACCGCAAACTGAACAAGTTGTTGTTTTGAAAGGGCACGACTTCAGTCGTGCCGCATCGACTCATCCCCAAATAGCCTGTCATCCTTCTATGAAAAAGGCCGCACCTGTCCAGCGGTATCTGCGAATAGTTGCCGACAGACTTCTATTCGTGCTCGTGGCACACAAGGGTGATTCGAATCCCGGCCGCTCCATCTGAGAAGGC
>Ga0302320_10015968_pt1 | contig 15375 bp, 11 predicted proteins | sample Bog_T0_3_FD_202130 | JGI IMG/M metagenome (GOLD analysis project Ga0302320, IMG submission 202130) | Peat permafrost microbial communities from Stordalen Mire near Abisko, Sweden - Bog_T0_3 | ecosystem: Environmental > Terrestrial > Soil > Wetlands > Peat | place: Sweden: Abisko, Stordalen Mire... | reverse complement strand
ACGTAGACAAGAAGTTGTACAACGCCTCTTGATTCGTCAGGTTCAGCGCGCTCAACTTCAAGCTAGTTTTGAGCTTCTCTTTATGAAACAGGTTGTTGGTGCCCACCTCTGCATCAAACAGGTTGCGTGAGGCGATACGTGGCGGATTGTGGTCGGGATTGTAGGTGCCTGCCGCGGGAATCACCAGCCTGGTTGCGCCAAAGCTCGTGTTGCATGAGGTGATGGGACTGTTGAGAGTGGCATAGGTATTGCCGCAATGGAAGCCGATGGCCGCTTGCTCGTCGCCCGTAAGCGCCAGAGCATCGGCCAAGTCGGTGACTGAGCCGGCTACCTCGCCCGAATCGTAACGCCAGGTCAACACCGCCCACCAACCCTCTTTGCCGTGCTGATAACGGAGGAACGTGTTCATTTGCAGGTTTTGATCGTGGTCGATCCGAAAGACACCGGTATCGAGCGGTGAATTAAAAATCAGCCCACCAGTCTCGGGACCAAAGAACCGCGATCGTGTATGGCCGAGCGTTGAATAAGCCTGGAAGCCATGAAAGCTGGAAGTGGAAACTCTTAGCGATACGCCGTCTATTTTCGATTGCCGCCATTCGATGGGGAAGGCGATCGATGTGTTGAACAAGGTGTCGAAGTCAAAGGCATCTTTTGTGTACTTCCAGAAATAGTTCGCTTCCACTTGCGCATATTTCTTAATCGACTGCTCAAAGCCTCCGCTTAACTGGTTGCGGTGTCCCGGCCGAAGGGGCGTGCTGCCATAGGCGCCAAATACGTTGGTCGCTAAACCGCCCGCGCCCGTATTGCTGGAAAGCACAAGATTTTCATTGTAAGGCGTCTCCATCGCACGCGTGTAGGAACCTCGGATCACGGTCCCCGTCATCTTGACAAGATACGAAAAGCCAATCCGTGGCTCCAGCAATTTGTCCTTGCTTATGCCGCTATAGTTGTCAAAGCGCAAGCCTGCGCTAATCGTCAGGCTCTTGATCGTAATCTGATCCTGCGCGTAGACCGCCTGCGTGTTAATGTTCGCGTCGCCATGGAACATGAACAAACTCCCGCCGCGCGTCAAATCAAAAGGAAGCAGCCCAGGTGAAAAATTCGGATTCGCCACTGTACCCGCAGCGCATGGAACCGGACCCACCAAAGCAATCATTCCCGGGGGCGGAGCAATACACGGTGGATTGAAGTTTGGATCGGTAATGCCCAACGAGAAGTTTTCCGCCAACCTGGTCTGCTGAACATCAGTCCCAATCTTAATGTTATTCACGCCACTCGCATAGGAAAAGTCGGCGCGTGTTCCCCAGTTCGTCAGATGCCGGTTCTGCGAAATGGTCGCTGGCGTGTCGGCAAACGGATTGTCGCTCGGGTAATAATCGATCCGGTCCTGGCGCAGAAACGGGGTGATGGTCATCAGCGTCTTTGGATTGAACGTATGTTGATAACCCAGCGCGAAGCTGAAAGTTTTGGCCTGCTGCTTTTGATCCTGATTTGGCTGATCGTAGGTGTCGGGAATTTGGAACCAGTTGCGTGCGCCGAAGATGTCTAAATGGAGTGAATCGCGGCCGGTGGGCTGATAGTCGACCCTATCAAAGATCGATTCATTGTTCCCATGATCGTGCATGGGATCGAACTCCGGGGTATCCAGAAACCGTCCAGACTTGCTCGTGTCCACCAGGAAAAAGTTACCGAACTTCGCGCCGCCGGTAGAGAGCGTAAAGTCTTCGCCCACCGTTCCGAACGATCCGTAGTAGGTGTCGAACGAAATTTGCGGCGGCTGGCCCAGACCCGACCGCGTGACTGCGTTCACCACTAAACTCGTTTTGCCGCCGAATTCCGCATCCGGCGCGCTGCTCACCAGTTCCAAAGATTGAAAGGCATTCGAAGGAAGTTGGGTAGAGAATGTCTTGCTTTGTTGATCGCCTATTTCATAGCCATCCACTACGTAACTCGTTTCGCCGTGATCGCCTTGCGGATGAAACATGCCGTTTGAATCGGCCACCACGCCGGGCGAAGTCTGCGTGATTAAATCACTCAATCCTTGAGAGGTGGACGTGATGGGTAAATCGGCAATCAGACTCTGGCTCACGTCGACATGCGAAGTCGCGACGTTTTCAATCGTATCGGGCGTCGCCTCCACCGTTACGGTTTGCTGCGTGCCGGCCAACGCCAGAGTGACGTTTTGTTGAATCGGAACCTGGGTGCGGACGTTGACGGTTTGCGTATATTTCTGAAACCCGGGGTCTACGATTTCGAGTGTGTAGGTGTTTAGGGGAATGTTGTTAAACCGGAAAGATCCATCGGCTTGGGTCTTTACGCTTTGTTTGTATGCGCTCACGCCGCCATTCCCGAGCGTCACGGAAACGCCGGCCACGGGCGCCGCGGTCTGATCTGTCACCACGCCCTGAATCGTGCCTCCTTGACCCGTGGCTTGCATCGCGGCGGTTGCCGCAACGTTGTTCCCGAAAAGAAAAGGCGCGTTCAGCGCTATCAGTGAAGCAGTCGAAAGAAAAAGGTAACGAAGCAAAACGCGATACTCCTGCGAAAGGGCAAAATCAGGAAAAAAATTCCGCGCATGCAAACAAGTATGCGCCACGTTCCACCGAAGGCACGCTCAAACAAATCAAGGCGGGGCCGCGAATACAGGTAGCGCGATGATCAGAAAGCCGCTCGGTCGACACTAATTAAAGTATATGTTGCGATATGCTCTCACAGGAGTGATGTTGCAAAATTTTCGCACTGGGCAACCAAAAAATTCGCTCATTCGTCCTAAAAGAGCATACTCATTCTCAGACGCCATTCAAAAACTAGTAGATTAGATGTAAACCCGCATGGAAGAAACGGCCAACCACAGTTCAGCCTCCGCAACCACGCCGCGCCCCGCGCTCATCTCCGTCATCGCGTGGTTTCGAGACTTAATGCTCTCGGTGCTCATTGCGGTCCTTGTGATTCTCTTTCTCTACCGTCCCGTGAAGGTGGAAGGGACGAGCATGATGCCCACGCTACTCGATCAGGAACGCCTCTTCATTAATCAGTTCAGCTACAAGTTCGGCCTAGGCGATATCAAACGCGGAGATACGGTGGTGTTTTGGTATCCCGACGATGCCACCGAGCAAGTCTCGTACATTAAACGCGTCATCGGGCTGCCTGGTGACACGGTCGAAGTGAAGGACGGTTACGTTCTGGTCAATGGCAAACAGTTGCAAGAGAACTACGTGCCCCTTGAATATCGAGACGACCGGCCCTATCCCCCTACCCCCGTCCCGCCCAATAAGTATTTCGTCTTAGGCGATCATCGGATTTCCTCGAACGACAGCCGGGCGTGGGGATTCGTACCGCGCGACTACATATATGGAAAGGCCGTTTTTGTCTTTTGGCCGCTGGAACACTTGGGATCTGTGCGCTAGCTTCCAGCGCTCAATCCAAAACAGCATAAGCTGTAGTTGTGCGCTCTTTCCTAAAAGCAAAGCGTAAATGGCGCGAAGCCCGCATGTTTGCCGCCGCCATGGCTTCACCGGCAACGCCGATTCTCGCGCAAATCATCCCGATTCGCCGCTGCAATTTGGCGTGCACATATTGCAACGAGTTTGACAAGGATTCAGCGCCCGTACCAACCGAGGAGATGCTGCGGCGTGTCGACAAGCTTTGTGAGTTTCGGACCGGCATCATCACCTTCAGCGGCGGTGAACCAACCCTTCACCCCGATCTCGATTTGCTCATCCAGCGCGCACGGCAAGGCGGCGCCATTGTCACCGTCATAACCAACGGCTTACTGCTTACGCCCGATCGGATCAAGAAGCTAAACGCCGCCGGCCTCGATTACTTGCAAATTAGTATCGATAACGTTCAGCCCGATGAAGTTTCTAAAAAGAGTTTGCAGGTGCTCGACCTCAAATTGCAGTGGCTCGCGGAATATGCTGATTTCGATGTCACCATCAACTCCGTTTTAGGCAACGATATTCGTCAACCCGAAGATGCTTTCCAAATTGCGACCCGAGCTCGCGAGTTGGGTTTTGCGAGCACGGTGGGTGTGTTGCACGACGGCTCAGGCCAATTGAAAGCACTGAGTGCTAATCAAACCGGGGTGTATGAGCGAATCTTGAAGCTCGGCTCGGGGCTTTTTTCCTTTGCCCACCATGACAGTTTCCAGGGCAACATTGTCCATGCGCTGCCGAATCAATGGCATTGCCCGGCCGGCGGCCGCTTCCTCTATGTTTGCGAAGAAGGCCTGGTTCATTACTGTTCGCAGCAGCGTGGACATCCCGCCATCCCTCTTGCCCAATACACCCGCGAAGATATCTTGCGCGAAGGAGCAAGGCCCAAAGGCTGCGCGCCCTTTTGCACCATCTCATGCGTTCACCAGACAGCCATGCTTGATAGCTTTCGCACTCAACCGCGCACCACATTGAACGGCATTCTCCAGCGTCGGCAAGAGCGCGACCCTAACTGGCGCCCGCCTGCATCGGTTAGGATGCTTTCGTGGATGTTTCTGAGGGACTCGCGAACGAGAGACCTGTTCGGTGCATTTGCCCTGCGTCTGTTCGGGGTGAAGCAAGACCCTTGAATTTCAATGCTGCTGGCGCGCTCGTTTCACCATTCCAGCGAAGCGCTCGGCCAGTTCCAGAATCCAGGCGGCATTGCGTTTGCGCACGGCCTCGTAAGGCAACAATTCATGGCCGATGCCGAGCACACTCGCTCCCGCGCGAATATATTCTTCTGCCGTCAGTTGAGTGACGCCCCCAGCGGCAATCATTTTCGTGTTGGGGAACGGGCCTCGCAATGCGCGAATGTAGCTCGGTCCACCCAGGCTCGAGCATGGAAAGATCTTGATTAATTGGGCGCCCGATTTCTTCGCCATCATAACCTCGCTCGGAGTCAGTGCGCCAGGAATCATCGCGATGTCATTCTTATGGGCGAATTCCACTAGTTCCGGATCAAGTCCCGTGTTTGTGAGGAAGTGCGCGCCAGCGCCAAGACAGGCGCGTGCCGTATCCACATCCAGTACCGTACCGGCGCCGACGATTGTGTCCGGATGTTCTCGAATCAACTGGGCAATCACGTCCGCTCCGGCCGGCGTGGTCATGGTGATCTCCACCACGGGGATTCCACCTTTAAAGACCGTTTCCGCCGCAAATACCGCGTCCGCAGCCGATGGCACTCGCACTGCCGGCATCAGCCCCACTTCTTCGATCCTGGCAAACATTTCTTGTTTGTTCATTCACAATTCCGGCGCACTCATGGCCTGCACCCCGACCTAATATACTGCACGCGTTCATTCCGAATCCGGTTCAAACAGAAGCTGATCTCCCGGCACCGTCAACGTTCGCGCCGCCGTGCCTGCCGGTAGCTCCAACACCGATTTCGCCACCAGACAAGCGCTCATGCGCCAAGGTCTCAACTCCGCGCTCACCTTTCGTACTCGATTCAGGCGGTCTAGGAAGATCACGTCGATCGAGAAGCGCATGAAAAACGTGTGGATCGCCTCACACGGGTTGATCCAAAGCCCACATCCCTCCGCTAAGGAGTTCTGTTTCAGCAGCCCGGTGCGGCGCTCCTCACTCGAATTGGAAACTAAAATCCGTCCGCCAATCTTGGTATTTCGGGTGCTATTGATCACCGTGTAGATCATCTATCAACATATACGAAAGAGTTCTAGCGAAACTGATCGCGCCCTCACCCTGTCTAGTTAGTGTGCTCATCTTATTGATTCTTCTGATTCTGCTTTTCGGCGGCGGCGGAGGTTATTACGGATATGGCCGATGGGGTTATGGGGGTGGCGCTGGAATCAGTCTTACCACCATCCTCTTGATCGTGCTGATTTTTTACTTCTTGGGCGGATTCCGGTAAGTATTTGTCCCACCCCTTCGCAAACTATCGATATGCATGGTGGCGCAGGCGGTGTCGCCTGTGTTGTTCCGGTTTCCCGGCGAGAAGCTTTGTCCCTACCGTAACAGGCGTCCTCTGCGGCGCGTCCAAGAAACGTAGAAGCCCAATCGGCCCCGTTCCACCCTTGCGCCGGTATTTTGACGGTGACTATTGCACAAATACGAAGTCTTTCGAGCTTCCCTTTTCCTTAGTTCTGCGATTCTTGCGCTAGGCCAACGGCCAGTCGATGTACTGACCAATCGCTACGATCTTTCGCGAACCGGATCCAATCTAGCTGAAACGAGTCTTACGGCGAAGAACGTATCAACCGCAACTTTTGGCAAACTGTTCGAGCGCGAGGTTGACGGCGATATCTATGCGCAACCGCTGATCAAAACCCGTGTGTCCATCCCTGGCGCAGGCGTTCACAATGTGATTTACGTCGCAACTGCGAATAACAGCCTCTACGCTTTCGACGCCGATTCGCCCGCTGCTACCCAGCCTCTTTGGTGTCATTCGCACGAAGTGTTCGGCAATCCCGTGCCCAAGGAAGATGTCGTTGATCTGCCGCCCGACGAAAAATATCTCAACTTCGCGAGTACCATCGGCATCGTGGCCACGCCCGTCATCGATCCAACGACGAACACCATTTACGTTGTGGCGCAATCGAAAAAGAATAACGAATACAATTTTCACATCCACGCATTCGACATTGCCACCGGCCGCGAAAAAACAGAGATGCATAGCCCCATCGCCGTGACCGCGTCCGCGATTGGCAACGGCGTCGGAAACGTGGATGGACATATTGTGTTTAGCCCGCGAAAAATGCTGAATCGCCCAGGACTTCTTCTCGTGGGTGGTTATTTATATCTGGCATTTACATCTCATATGGATGGTGAGCCGTCGTTCGATTATCACGGTTGGATTGTGGCGTACGATGCCAAGACGCTCGAACGGGTATCGGTCTTCTGTACAACTCCAGACGGGATTCAAGGCGGAATTTGGCAGAGTGCCGCGGGTTTGGCCGCCGAAGAGCGAGAAGGCCTTTATCCGCTCATTTACGCGGTGGTCGCCAACGGAACCAGCACTGGACGAAATGTCGGCGAAAGCGTTACGCAACTCCTTCCAGGGAAGCTGATGAGTGTGAAGGAAGCTTTCATCCCCCGGCGACATGCTTACTTAAGCGACCACGATTTGGATATTTCCACCGGCGCGATCCTCATACCGGGCCTGCCTATGCTTGTGGCCTGCAGCAAAGAGGGCAAATGTTATCTCATTGATCGCTCCGACATGCATCTGGTTCAAGAATTCGCCGCGGGATTTGATAGCTATGGCGGAGACCGGCCTTCGAATATCCACGGTTCTCCCGTCGTCTGGTGGGATTCCAATCATTTGTTGCATCTCTATGTTTGGGGCGAGGAAGATTTTCCTCGCGCTTACGCGTTTGACGGAAGCCGATTTCAGCCCTCCAGTAGAGGCGCCGTGCGCGCGCCGGAAAAAAGTATGCCCGGCGGGATTCTGTCACTATCGGCCGACGGCAACAAGCTTGATAGCGCCATTGTTTGGGCTTCAGTGCCGCTGAAAGGCGATGCTAATCTCGCCACAGTTCCAGGAGTGCTCCGCGCCTTCAACGCGTTGGATCTGACAAAGGAGCTTTGGAACAGCGAACAAAATGCGGCGCGCGACGGCGTGGGGATGTTCGCTAAATTCTGTCCGCCGGTTGTAGCAAACGGCAAAGTGTACGTTGCAACCTTCCGCGCTGGTTCCGCCCCTGGAAATAAATTGGTCGTATATGGCTTGTTGAATTAACCGAGCGGTACCCGATGCCGACATGCAGTGATTTTCAACGGGGATTACAGCATTGACGATGCAGCATCGTTGTACGACTGATGCCGCGTTTCCTGCGTTGCACCCGAGTCACAATTCCGAAAAACCCGGGACAGACTTAATTAAGCGCCGTCCGTCAAATCGCAAACCAGAAAGACTTTCAACAGGCGCGTCTGTCTGTCCCAGTGGTTTTTCCCTCACGGAACTTTGACCAAGAGAACCGCTCCCGCGTAGCCGCCTATTTCCCCAACATCGCAAATGAGTAAAGTGTATCTCCCGCCGCCACCAGCAGGTATTGTGTTCCATCCAACTCAAACGTGATCGGTCCATTACTCGGTGCCGTCCCAAGGTTCACATGCCACAACGGCTCTCCAGTGGATGCGTTTAGCGCCACAAAATTGTTAGAAGGATCCCCCGCAAACACCAAATTGCCAGCCGTGCTCAATACCCCTGACCGCGCCCCGCCTTGGCCCTCCCATTTGTGAGCCCACTTCACAGCGCCGGTCCGATAGTCGATGCCCTTTAAAATAAGCTCCGAGTATCCGCCTTTGTCGTTCCCACCCCAGCCTTCCGGCTTTTGATCCGTATCGAAAATGTAATAAACGCTATAAGCATTGGTGGCGTTAATGTAGAACAATCCGGTATCCGGGCTGAAGCTGGGTGGTGGCCAGTTAGCCGCGCCGCCTTGATTCGGCGCTACCAGCGCGCCGTCTTCTTGCGGCATTTTGGCCGGATTAGGAATAGGCTGTCCCTTGGCGTCGAGTCCTTTCGCCCAATTCGCAGCGGCGAATTTCTTGGTGACGATGTCCTTTCCATTTGTGCGATCAAGCACAAAGAAATAACCGTTGCGGCTTGCTTGCGCCAGCAGCTTGCGCTTCACGCCGTCAATCTCGCCATCGATAAGCACGGGCGTTTGAATCGCATCCCAATCGTGCGTGTCGTGCGGTGACGGTTGAAAATACCAAGCGATCTTACCGTTATCGGGATTGAGAGCGACAATCGATTCCGTGTATAAGTTATCGCCCAATCGGCCTTTCCCCTGAATCACCGGTTGTGGGTTTCCAGTGCCAAAGTAAATCAAGTTGAGTTCCGGATCGTAGGTGCTTTCGCCCCAAGTCATGCCGCCGCCGTGCAACATAGCTTCCGTATTTGGCCAGCTGGCTGCCTCGGGCTGGCCTGGCTCCGGATGCGCGTACCAGCGCCACTGCAAATCGCCCGTTTCCAGATCGTGCGCTTCTATATAGCCCGGAACATCCAGGTCGTCGCCGCTCACACCTGTCAGCAGGTGATTCTTGACAATCACCGGCGCCGTACTCGCGTAATACATCTGATCCAGATCGCAAATTTGCTTATGCCAGCGCTCTTTGCCGCTTTTCGTGTTGAGAGAGACCAGATTGCAATCCGGCGTTTCGAAATAAAGCCAATTGCCGTATATACCCACGCCGCGATTTCCTAAGTGAATGCCGCCTTTTGAGTCCCAATGGTAATGCCACAGCTCGTGTCCCGTGCGCGCGTCCACTGCCCAGACGTAATCGGGCAGCGTGAAGTAGAGAACGCCATTCACCAGCAGGGGAGTAGCCTTAATAGATGCTCCGAACACGCCGCCGCTGACCCCGGTTCTGAACGCCCACGCCAGGCTCAGAGAATTTATGTTTGCGGAATTGATCTTCCTTAACGCGCTAAAACGCCGTCCTGAGTAATCGCCGTTGTACGTCGGCCAACTGTCTGCGGGCGGATGAAGCAGCGTTTGGTTGGTAACCTCCTGGCCGAACAAAGCTGGCACAAAGAGGACAGCCGTGCAGATGAACTGACTAAACTTGATACGCATTACTTCAAGGTCTCCAGATAAGCCACCACGTCATGAATGTCTTTGTCGGTAATTTGCTCTAACAAAGCATTGTGCGCTGCGTAAGGGTCGTTCTTTTCCACTTTCAGTTCAGGTGTTCGCTTCCAAACATGATAGTCGCCGGCGCTGTCGTGCAAAGAGACGTCGAAATCGTCCAATCTGTCTAGTTCGCCGGTCACGGCTGGCCCATTCGGGGGCGTCACTGTTAGCATCACAGGCTTCCTGCTTCTCACGCTGCGTCCGCCGTAGACGGGTGTGGCGGGAAACAGAAATCTTTGCTGCAGTGCGGGCGCGTCATAGCGGGTGGCGATTCCGGCCAGGTCAGCCTTTGCGGAATGGCATGTCGTGCACTTACCTTCGCCGTTGAAATAGGCTTCGCCCGCCTTCGGATCGCCCGTAAGAACGTTGAGAACGGAATTAAACGGGCCGCTGCGCAGCGTGTCGCCCACGCGCTGATGCAAGAAGTGAGAAAGATCTAGGATCTGCTCAGCGCTGAAACTCGCGCTAGACGTTCCGCTTTGGGTAGGATGCCCTTTGCTTAAGAAAGCGCCGATTGTGCTTCCGTAACGATCATGCAGCACAACCACGGAACGCACGATATCGGGTCCGCGCAAGTTCGGCGGGCCTTCGTTTGCGCCGCGGGCCTTCGGGCCATGGCAAGTAATGCACTCGGCAATATAGATCTTTTTCCCTTGGTCCGCCAGGGCCTCGTCCACCACTTGTTGATCGTCAGCGCCTTGGCCAATGCTTTTCGGCTTCGGGCGCGCTGTGCCGGCTGCGGCTGCTGGTGCCGGCGTTGGCGTGCCGCTTTTCGGCGGGAAATTCGTTGCCAGATAATCCAACACATCCGAGAATTCTTCCGGCGTCCCTTTCGCGCCGCGCGCCACCATACTGGAGATGGTGTCGCCCCATTGGGCTCGCGTCATGCCTCGACCCAGCACAAGATTCGGGCTGTGGCATGTGCCGCACAGCTTCAACACTGTCTGTTTCTGCTTTCCATCCGGCAACTGGCGGGCTAAGCCGGGTACCGCCGAAAACAACATTATTCCAGCCAGACAGAATTTTCCAATGCGAGTCATTTCTTCTCCTGCGAAGTAATCAACATAGTACACACACGCGCGGCTAGCGCCTCGTTGTTCCGATGTTAGGATCGTTCCAGGCCTCGTATTGCGGCTTTTTTTCTGCTTTTGATCCCGCAGATTGTAGCTGCCTGTACCTGCGCCGCGTCACGCTCTGCCTGCCAAGAAGTCGCCACCAGCAACGCGATTTTCATCGGCACGGTTGTGGCCATAGAGCCCACTTTGCTCGATCGTTGGAAGCCGCCGGTGCATGCCGATTGGCTCAATGATCCGGAATTGGTAAAGCTCCAACACAGCAAAACGCCGGCTGCCGTGAAAACTTTGAAGGAACGCTACCTCGCCCTGCTATTTGATCTCCCCGCGGAAGAGAGAAAGCAGATTGAGTCCGCAGCCACGCAAGAAAAATTGCAAGCTGTGATGGGTTGGATCATGCACGAAGGCACGCGCGTTCGATTTAGGGTCAAGACCACCTTCGAACGGCACAAGGACGACGATGACGATGACAAGGATAAGCCCAAGACCGCCTCAGAGTTCATTGACGTTTGGAATGAGCCCGGCGATTGCGGCATCTCTTTTCAAAAAGGCGAAACCTATCTTGTCTACGCCAACGACGACGAAGAAACGGAGCGTTTGGAGACCAATATCTGCCATCGCACGGCGCGAGTGTCAGACAGCGGCGAAGATCTGACTTATCTCAATTTTTACCAGAATGACGCGCTGCCGTCAGCCAGGCTCGAAGGATTCATTACTTCGGAAATGAATCAACTCAATCTAGATCGCTTTCGTTACTCCGGCAAGATTCCGGCTGCGGTTTCGGATGTGGTCGTCGAGCTGAAGTCGAGCGAGGGGTCGCGCTATACCGCGCCAGATACAGGCGGCCGATTTGTCTTCGACGGCTTGGCGCAGGGAGACTACCAGGTCTCCGTTTTCGATGGAGGCTTTCCCGATTCCATTGATCTCTTAAGCGGTCCCAAGCGAGTCCGTATGAAAACCAAAGGATGCATCACCACCACTCTTTTGCTTCTAACGCACGGCTTCGAGCGTTAACGCTCCCTGGAGTTTCTACATTTTCTCTGTGGAGGAACCCTCTATCTTAGTCGACAACTGCTAGCCGAGCCGCGACAGCAATGGCGGTAACGTCAACCGCCATCGGTGGGGCAGACTTCAGCAAAAACGACGGGAGGCGCGTCATCACGAGGCGAGATCCGGAAGCAGTGACGGTTTTCGACAGCAGCAGCTAGCGGCGGAACAAGTCGTTCACGTTCTTGGCTGTGACAAAACGGATGGCGAGATCTTCCAACTCGGGGAGAGTCAGTTTAGCCAGGCGCCTCGTGGTGGCGGTTGGGAGAGTGCCGAAACGGGCGGTCATCTGGCGTTGCAGCAGCGAAACTGCTTCCTGCCGTCTGCCCGCCTTTTCGCCTTCCGCCAGCGCTTGCGCGCGTTCCTGGCGGATCACGGGACCGAACACTTCGTGATCCCTGATGTCGTAGTGTATGGGCATTCGTTTCGCCTCCTGTTGAACTTCGCCGGCTAGATTTCGCATTCCCGCCAAAATCAGCAGCTTGGAAAAGGCAGGGTTCCGGTCTTCCACGTTCATTTTACCAATGCGCTGCAAGATGCGGCGAATGGTTTCCGGCCGCTCGGAATGACTCCCCAGGATGGCTAAAACCGCGTCAGCCGGATGCTTACCTTGGAGCAAAGTTTCCGCATCCCAATCGCGAATGTCGATGATCTTGAAGCGGCAACTCAGGCACGGGGTGACCAGTTCGGACGCCATGCTCAAGCGCTCGCTGCCTACGTAGAGGACATAGAGTGCGGGGAAGCGTTGATAGATCTGGGCTACCAGCAGCGCGTACTCAGCCATCCGGAGCGGCAGCAATGGATCATTAAAGCTCTGCAACTCAACCAAGATCGTGGCGAAGCGGCTCATGTCGCTGCCTACCTCGGCCAACACCGTTTGTGCAGTGAGCACATTGATGCCGTCGATAGCAGTCAAATCCACTCCGGTTGTACGATACAGTTCGTCCCGCAGGTCGAAACCAGCGGACACGTTGCCGTGGGCGCGTTTGTTGCGCTCCACCGGTGGCAGTTTCTCAGGATCGGCTTTCGATCCCATCATTTGATAGTGTTGTTGTAATTGCTCGTCACATTCGGCAATTTGCTTCTGCACATTTTGGTAGCTGTCCATCGCTTGGCGCAACAGAACAGCAACTCGCTTCGCCAGTTCCCGGCCAGACTTTGGCTACTACAGCTTCGCTGGCCTTGACGCGCGGATCCCGCAAGCGCGCTAATTTCGCGGGATCTCTTTCGCCATCTAGAATGGCCTTGAGGATGGCTTGGCCTGTGGTACCGCTGATGTCACTGATCACGTTGGCCAATTGTACGTTCATTTGTGTCAGCGCCTTCTGCATGTGCTGGATGCTCCGTGAGGCGTCCTCTATCAGTTGCTGACGCTGCCGCCAATAGGTTCGCATCACCAGAATCTCCTCCTCCGGCCGGAACGAATTTCTCAGCAATCCATAGGTGTGCAACTTGAGCAACCACTGGCATTCCTGGATATCCGTCTTGCGGCCTGGCAGGTTCTTCGTGTCTTGCGCATTGACCACGAAGATCCGAATGCCCCGCTCCGAAAGTATGTCGTACAGGGCGATCCAATACACTCCGGTCGATTGCATCGCGACCGTGCTGACCCCGCACTGTACCAGCCAATCCGACATCTCCATTAAATCTTGCGTGAAACAGCCAAAACTGCGCACCGGTTCCGCATCTAGCCCTGGCGTTACTGCCACTCAATGTTCTGCATTGCCCACGTCGATCCCCGCCGCTTTGGGGTGTACGATTTGCAACCCCAACGTGCAATCCTGCGCCTTCAGCTTCGCTCGGTGATTCTGCTGCGTTCGCGACTTGGCAGTGGACTTCTTCTGGTTGGCTCTTGGCATTGCTCTCTTCCTTTTGTCTGAAATAAACGCGAACCGGCCCGGTGGCGAATGGTTAAACAGACTCTCCAACGGGGTCGAGACGGCAGTGAAAAAACACCACCCCCTCGCCACCAAACAAGTGATCGCCTTGCACCGGAGCCATGCTGAAGCGCGGGCATAAAAGCACCAAGTATGTCGCGGCCTTAACTGCCGGGACGCGTCTCTCTTATCTTGCCCTACGGAGCTGAAACGAGCAAGCGTGCCGTAAGCAAGCGCGCTGCGCGTTGTGTGCGGAAGATGTTGTCGGCGCGAGCCTAAAAGTTTCTGCCCCTAGTGACGACGCGCCTTCCCGTCGTTTTTGCTGAAGCCTGCACCACCTTTTGCTTCCGGTGGGTCTGAGAAGAAATGTAGAACTCCAGTGGCCAACTTTGGCAGGCCGAAGAAGGTGATCGTCACCAGCATTTCGTGCGACTGCGGCGTCGAGTTTGTTGCCCGCTACGCGCTGATCGACGGTTTGCGCGGGTTGCGCGTCGCCGGTCAGTACTGTCGCAAAAGCTCTCATCTCTTGATTTCTCCTACCACAGAACCGAACGATCAATAGCAGCAACGCTCGCGCGGCCACACAGCATCATCGCCAATTCTAACTCCTTTTTCAGCAATCGGACAACCTGGGAAACTCCATCGGCACCGGCAACACTAAGGCCATATAAGTAAGGCCGGCCGATTTGAACAGCAGCGGCCCCCAAAGCAATGGCCTTCAAAATGTCAGTACCACGCCGGATACCCCCGTCGACGATAACCGGCATCCGGCCCCCAATGCGGTCCACAATAAAAGGCAGTGCATCGGCGGTGGAGGGAGCGGTATCCAGATTGCGGCCCCCATGATTCGACACAATGATTCCAGCCACACCCGCTTTGACGCTCGCTTCCGCGTCTTCGGCATCTAGAATGCCCTTGAGCACTATGGGAGTGCGAGCGAAAGATAGGAGCCAATCGATATCCTTCCAGGTAAGAGTGGGGTCGAGGTAATCCGGGCCGCAGAAATTGGGCAATTCACGGGCTTGGAGTTGACTTTTCAGGCGTTGCTCGCGATCGCGCGTTCCATGGCAAGCTGAATCAACAGTCACGCAGAGCACGCGGCAACCTGATTCTTCAGCTCGCTGAACCAAGTCTTTCGTGAACGCTCGGTCTTTCTGAACATAGAGCTGAAACCATACGGGCCCGCCGCTGTGCCGTGCAATTTCTTCAACGCGGACAGAAGCGCTGCTACTAATCATATAAGTAGCCTGTGCCGCCGCCGCGCCAGCCGCGGCTTCAAGATCGCCATTGGGACGGATCAACCCTTGCGCGCCGGTTGGGGCTAAAAGAATAGGGAAGGGAAGCTCTTGACCAAGCAGCTTTACGCGCGCGTCAATTGCGGAAACATCAACCAGAACACGCGGGCGTAAGCGAATGTCTCGCCACGCTTCCTGATTCCATCGCAGGGTAACTTCGTCCGCCGCACCTCCCTGAATGCGATCCCAAACGGCCGGAGCGATACGCTTTTCGGCGGCCGACTCAAAATCGGCGATGGACAAAAGCGGAGTTCCCGCCGGTTCATGTGTCATTGTGGCTATTTTACGGAAATCAAATAAGAACGGCGGCGTGATCGACCTACGCTTTCCCTTACTTAGCTGAAGGCAGCTACAATCACTCCTTTGGAAAGATTTCTACGGCCAGCCATGCCAAATTGACGCCTATAAGTGACTCACGATTATATTGTTATCACTGCTGTCCGGCTAAACTTTTTCGGAACGAAATAAACGTATTTGAATGATCGGGATACGCCGATTCGTCGCGG
>Ga0302320_10015967_pt1 | contig 15375 bp, 10 predicted proteins | sample Bog_T0_3_FD_202130 | JGI IMG/M metagenome (GOLD analysis project Ga0302320, IMG submission 202130) | Peat permafrost microbial communities from Stordalen Mire near Abisko, Sweden - Bog_T0_3 | ecosystem: Environmental > Terrestrial > Soil > Wetlands > Peat | place: Sweden: Abisko, Stordalen Mire... | reverse complement strand
GGCCGCTGTCCGCCAGATCTACGGCGCCCTGCTGGCCGACCTGGAAAGCCGCACCGCCGCGCTCGAGGCCGTCAGTGCCAAGGGCGACATGGCCGAAGGCGATATTGCCGAAATTCGCCGCATTGGCCACGCCATCAAGGGCGGCTGCGGCATGGCCGGCGCCCAGCAACTGGCCAGCCTGGGCGCGCGGCTGGAAGCCCTCAATCCCGCCAGTAATCAACTAGATAACACTACTTCTCTGCTGGCAGATTTGCACGCCGCCACCCAATCCCTGAAGCGTATGCTGGAGACTGAGTTTATTGCGTAGCAACAGGCGCCTGGGAGGCAGGCCACACAAGTGGAAAGACCGATCCGAATCGTATTGGCAGACGACCACCCGGTCGTCCGCATCGGCGTGACGAATATGCTGCGGCCCGAGGACGGCTTCGACGTGGTCGGCGAGGCTTCTGACGGCGACGAGGCGATTACGCAGACCCTGGAGTTGGAGCCGGATATTCTGCTGCTGGACGTGCAGATGCCGCGGTTGCCCGGCCTGGAGGCCATGCGCGCCATTATGAACGGCACGCCGACGGTGAAGATTCTGCTGCTCACCTCGACCATCACCACGCAGCAGATTATTGAGGCGCTGCACATCGGCGCGCGGGGCATTGTGCTGAAAGACGCGCTGGCCGGGCATTTGCAAACCGCGATCCGGACGGTGATGAGCGGCGACTATTGGATTGGCGGCAAGCGGGTGATCAATCTTGTCTCTGCCCTGCACGACCTGATGCAGCAAGCCGCGGTGCCCCAGCGCAAGACCTACGGGCTGACGCCACGCGAACTTGAGGTGGTGGGCTGCATCGTGGAAGGCTGCAGCAATCGCGACATTGCCAAGCAGTTCAACCTGAGCGAGGAGACGGTGAAGCGGCACCTGTCGAACATCTTCGACAAGACCGGCGTGTCGACGCGGCTGGAGTTGGCGCTGTTTGCCATCGCGCATCATCTGGTTGAGCCGCAGGCGTAGACTCGCACCGCGACGCGCGGGCATGGCGGCAAGCCGCATCAAGACGAACAAAAAGAAGAGCCCCCGCCGAGTTCGATTTCGGCGGGGGCTCTTTTTGAAGTTGCTGCGGGACTGTGAACGATTTCAGTCTCCGGTCCTGCGATGAGGGGTTAGGAAAGTTGCACGGAGTCGATATTCCAGCCTTCCACGACCAGCTTGATTTGGCGGTTGGGAGGCGCGGCCTTGAGGTTGATGTCGATGCGCCGGGACTCGTTGGGCGCGAGGGAGAAATAGTTGTCGGAATAGAGGACCGGGGCCACCAGCAGGCCGGTGGCCGTGTCAATGACCTTGATGCGGGCCATGAGGACGATGCCTGAGGTGGGATTCTGGAGATCGACCGTAAGCTTTCCGTCTTTGATCTCGCTGGCTGTTCCGGTGAGGCGGCCTTTGGTCATGCCTTCGAGGTCCTGGAACTTGCCCTCGGTCTTGCCACGCCAGTAGAAGTTGGTGGACAAGACGGCACCGGAGCTATCGCGCAAAGCAAGCTTGACGAAGTGGACGGGCGAGAGTTTTTCGGTCTTGTCTTCGCCGGGAGCAAAGAGAACCAGACAATCCTGCGTGCTGTTGGCGGCGCAGTCAACGGTGTTTGTTTTGGTCTGGAAGACGCTGCCGTCGTGGTTGTAGACGACGGCCTCGGCGACGAGGCCCTTGAGTTCCTTCGAGGTGCAATTGATGGCCTTTACCTGCTCGGTGGCCACGTTCCACTGAATGTGGATGGGCTCGCAGGCCTTGCGGCAGGCGAAGTAGGCGGCGGTGGGCTCCATGTAGTAGTCGTAGGTGTTCCAGGTGAGCGAGGGCCACGCCGGGTTACTCATCCACATCATGACGCCGGTGCAGTCGTTCCACATGCGGTCGTTCCAGGCTTCATAGATGCCTTTGAATACCTGCATGTTGACGAATTGCGCCTTGCGGCAAAAGTCCTCAATGCCCTTGGGCGCGCCGAAATCGGCGATCCGCTTCTGGGTCCAGCCGCAAAGGCCGGCGCCGTTGTCCCAGCCGGTTCCGAGCCACCAGTCGTGCTGTGCCCACATTTCATTGACCGGCCACAGCTTGTTGTGGGGCATCATGCGGCGCATGCTCTCGACCGACGGAACGGTGGGCGAGCCGAGCTCGGGACGGAAGCCGCGGGCGAGCTCGCGGAAGTAGAAGCTGGGCAGGCGCGTGTCATAAGGGCCGTCGCCGTTGGTGGGCGGCGTTTGCGTGGAGAGATGAAGGAAGAAGCGGGTTCCGTCCAACTCCTCGGCCATTTTGGGCATCTCGGTAAGGATCGGATCTTCGGGAGTGGATTCGTTGGCCGAACACCACAGCGCGACGCAGGCATGATTTCTGCGGCGGAGGAACCGATCGCGCGCGTTGCGGAGCCACATGACGGGATCGTCGGGCATGAGTCCGTTGGCGATGCCGAACTCTTCCCAGACCATGATGCCCAGCTGATCGCAGACGTCAAAGAATTCCGGCTTATCGAGGTTGCCGGCCCAGTTGCGAATGAGGTTGAAATTCATCTCCTTTTCCATCCGCACGCGGTTTTCGAAGCCTTCGCGGTTGCAGCGGAGCATACCTTCGTCCATGCCCCAGTTGACGCCGCGGACAAAGATGCGCTTGCCGTTGCAGAAGAAGGTCAACGGCTCCGTGACTTCCACCTTGGGCTGATCGGGTCCGTCGACGCCGTTCTGCATCTTCTTCGGGTCCCACTGGGTGTGCAGCTTGGGGCTGTAGCTGTACTCGCGGATTCCGACCTTGGACTTGTTCACGTCGGAGACCTTGCCGGCGCAGACGAATTCAAGCGTGAGGTCGTAGAGGTTCTGCTCGCCGTGGCCGCTGGGCCACCACAATTTGGGATCGACGAGGGTGAGTTGCTTGTAGGTTGACTTATCCAAGGTCAGCGATTTGGTCTCGCCGCCATCGAGAGTTACCGGGAGCGTGAACGCGACCGGACCGAGGCTCACCTTCAACTCGCCCTTGCAGGGATTGACGGAGTGGTTCTTCACATCGACTTTAAGGGTCACATCGGCGCGGCTGAGATTGCGGGCCTCAGGGAAATGCGTGCTGGCAAAGGCATTCTCGACGGTCACATCGCCGGTGGCCGTGAGCCGTATATGGTTCCAGATGCCGGTGTCGCGGTCGCGAATGGTGGGCAGCCAGTCCCAACTGTCGCTGGCCAGAATAGTCGGTTCGTTCTTGGGGAACTCGGTCGGCCATTCGTAACCGCTGAGTTTCTTGGGCAGGACCTTGTCCGGCTTGGGAACGGGCATGATGAGCACGGCGATGCAGTTCTTTTTGCCCACCGTCACCAGTTCGGTTACGTCGAAATGGCCGCGGACGAATGCGCCGTCGATCCAGCCGGCGGATTTGCCGTTTACGTAGACGTAGGCGCGATAGTTGATGCCGTCGAAGTTGAGCCAGACGCGCTTGCCTGCAAAGCTCGAAGGGACTTCCAGTTCGTTGCGGTACCACCAGTTTGTATGCGAGAAGAAGTCTGAGATCTGGCTGAGGTGATCGCCGTAGAACGGATCGGGCACGGCGCCCAGGTTGAGATAACTGGTGAGGACGGTGCCGGGAACCGTGGCGATGAGCCACTTGCTGTCGTCGTAGCCGAGGGTTGAAACGGCAACTGCCTTGTCGGGAATGGCCGCCTGGTCGACCAGACGCCAACCGCCTGAGAGCCGCAGGCTGCCATCGGCTTCCGGCGGGGGAAGTTGTGAAGGCGTCGCCTCGAAACCGCCTGTGCCGAAGACCTCAAAGGAGGAAAGTTCGTAGCCGCCGGATTTGGCCTTCTCGCTCAGCAGCAGCCGTACGTAACGCGCACTGGTCTCGGGCAGTTGGATCTGTTCCACGCCGCCTTTGCCGTCGAGCGTCTGATGGACTTCGGTCCAGTTTTCGACCAAACCTGTTTCGGGCGAAGGGCCGGCGTCGGTGGACACTTGAACCTTGTGGGCCTCGGCGTAATTCGCGCCCCAGCGCAGCACAACGGAGCGAATGTTGCAGGCGGCACCGAGATCGACATAGATCCATTGCAGATCGGCATCCGCGCTTTGCCACTTGGTGGCGGCGAGGCCGTCGGTGGACATATGGCCGGTGTTGATGAAATCCGCGGCACTGGAGGCCCATGCGGCGCGGTTCAGCGCCAGGTTTCGCTCCGTGCTGGCTTCAACCCACCTGGGCGACACAGCCACCGTGGACGCCAAAACTCCCAACTTCAAGACTTCCCGCCTCGACCATTGCTCCATGGTTCGGTTCTCCTTTTCGCAGGAGAATCATATGCCGGCAACCGATACCGTGCAAGCTGAAAACCGCCAGTACCGGGTGGCCTGCGGAAGCCGGGAGATAGCACGGTCTGAATGGCTGAATACGCGCATTCCGATGATGGATTCCGACTCGCTCCGTCCCTGCGAGCGCCCGTCGAGGGTTTCGTCAGGCGAAATTGACATCGAGGCCAGGGCGCGCACCAACAGGAGAAATGCCCCTGCTTGCGATTGCCACCGGCTGACAACACCGCACGTTTCATGAGGCGATACAAGCGGAGGCCAAATTGCTAACGCGTCCGCCGGCTCACGAAATCCGCCGGTTCTCCGCCGATTTCCGCAGGAAGCAGGACTCATTGGGACGCGCCTTTGATTCAGGCTTGGCTGCTGCGGTTTCGACATACGAAATACCGGGGCTTGCCAAACGCCCTTCTTCCCACGCGGACCAATCAGGACTACATTAGATGTTTGCTTCACTGTCAACCGGAAAGCACAGCGCCAAAACGCGCACGCGCTTCAGCCAGAAAGCAAGATCTGTATTTCGGAGGAGATTCCATTGAACTCTTTAGAGCGCGTGCGCGCCACCATAGCCGGCAAACCGGTAGACCATCTGACCTGTCAGCCGATGCTCATGCAGTTTGCGGCCAGTTACTCGGGGATGAAGTTTATCGATTACACGCGCGATGGAAGAAAAATGGCTGAAGCGCAACTCAGGGTGTTGCGGGATTTCGATATTGACGTTTTGCTCACCTGCTCCGACCCGGCCCGCGAGGTCATCGATATCGCCGGCGACGGAAGCATCGAGTGGTTTGAAAACCAGGGTCCGGCGATTCAGGAAGAGAAAGCGGCGCTGGCCGACAAGGCGCGGCTGAAGGAGTTCCGGATGCCGGACCTGCATCCGTCGGGGCGGATGTTCGACCGCATCAAGGCGATCGAGATCATGCGGCGCGAGGCGGGGCCGGACGTTTCCATTTGCGGGTGGGTGGAGGGTCCGCTGGCGCTGGCGGCGGAACTGAGGGGCATCAACCGGATGATGACCGATTTTACCGACGATCCCGAGTTTTGCCGGGACCTGCTGCACTACTGCGCCGATGTGGCGATGATGTATGCAGATGCGCAGATTGCTTATGGCGCTGACACGATCGGCATGAGCGACGCGGCGGCGGGGCTGCTGGGGCCGGTGCTCTACAAGGACTTCATCGTCGCGGAGCAGATGAGGGTCTTCAAGTACATCAAGGAGAAGCACCCCGCAGTGATGACCCGCCAGCATATGTGCGGAAGGATCACCAAGCTAGCCGAGGATTTTGCGACGCTACCGGTGGATATTTACGAGATCGACTTTCCTTCGGATCTTGCCAAGATCAAAGCGGTGCTGGGCGATCGCGTGATCAGCGGCAACATCTCGACAATTTCCGATGTGTTCGAGGGCACGGCCGAGCGGGTTTACGAAGCGGTGGGGCGCTGCCACGCCATCTGCGGCAAGTACTTTATTGTGAATTGCGGATGCGAGGTGCCCCCGCGGAGCCCGGTTGAAAACGTGCGCGCGATGGTGCGTTACGCCAAGGAACATTGAGTTGCATATGGCCCGGCAACTGCGCAGCGCGGTTCAATGCGGCTGGCTCAGCGGGCCGGGCAAAACTTTTGTTTAAGCACAGAGAGCGAGGTTTTTTCGATGCAGCACACGACCTTCAACAAGCGCAAGGCGGTTCAGATTGAAAACGGGTTGACGCGAGTCACGGTCACCGAGGAGGGCGGGCACATTGCCGAGATCCTCAACAAGGCGACGGGCGTGAATCCCCTTTGGACTCCTCCATGGCCCTCGATCGAGCCGAGCACGTGGTCGGAAGCGACGCACCCGGAGTACGGACCCTGGCCGGAGGCGAAGCTGCTTTCCGGCATTATGGGCCACAACCTTTGCGTGGATGTATTCGGCATGCCGTCGGCTACCGAGCAGGCGGCGGGGGTTTGCATTCACGGGGAAGCCGGCATTGTGCCGTGGCAACTGGAAGCATGTCCCGGCGGGCTGACAGGGCGCTGCGTGTTGCCGCTGTCGCGGCTAGCTGTGGAGCGCGTCATCACGTTGGACGGCGCGAGGGTGAACATCAAGGAGACGGTTGAGAATCTCGATGCGTATGACCGTCCAATTGCGTGGACGCAGCACGTGACGCTCGGCCCGCCGTTTCTGGATCGCGGGCGAACGGAGTTTTACGCGAACGGCAACTACGCCGGCTCCTTGCCCGGCGGCACGGACGCCGAATCCGGCACGATCCGCGAGAAACCCGGGCACGAGCTGCGCGAGACGCTGCCCGCCGAAGAAGGTACGGGCGGATTCCGCTCGTTCATGATGGAGAAGGAACAGGAGAGATCGTTCTTCATCGCGTGGTCGCCGGCGCTGGAGACGGCCATTTCGTACTCGTGGAAGCGCAGCGACTTTCCCTGGATCGGCATCTGGGAGGAGAACAACTACCGCGACTTCATGCCGTGGAACCTGCGCACCTTGTCGCGTGGCCTCGAGTTCAGCGCCTCAGCGTTTGCCGAGACGCGCAGGGAGATGATTGAGCGGGGCAAGCTGTTTGACACGCCGACCTGCCGCTGGATTCCCGCCAAGACCAAAGTGACGGTGGAGTACTACGCGGAAACGGCGAAGGCCAAGAACATGCCGGCATCGATTGCGGAGTTTGACAAGCTGGCAAAGCAATCCGGCTGATGTTGCCGGGCTGGGGGCCATTTCGCGCCGAAGTGGCCACCGGCGACTCAGTTGCCACGCCGTGGGAGTGCGCCGTGAGCGATTGCGCCGGAGTTGTTTGCGAGTAACGGCTGAATCACGAGAGGCTGGATTTTCGCCCGGCGCCATCGGGAGCCGGTGCGGCTAGGTCGATGCCACGAGTTTTGGAAGAATCTGTATGAGCGGGAGCGCGAGTTTTCTAGCGGTGGACCTGGGCGCATCGAGCGGCCGGGTGATGGATTGCCGCTGGGACGGCAACTGCTTCAGCCTGCGGGAGGCGCATCGCTTTCCGAACGGCGGCATTCGACTGGGCGCAGGCCTGCATTGGGACGTACTGCGCATCTGGAGCGAAATCCAGAACGGACTGAAACGGTACCGCGCGCTGGGCGGTGAAACGCCGGCCGGGATCGGCGTGGATGCGTGGGGCGTGGATTACTGCCTGCTGGATGGGCGCGACCGGCTGCTGGGCAACCCCTACCACTATCGCGACGCCCGCACCCACGGCATGCCGGAGGCTTTGCAGACGGCGACGAGCGGCCACGATCTTTTCCGCGCCACCGGCAACCAGACCATGGAAATCAACACCGCGTTTCAGCTCGCCAGCATGGTGCGTGACCACGACCCGCAGATACAGTGCGCAACCACCCTACTGATGATTCCGGATTTCTTCCAGTTTCTGCTCAGCGGGGAGAAGCGGGCGGAGTACACCGAGGCCACCACGACCGAACTCTACGACCTGCGAGCGCGTTGCTGGTCGCAGCCTGTGCTGGAGGCGCTGCAATTGCCGGCGCGGATCTTTCAGCAGGTGGTGTTGCCCGGCACAACGCTGGGCACGTTGCTGCCTGCTGTTCAGTCGGAATGCGGATTTGCCGGCGCGTTCCCGTGCGTCGCCGTTGCCTCACACGACACGGCAAGCGCGGTTGCGGCGATCCCAGGGCTGGACGACGGGAGTGTTTTTTTGAGCAGCGGCACATGGAGCCTGATGGGCGTTGCCGCGCCCGAGCCCAATCTCAGCGACGAGTTCTTCCACGGCGGCTTTACCAACGAAGGCGCGGCAGACGGAGGCGTGCTGCTGCTGAAGAACATGACCGGGCTGTGGATTCTGCAAGAATGCGCGCGCATGTGGGAGGCTGCCGGGCAACACCTGACATGGGTGGAGCTGGAAGAAGCCGCGCAAAAGGCAACCGCATTCCGGTCGTTCATTGACCCGTCGGCCGGGGAGCTGCAATCACCGCCCAACATGCTGGTGGCGATACAGGCTTTTTGCGCGCGCAGTGGGCAGCCGGCTCCGCGGACCGCGGGCGAAGTGGCGCGGTGCGTGTTTGAGAGCTTGAGCTTCAGTTATCGGGAGGTGGTGGAGAGCCTGGAGCGCATCACCGGCCGAACGCTGCGCACGGTTCGCGTGGTGGGCGGCGGATGCCTGAATCACTTTCTGTGCCAGATGACGGCCGACGCCTGCGGGCGCGAAGTGGTTGCGGGACCGGTGGAAGCCGCGGCCCTGGGCAACGCCATGGTGCAGGCTGTGGCTACGGGCCATCTGCAATCCATGGCAGAGGGCCGCGTGGCGCTGGGACGGTCGGTCGAGTATCAGCGGTATGAACCGGCGCGGGGCTCGGCGTGGTCCGACGCATTCGAGCGCTACCAGCAGGCCGTGGCGCGAGGGCGGAATCCGCACGTTCGCTAGCCAACCGTTTTCTCCAAGCTGGAGCCGCCTACTTGTTCTCCGCCTGATCGGCGTCCCGATATATGCCCTCCACGGTCAGAAGCACCTTGTCGGTTTTGTCCGAGCTTGGGCCCACCATCATTTCGAAGACGCCAGGCTCGACAACGCGGTGCATGTCGAGATTCAGAATCGAGAGCGTCTCCGGCGTCACGGTGAACTCCACCGTCTTTTTCTCTCCCGGTTGAAGCGTGACGCGCTCAAAGCCCTTCAACTGCATCACCGGTTGCGTCACCGAGGACACCTGCGGGTGAATGTAGAATTCGGCAACCTCGTCCCCTTCGCGCTTGCCGGTGTTGGTCACATCCACGCTCACCTTCGCCGTGCCACCGGCCAATATCTGCCGAGGCTCCACGCGCAGGTTATCAAAGCGGAATGTTGTATAGCTCAGGCCAAAGCCGAAAGCGAAGAGCGGCTTGCGCGTGCTGAAGGCGTAGTCCACATTCGCCGTCGGCTTGTGATTGTAGAAGTCGGGCAAATCGCCCACGGAATGAGGAAACGTGATGGGGAGCTTGCCGCCCGGATTGACATCGCCGAAGATGACCTGGGCCGCGGCCGTGCCGCCTTCCTGGCCAAGATAGAAGCCCTCAAGAACAGCGGGAACCTTCTCGGCAATGAAATTAATTGACAGAGCCCGGCCACCGAGCACCAGCACCACGGCCGGGGTTCCGGTTTCAACCACTGCTCTGACCAGGTCGTTCTGCGCGCCGAGCAGATCGAGCGAATCGCGATCGCCGCGGTGATCTTCGCCGGCTTCGCGGTTGGTGCTTTCGTTCTCGCCTACAACGAGGATGGCCACGTCGGCCTTGCGCGCCGTGGCCACCGCTGCCTGAATGGAGGCGGCATCGATTTTGGGATCGATGAGCTTCACCGGGTCGGACCAGAAGCCCATGTAGCCTTGCGGCGCAGTGGTGATGCCGCATCCCTCGGCATAGAGCACGGTGGCCTTGCTGCCGACGCGCGCGCGAATGCCATCCAGAACGCTCACGCCACGGCCGGGATCGCGGCTGTATCCACCCAGGTGAACATCGGCGGCATTCGGGCCGATCACGGCAATGGTCTTCAGCTTCGATAAATCCAGCGGCAGCAGGCTTCCCTCGTTCTTGAGCAACACGATCACCTTCTGCGCCGCTTCGAGGGCCAGCTTGCGATGTTCTTCGCTGTTGGTGATCCGCTCCACATAGTCCGGATCGACGAATGGGTTGTCGAAGAGCCCGAGCCGGAATTTCGCCGCGAGAACGCGCTCTACAGCCTTGTCCACTTCTCTTTCCGGAACCAGGCCCTTGCGCACCTGATCAACCAGTGTGAGATACACGCCGGTGTTGGATAGCTCCAGGGCGTAATCCACGCCGGCAGCCAGGCCCAACCGCGCCGCGTCGGCAATGTCATAGGCCACATGATGCGCCGCGACGAGCATATCCAGAGCGTTAGCATCGGAAGTGACGTAGCCCCTGAATCCCCACTCCTGGCGCAACACTTTCTCCAGAAGCCAGCGGTTCATATGCGAGGGCACGCCATCGATCTCGTTGTAGGACGCCATGATGCTGCCCACATGCGCTTCTTGCACAGCGGCCTGAAACGGGACCAGGAAGTTCTCGCGAATGATACGTTCCGAATAGTTGCCTGGCGCGGTATTGGTGCCGCCCTCGGGCTGACCATGCACCGCAAAGTGCTTTGCGGTAGCCAGTACATGGTGGCGGCCAATCAAGTACGAATCGCCTTGCAGGCCCTCGATGGCCGCAACGCCCATCCGCGAAACCAGGTAGGGATCTTCGCCATAGGTTTCTTCCGTCCTGCCCCAACGCGGATCGCGGGCAAGATCGAGCACCGGCGAATACACCTGGCCGATACCGCGCGAACCGGCCTCATCTCCTATTGCCGTGAACTCGCGCTTCACCAGCGCCGGATCCCATGTTGCGGCCATCCCCAGCGCCTGCGGAAAGCTGGTGCTTCCGTACTCCATAAAGCCGTGCAGCGACTCACTGTAAAACATGACCGGTATACCCAGGCGTGTTTTCTCGCGCTGATACCGCTGCACGCCATTGCGCAGGATGGCGAACTGACGCGGGGCCACCTTCATCTCCTTGTCCCACTCGCTGAGGATCAGCTTGCGCGCCTGTTCGTTGGTAAAGGTTCCCGTTGGGTCGATCAATTCGAGCCTATGCTCCCACCCAGAAGAGATCTGATCGACCTTTTCTTCGAGCGTCATGCGCGGCAGCAGATCCGCAACACGATCCTCAATGGGCAAGCCGGCGTCCTTGTATCTTGGAGTGCCGGCCTGCGGCGAAGATGGTTCCTGGCTGTTGGCAGCAACGGTGAACGGCACCAGGCTCAACAGAAGGGCAGAAATCACAGAAAGACGGAGGGTGCGCATGGGGGTATTCATATTCGCTCCGGAACCTTAAGTCCAACATTTCGTCCGCAGCCAACAATTCTACTCAAGCCCGGCACTTGCGGGCCAGAACCCCAACCTGGATCTTGCACTTCACAAGAAATGCCTGCGTGTGAATCAGCGAGCAGGGCTGCCCGCAGCCGCCAAAACAGGGGTTGCGGACTTTAACAGGCTCAGATTGGCTTGCACAGCCTGCCAGCGCGCCGAATCCTTGCGGGTCTCGATCGGCGCCGCAGGATCAGCGTAGAACGCCAGGATGTTATCCCGCAGTTGGGGCGTAGTCCGGTCAAACTCTCCCGCCGCGAGTTTGGCTAGAAGGTTTGCGTATGTCTCGTCGGTCAGTGTGTATTCCGCTGCCTTGGTGGCGACGCCGCTGTCCAGGTCGAAGTTCGGCAGAACCAGCTTGCCTGCATCCTCGGCCTCAAGATGCGCACGGTAATCGTCGACGGTCGTGTTAATGCTCTTGATATAAAGATCTTCAGTCTTCGGAGTCGGGTTATTGAACCCCATGCCTTTAAGCGGGCCGATCTTCGGCACAAAGCGCAGCAATGTTGCCAGGATGCGCGTGCCCAGACCCGGCTTTGTGTAAGTCCTTCCCCACTCCCGGTCATAGTCGGAGCGCGACAGGCGATACAGAAACTTGCTCTTGGCAAAGTTGGGCTGTTCGCGCATGAGATCCTTCTCGTGCGTCTGAAGCGCCACCTGGGTCATCTTCGGTATCAGCCGGCTGACGAAGAAGCGATAGGAACCCACGGCGAGGTCCTCGTGCGCCAGCACGTCTTTCAACTCCAACCCATAGATGACTGGAAAGACCCGCTCCAGCAGCGGCTCGGAGACCTTGAAGCCGATGAAATCGTGATACTGCTCAGGAGCATAGCGATTCTTTGCCACCTGCAACGTATCGAATCCGAACTCCGTCTTGAGATGCGCCGTTTTGTCCTGGGCATAGCGAACCGACGGGCCAAATTTGGCACGGAGCTTCGGGTAACGGAGCGAGACCGCCTGGTTGACTGCCGGGTGGCCGTCGATGTCTGCCGTGTAGTGAGACAGCGCGCCCAGGGCAAAGGCAAACTCGTTGGCGTCCTGGCTTTCAATCAGCAATTCACTGACAAAATCCCCGCTTCTCACATAGTGGGTGAGGTCGCTGAATTCCTTGCTGCCAAACGGATAGTAGCCGAGATCCTGGATCACCGAGCCGCCGTAGGCGTAGGCATGGGCTTCCTTCATCTGATCTGGAGTCAAGCCGGGAAAGCGATGCAACACGAGCGTCCGAATCTCGGTTGGCCAAAGCAGGTCAACAATCTCTTCGTGGGTAAGAACCGAGTAAGCCGACGTACTGCCGCTTGACATGAGAACGATGAGTAGCAGCGCCGCAGCGCGGACAATGCATGTTCGCCAGATCCTGTTCATGGAATGCCTCACACCGCTTAGATTCGGCCCATAAACAGGAGCACGATAACAACTACGAGGAGGATTCCCAACCCACAGGTGGGGAAATATCCCCAATTACGGCTATGCGGCCAGGTCGGAACTATGCCAGCAAGTACCAAGACCAAGACTGCGATCAAGAGCAGTCCAAGCATGTTTGCCTCCTGTGGTCCACGTGCGACGTTTATGTGAACCAGCAACTGCCCAAGGGCAACCGCGTATTGAGCATTTCACCCTTTGTGCCCCGTATCTGAGCAATTGAAGACAGCACGCGGGCGAAGCTGGCCGCGATCGCACCGGTTCATGGCGCAGCATTGATGGGCCCATCAGTTGCAATCCCGCCCCTCCAGCTGCAATCATCCTTGCGTTCGCTCTTCAAACCGGAGAATCTTCCAATGAACAGGAAAGCAATTCTGGTGTTGACCGCTATCGCCGCCTTTTCCTTGAGTCTTGCCGGCCAGCCCTCAGGCTGGCCGCCACCGGCTGAGGATCGCACCATCAATGTGTGGCCTGACGCCGCGCCGGGCGCAGTGGCCAACGCGCCCGCGGAGATGGATACCACAACCGATAAGGACAACCTGGTTGCCGGACGGCGCGTGGCGCGGCTGGGGAACGTCTCCGTGCCGACGCTCACCCTGTACCTGCCCAAGGGCAAAAACACCGGCGCCGCGGTGGTGGTCTTCCCCGGCGGCGGATATCACATTCTGGCCATCGATCTGGAAGGCACCGAGGTGTGCGACTGGCTGAACTCGACCGGCATCGCCTGCGTGCTGCTCAAGTATCGCGTGCCCGACAGCGGGCCCTATCCCAAGTCGGCGGCGGCCTTGCAGGATGCGCAGCGCGCCATGGGCCTGGTGCGCCAGCACGCGGCCGAGTGGGGCATCGATCCGAATCGCGTCGGGGTGCTGGGCTTCTCGGCCGGAGGCCATCTGTCCGCAGCGATCAGCACTCACTTCGACAAGCGGCTGTACGAGCCCATCGACGCGGCAGACAAGCTCAGTTGCCGGCCCGATTTTGCGGTGGTCGTGTATCCCGGCTACCTGGCGCTTGCGGATAAGAACTTTGCACCCAACGCCGACATCCATCCGACGGCAGAGACGCCGCCAACTTTCATCGTGCAGGCAGAAGACGATCCGGTGCATGTTGAGAATGCGGTGGTCTACTTCATGGCGCTGAAGAACGCCAAGATTCCGGCCGAGCTGCACGTTTACTCCGAGGGCGGCCACGGCTACGGGCTGCGCCGCACCGCGCTGCCGGTAACCGGCTGGCCGCAGGAAGTTGAGAGCTGGCTGCGCACGATCAAGATGACGCCGGCGCAGTAGGCGCTACAATCAACGCCATGCTGCTTGCCGTGCTTACCATCTCCGACCGTTGCTCACAGGGCCTGCTGACGGATACCGCGGGTCCGGCCGTGGTTGCGCTGCTGCGGCAGAAGTGGCCCGATGCCGAGATCCGGACCGGCCTGCTGGCCGACGAGCAGGACCGGATTGCCGCAACGCTGGCAAAACTGAGCGGCGAGGGAGCGGCGCTTGTGCTCACCGTGGGCGGGACTGGGCTGGGGCCGCGCGACCACACACCCGAGGCTACGCGCGCGGTGATGGACCGCGAGGTTCCCGGGCTGGCCGAGGCGATGCGCGCGCTGGGAGCGGCGGCGAATCCGTTTGCCTGGCTCTCGCGCGGTGTGGCCGGCTTAAAGGGCACGACGCTTATGGTCAACCTGCCCGGCAGCCGCCGGGGAGCCGAAGAGAGCCTCGCCTCGATTCTCGCGCTGATTCACCATGGCCTCGATGTCGCCAGCGGCGGCCAGACTCATCCTTGAGGGGCTCTCCCGCATAGAAGATTCCCTCCATTTTCCTCGATGCGCACCTGCGGCCGGCTTTTTGGGAAACTCCTTCCAAGACCGGCAATGCGAAGATCGGCCGATCGCCAGGTGCATACGAATCCGATAAACATATGCCACATACGCTTTACCGATTCGTGCTACGCGTGTGACAATCCTTTGCAGAGGAATCCACGCTACCGATTTGTCCAGGTGCTTCCGGCCGGGGCGCAAGCGCCCTGGCCGGGAAACCAGACCATTTGCAAGCGCTACAGATACTCCAATTTGTTCAGGAGCCAGTACCAATGCTTCTTCGCCGTTTCGTCGCCTTCGCCCTATTCACGTCTGCCTCACTGCTTTTCGCGCAGCAGCCCGTGATCGGCGGGCATGGGCTTGATCCGCAGGGACACCCAGTAGCCACGAGCGATAAGGCTTATCCGTCTCAGCTATCGGGAACTGTCGTTGACACGTCTGGCGCGGTGATTGCCGGGGCTACGGTGCAGGTTCAGAGCGCGAACGGTACTGGACAAAACACGACACGGTCGGACGCGAAGGGCTCCTTCATTATTTCTGGACTCGCGGCAGGAAATTATCGGCTCGTCGTATCGAATCCCGGTTTTGAAGCCAAAGAAATCCTTGTCACAATAGGAACCACCGGGGCGCCCGCGCCGCTGCGCATCTCTCTGGTAGTGGGCGCCGTAAGCACCACCATCAACGTGCAGGGCCGGGAGGATGACCTTATCGGAATTGCCGAATCCGGCACTCAGGGAACGGTGGGCGCAACGGAAATCGAAGATCGTCCGATTCTTCGTTCGGGAGAAGTTCTGGAGACGGTTCCCGGTCTCATCATCACGCAACACGCCGGCGGCGGCAAGGCAAACCAGTATTTTCTTCGCGGCTTCAATCTCGACCACGGCACAGATATCGCCATTTTCCTCGACGATATGCCGCTGAACCTGCCGTCGCACGCGCACGGCGAGGGTTACTCCGACATGAACACCGTCATC